>C687J35174_10008352_pt1 | contig 13179 bp, 12 predicted proteins | sample RifCSPhighO2_01_FD_35174 | JGI IMG/M metagenome (IMG submission 35174) | reverse complement strand
CCCCGCCCTGACATTTGTCAGGGCGGGGTGCGGAGCCACTCTACGAACTCGAGAGAGAGTTTTCCGCCCGTGAGGATCTCAGAGACGAGGACGACCACGAGCATGATCAGGAACAAGGAGATGAACCAGGCGCGCCAGTCGTATGGCATATAGCCTCCTTTTATAATCTTATCACGTATATATAAAAAGTCAAGTGTTTGACAAACTGGCCCACATCAGACCAGAGTGGTACATATTGGTACAAAGATTTTTTCGTATGCTTCGCATGCATATCTACTGGATCACAAATAAATTTCCTGACGGAAATTTTTCGCGACCTCCACTCGCAATTTTTGCCTTTCGCTTCGCTCAAACAAAAATATAGCTGCGTGCTCCACCCAAGCACAAAATCCCGCGCAGGCGGGATGTTTGTTGCTTGGGTGGACCCTATCGGATTCGAACCGATGACCTCCTCATTGCAAATGAGGCGCTCTACCAACTAAGCTAAGGGCCCTTCGGCAAGCTCAGGGCAAGCCCTAAGAAGCTTGATTCTAGCCCAAAAATTAAGCAAAATAAAGCGCGTAGGGCTCATGGTATAGGAGTAACACGCGTCCATGGCATGGACGAGTCCCGAGTGCGATTCTCGGTGAGTCCACCCAACAATGCAAAAGAAGGTAGCAATCTTTGATGTCGATGGTACGATCTTCCGTTCAAGTCTGCTTATTGAGCTTGTAAATGTCCTGGTGGATCGTAAAGTATTTCCCGAAGATGCGCATCTACAATACGAGAAAGAGTACTTGGCTTGGCTTGACCGACGTGGCTCATACGGAGACTATATCTTGGCAGTGGTAGATGTCTTTATCAAATATATTAAGGGGGTGAAAGAGGAAGATTTAGCAAGCGCTGCCAAGCTAGTCACTACTCAGCAAGGGAAGAGGACGTACCGATACACTCGCGGCCTCATATCTAAACTTAAAGAAGAGGGGTACTATCTTCTTGCCATCTCGCATTCTCCCAAGTTGGTGTTAGAAGAATTCACTAAGACGCATGGCTTCGATAAGGCTTACGGGCTCATATATGAAATAGATAAGGAGAGGAAATTTACCGGCAGGATCTTGGACGAAGAGCTCATCTTCAACAAGGCCAAGGTTCTAGCAAGAGCACTGGAGAAGGAAGGTCTGACCCTCGATGGTTCTGTAGGTGTTGGCGACACCGAGAGTGATATCACCTTCCTCTCTGTGGTGGAGAAACCGATCTGCTTCAACCCCAACAGTGCTCTATATGAACATGGGAAGAAGCAAGGATGGAAAATAGTACTGGAGAGAAAGGATGTAATCTACGAACTGTAGACTTCGGGTTTATTATCATATGCCTTTGACTTTGATGTTCCTCTTCATGTATAAAGTGTAGAGACGCCTCCCCAAATAGGGTGGCCATAAACGAAGGAGTGTGCAATGGAGAGATGGACTCAAATCACGACGTGGGAAGAATTTCAGAAGGATTGGGAGCGAACGACAAGAGAGGCGGAGGCTGTAGGCTTGCTCTACGCCGGCGCCAAGCTCAAGGAGAGCGGCCTCCGCACTGACACCGAGTACGGTCACGAGGATCATGCCAGGTGCTTCAGAAAGAAGGTCTCGTTCTTCCTCTGGGCTACAGCTTCCGGGAACGCAACGATCGAGACTACAGCACGGCGACTCATTGTGAATGAGCTACTCTCCGAGAGCCTGGGGCTCTCCTGGACAGGCCTCATCGGTCCGTCGCATGCCCACATCGTGGATTTTCTGGGCACGGTGCATGACGACCTCCGGAAACCTCCCTTCCCGAGAAAGGCGAGTGACTTCCTGTTCCATGCCTTCTACAAATGGAAGGCGAAGGAGCGGGAGGAAAAGGCACCAGTGCGATACAAGCGGGAATTAGACCCCGCACGCACAGCCGCCTTCGGCGCTGATTACGACCGTACTGAACCACTAGTCAAAGCCTCTGTCGCATGGGGTGTCCTGCCCAACGTGCTCGTGAAGCAGTGGTTCACGCCGGAGATGCTTCAGGAGATCCGGCGGGTGGCTGAGCCCCTTCTCATAGCATCTCTCGACACGAGAGATGAGATTTGCGCGGCGCGGCTCAGCGGATCCCTCACGTGGGCCATGAATGAGGATCCGCCTCGGGATCTCTACCGTGAAGAGGGGCAGACTGAGCTCTGGAAGAAGAACGGCATTGCCGTGCATTACCTCCGTTCCGTCTAGTGTGCAAGACAAGCGGTAAGGAAGGCCGGCGACCTCACGGGAGCCGGCCTTGAACTTTGCGCTGTTCCTGATTATCTTATTTTCCCGCCGCCAACTTCAAACAATGCTCTACGAAGTCCTTCGGCTTCCAACCAGTAGCAGCAAGGGACTGGTGGAGGAGAGAACCTTCGTGGAAAAGCGGAGAGGAATTGGTCTCGAGTATATAAATTTTCCCAGAAGGCGTGATCATGAAGTCAGAAGCACTATAGTGTCGGAGTCCCAGAGCAGTGTGCGCGCGCTTGGCCATATCTTCCATTTGTTTATTCTCTACAGAGGTAGGTCTTACTCTTCGGAGCTCGGTCTCTAAGGCTATCGGCACTAGAGCATAGAGTTCTTCCCCCCGAGCTTTCTCCACCACATGAGCACTCGCCGCGGTGCCTCTTACATACTCTTCTACCAATACTCGGGTGGAATGTTTGAAGGTTCTCATCACGGCATCCTTCAACTCTTCGTAAGTATGCACAAGGCGTATACCAATACCACATACACCGGTGGAAGGCTTCACGACTACGGGGTGGAGGTAAGTTCGGAATATTTCTATAAGTTGGTCATCACTTACTTCATCCTCTCGCAAGACTTCTGAAGCAAGTATTGGCAGTGAGTAGTCGCGGTAGAGCTTCTTGGCAAACTCTTTGTTATGGGCAAAGATCGAAGGAGCTGTACTAGATCCAACAAACGGCATTTGTATACCAGTGAGAAGCGCTTGCAGTCCTCCACTCTCACCGTAACCTCCATGAAGCGCGTTCCAAGCTACATCGGCACGGGATAGAACTTGGTGCGGCTCTTCTACCAGTCCCTTGTAGTGCCAATCACCCTCTCTTGAGATAAAGACATCTATGGGTTCATATTCTATGTGATCACGTAAGAGAGAAAGGACAAATTTCCCAGTAAGAAGCGAGTCTTCATAAGCAGGAGAGCGTCCGCCATAGAGTACAGCCACTTTTATCATCCTTTAATTATATACGAAAACCTTTATTGCGCAGCTTACGGTGGTAACCGATAGCAAAGCGATGCGCTTCTGCATTAGCGAGAAGTATTTGTTTCTCTAGAGCGGTCCAACCGCCACTTGGCGGTTGGACCGCCAAGTGGCCAAGAACTTCTCTAGCTTTGTGACGTTCATCTTTCACCACCGAGACCACTTCAATCATTTCTAGTCCTGATTCTTCAAGTATTTTCCGTGCAGTATTTATCTGTGCCTTACCCCCATCTACTACTATAAGGTTCGGAAACCGCCATTCCGGGTGTCCAAAGCGTCGCGAAAGAATTTCGCGAAGATTCCTATTGTCATCATTTTTATCAATTCTAATCTTGAATTTTCTATACTGTGATTTATCAAGATCACCGTCAGTAACTACCGTCATCACTCCCACTACATTAGTTCCAGAAATGTGCGCAATATCATACGCCTCTATTCTAAATGTTGTTGGTTGTTGGTTGTTGGTTGTTAAGTCTTGCTTTATAAGTGCTACATCCTGGATATGGTCCAGAGCGAAGATTTTTTGTTTAATTTTATCTGCCTCTTCAAACTTTTGTTCTTTGGCAAGAGATTTCATTTCTTTCTCAAGATTTTTGATTACAGTTTCTTTCTTACCTTCGAAGAAGAGCTTTATATTCTTTATCTGTTTCCGGTAATCTCTCTTAGAAATCCAGCCTGCGCAAGGTCCGGAACAGAGGCCTATCTGCGCGTTGAAACATGGTTTACCCGTGAGTCGACATTTATCGTCTCGGAAAGAGAAAATTTTCCTTATAATTTTCAAGGCTTCCTTAAGCTCTCCGCTATGCGGATATGGTCCGTAATCTCCTGAACCTCGAGTGATAACTACTTTTGGGAATTCTTCTACTGTAATAGTGACGAAGTTATAACTCTTGTCATCTTTCTCCCGAGCGTTGTAAATTGGTTGATGTTTCTTAATCTCATTGGCTTCCAATATCAATGCTTCGAGCACTGAATCTGTTTGGGCAAACTCGATAGAGTTTGCCTCTTCAAGCATCTTCACAATCCTCGGACCGCGTGAGAGGAAAATGTCTTTAGAGAAATAACTCTTGACCCGATCTTCTAGAGATGAAGCTTTGCCGATATACAAGATTTCAACCCCCTTGAAATCCCCCTTATCAGGGGGACGAATCTTACCTCCCTTGATAAGGGGAGGTTGGAGGGGTTTGCCTTTAGATTTTAGGAAAAAGTAGACCCCCGGCGTATCAGGCAGATCAAATTGACTTAAATCGGTCAGTTTCATTTAGTTTGCCTTTAATTTATACTCTAGATAGGAGGGACTATGACGATACTGGTGAGATTGACGTACGAAGACTTATGGGGAAAGCCAGTAGTAGTACCTGAAGTCGAGGTGCTATATCTCTGTGAGGTCGACTCGATCGAGGATGTCGACGACGAGTTGGTTGAGTCTGCTCTCAATAAGGAGATGGACAGACTCAATATTCTCCCTGAAGCCTCACTTGAAGTCAAATGGGAAGCTGAGATGTATCTTCCCAACTGACCCGTGAAGCGCCGGCTTGCCGGCGCTTTCGTCTTTTATTTCTTCCTCAGTGACTTCCTCAAATATTTTCCTGTGTGAGTATCTGTGCCTGATACTTCTTCTGGAGTGCCCTTTGCCACTAGGTCTCCACCACCGTTCCCTCCTTCCGGACCAAAATCGATGATGTAGTCCGTACTCTTGATGAAGTCCATATTGTGTTCGATGACTAGCACAGTGTTTCCCTTGTCTACAAGACGCTGGAGAATCTCAATAAGCTTCTTTACATCTTCATAATGTAGCCCAATAGTGGGTTCATCCAGTAGGTAGATCGTCTTCTCCAAATGCAGACGATAGAGCTCCGAGGCAATCTTTACCCTCTGTGCTTCTCCGCCGGAGAGAGTGGTGGCGGACTGCCCCAGTGCCAAGTACCCAAGGCCAACATCGTTGAGAGTTCTTAATCTGTCAGAGATTGCCGGAATGTCTTCGAAGAATGCAAGTGCATCTTCTACAGTCATCTCGAGGACATCGTGGATGGACTTATGTTTATACTTCACTTCTAAAGTCTCTTTCATAAATCTCTTGCCCCTGCAGACGTCGCAAGGCACATACACGGTTGGAAGGAAGTGCATCTCCACCTCGATAGCACCAGAACCCTGACATGTTTCGCACCTACCTCCCTTCACATTGAAGGAGAATCGATTCGGCTTCCAACCTCGTGCCCGTGCTTCTGCCGTCTCAGCGAAGAGTTCACGTATGAAGGTAAATGCTCCCGTGTATGTGGCCGGATTTGACCTCGGTGTCCTGCCTATCGGTGACTGGTCAATGAGAATCGCTCTACTTAGATACTCGCTCCCAGTGAAGCTCTGTGCGTTATAAGTATTGACATTTCTGTATCGCCTATCGAGCCGCGCTTGCAGATTTTTGTGCAAAATTTCGTAGACGAAGGAAGATTTGCCAGAGCCGGAGACACCAGTGACGGCGATCAGTCGATGAAGTGGAATATCCACATTTAAGTGCTTGATGTTGAAAACTTTCCCGCCGCGAATCATGATCTTACCCCTCTCTGACTCACGCCTTTCTTCTGGTACTTCGATCTTTTTCTCTCCGCGGAGATACGAGAGAGTTAGGGACTTGGATTTATTGGTAGGAGCTGTAAGAAGTGTATCAAGATCTCCTGACACCACGACCTCACCACCATGCACTCCCGCACCTGGACCGATATCGATTAGATAGTCAGAAGAGTAGATAGTTTCTTCATCATGTTCTACGATGAGAATAGTATTGCCGAGGTCGCGCAGGTTAAGAAGTGTTTTGATCAATCTATCGTTGTCATGTGCATGGAGTCCTATTGTCGGCTCATCGAGCACATAGAGTGCGCCCACCAAGCCAGAGCCAAGCTGCGATGCCAAGCGAATACGCTGTGCTTCCCCACCCGAGAGTGTGTGGGCTCGACGGTTGAGGGATAAATACTCAATACCCACGTCGAGCATGAAGGAGAGACGGGCCCCGATCTCCTTGGTCACTACTTTAGAAATACTTTTTTCTCTTTCTGTAAGATTCAGCTTATTGAAAAACTGATCACAATCGCGAATGGAGAGCCCTGTGAGTTCGACAATATTCTTGCCACCGATAAGTACGTGTAGTGCTTCCTGCCGAAGTCGCTTGCCGCCGCAAGTTTCGCAAGGCTCAGAGCCAAAGAGATACTTAGTTCCTAAACCATTACAAGCTGGACAGGCTCCATAGGGTGAGTTGAAGGAGAAGAGTCTTGGTTCTATCTCCGGGAAGGAGAAGCCATCCTTAGGGCACATCCACTTGGCAGACATGAGGTGTTCTTCATTCTTAGTCCTAAAGATTAGGAGTCCATCTGATTCATGCAGGGCTCTTTCTATAGCTTCACTTAATCTTTCTTCTTGCCCTTCTTCCTCCATAGTTATCGAATCTACTAGGACCGAAATTTCATGTTTCTTGGTCTTAGTAATTTCAATTCTTTCGCGCAGCGAATACTTTTTACCATCTATAAATACGGTGCTGTAGCCCTTACCTAGAAGATCGTAAAGAAGCTGGTAATACTCGCCCTTCCTACCGCGAACTATGGGCGAGAGGATTTCTACGTTCTCTTGTTTGTTTTTAACTTTCCCGAGTACAAAATTCTTGATCTCTTCATTGGAGAGTTTCTTAATCTCAGTGCCACAGATAAGACAGTGGGGTCGGCCGATGCGTGCATAAAGGATACGCAAGTAGTCATAGATCTCAGTGATGGTAGCTACTGTAGAGCGAGGATTATTGGAGCGGCTTTTCTGATCTATAGAGATGGCTGGTGAGAGTCCGGTAATCTCATCTACATCCGGCTTCTGCATTTGCCGCAGGAACTGTCTAGCGTAGCTAGACAGTGATTCCACATACCTGCGTTGCCCTTCGGCGAATATAGTATCGAAAGCGAGCGATGATTTCCCTGATCCCGAGAGCCCGGTAAAAACAATCAGCTTATTCCTCGGCATCTCCACCGTAATATTCTTAAGGTTATGGGTGCGTGCCCCTTTTACAATTATCTTGCCTGCCCCGAGCTCCGAGGGATCTTCTTTTTTCTTTTCTTTAGACATAGTTCGACAAGCTCACCATAAATAATGGAAATCGCCCTTGGGTTGCTCCATAGGGTTATACATGAGCGATTATAGCAAAGATAATGGCTATATGATAATTTATGCTTTAGATGTGAGAGCGATGGAGATTCTAATGCCACAATATGACGACAAACTCTGGATCCACGTGACACTGAGACAAAATGGAAAAGAAATCCAAAATGAGGATCTGCCAGATGGAATCGCTGTAAACCAGAAAGTCCTCGATGCGAACAATATGACTATCGAGGAATACCTCAAGGTCCAATTGGAAGAAGCATCTGGTCATCCCCTCGATAAGGATATTGAGATCGTCTGGAGTCCCTTTGATCCGTTCGACCCACTCGCTCCGTCCATTCACTAGCCAAGCAGCAGCTGCGTACGCGCAGCTGCTGCTTTTTCACATTAACTTTACGCTATAGCGTATAATTGATGTATTATGCAACATTCGGTGTTGCAGAATCTTTATTTCTTCAGCTTTTTTTCTAGTTCACGAATTTCATCACGAATGATCGCTGCCGACTCGAAGTCTAGCCACTTTACTGCTTCTTCCATTTCCTTCATCTTCTGTCTGATCAGTTTCTTGGGTGACTTTTTGAATAGTTTCTCGTCTGTCTCAAGGAGAAGATTTACAGCCTGATGATGCCCACGCTCGAGAGTGTCGGTAATATCCTTAATCTTCTTGATAATTGTTTTCGGGGTAATACCATGCTTCTTATTGTATCCACTCTGGATTTTGCGGCGACGGGATGTCTCTTCCATCGCATACTTTATGGAACCGGTTATCTTATCAGCATAGAGAATCACTCTGCCTTCCACATTTCTTGCGGCTCTGCCGATAATCTGAATGAGTGAAGTTTCTGAACGGAGGAATCCTTCCTTGTCCGCGTCGAGAATCCCGATAAGCGTGATTTCTGGTAAATCTATACCTTCTCGAAGCAGGTTTACTCCTACAATACAGTCGAACTCGCCTCTGCGCAGTCGAGTTAAGATCTCGATCCTCTCAATGGTCTTGATATCGCTGTGGAGATACTCCGCCTTAATCCCCTTCTCCTTGAGGTATTCCGAAAGGTCCTCCGCCATCTTCTTGGTAAGAGTAGTGGCCATGACTCTGCCACCCTTCTTGATAGCGATCTCGGCCTCTTTTATAAATTCAGGCACTTGAGATTCAATCGGCTTCACTATCACCTCTGGATCTATGAGACCCGTTGGGCGGATGATTTGCTCGACTGTTTTTTGACTATGCTCTCTCTCGTAGTCTGCCGGAGTAGCGCTGGTGTATATGACTTGTCCAACTTTCTTTTCAAACTCCTCAAACTTAAGTGGGCGGTTATCCTTGGCACTAGGAAGTCTAAAGCCGTGTTCTACCAGAGTCTCTTTTCTCGATCTATCCCCCGCGTACATACCTCCAATCTGCGGCACAGTGACATGCGACTCGTCGATGATAGTTAAGAAATCATCACCGAAATAATCTAAGAGAGTGTACGGTGCTTGCCCCGCCTTCTTACCGGAGAAGTGCCTCGAGTAGTTCTCAATACCATTGGTATACCCTACCTCACGAATCATGGCGAGATCATAATTGGTGCGACGCTTGAGCCTTTCTGCTTCCAGAATTTTCCCTGCCTTATTAAGTTCTTCTAGTCTCTCTTCAAGTTCTTCCCTAATACTCTCAAGTGCTCGCTTGGCAGCATCATTGGCTGTGATGAAGTGCTTGGCCGGAAAGAGGAAGAAGGTATCCACTTCGTTGATAATTGAGCGTGAGAGGGCATCAACTCTCTTTATTGATTGAACTCTTCCTTCCTCGAGTTCAATCTGATAGATAATTCTCTCGGAAATAGGCATAATCTCGACAGTATTACCAATAGCGCGGAAGAATCCCGGTTTGAGATCGGCATTGGTGCGAACATAGTGGATATCAATTAATTCTCTGACTAATTCTGCCCTAGACTTAGAACTTCTGACTTCTAACTTAAGGTTTACTTTTTCATATTCCTTTGGATCGCCTAAACCATAAATACAAGAGACAGAGGCCACAATGATTACGTCCTTACGTGTGAGTAATGCTTGGGTGGAAGCGTGGCGCAAGCGTTCTATCTCTTCATTGATCATCGCCTCCTTCTCTATATAAGTATCGGTAGTAGGAAGATAAGCCTCCGGCTGGTAGAAGTCGTAATAAGAGACAAAGTAATGCACGGCATTTTCGGGGAAGAAGTCGCGATATTCTTGTGCCAACTGCGCCGCCAAGGTCTTGTTGTGGGCAATGACCAGAGCCGGTCTGTCCACTTGAGCGATGACATTGGCCACGGTAAAGGTCTTGCCTGAGCCGGTCACCCCAAGCAGGGTCTGGTGTCTTAGACCATCCTTCAGTCCTTCCACCAGTTCCTTGATCGCTTTGGGTTGATCCCCAGCAGGCGTGAATTCGTTATTAATTTTGAAAAGCGACATCGCCATAGTATAAACGTCTGGATTATATAAAACAAAAGCGGAGGACCGAAGCCCTCCGCAGCGAAGCTGTTACCAGTTCGTGAAGCTGTGCATGCTGCGTCCCGACGGACGCACGTACGGCCTTGCGAGACGATTGCGCGCCGCCTCTTCGCGCCGGCGATTGTGCCACTCTTGGCGAGTTACACACTCGCCCGGAATACCGGTGCAGATCCGTTCCTCTCTGACACTCGGACCGTCGACCCACACGATCATGCCGCGCTTGAACTGGCGGGCATCAATCGTCAGATCGATTCTCGGCGGACACTTCGATATGTCTCGGCTTGGGTTCTTGTACCGGTACGCGAACATCACCTTGGCCATACCCCCTCCTTGGAATAACTTTCTGGTAGAAGATATTATCACGAGTATAAAATTTCGCAATTCACAGCTATCTCTTCGTTATAACTGACCTCTTATAAGTATCGAGGTGTTCGAGGGCCACACCAGTACCCTTGGCGACGCAGAAGTAGGCATCTTTGGCTAGGACAGCCCTAACCCCTGTACGGCGAAGCATTAGTTCTGGGAAATTCCGCAGTTGGGAAGAACCACCAGTCATAATAATGCCCTTATCGATAATATCCGATGAGAGTTCCGGCGGCGTCTCTTGTAAGACATCTTTGACTGCCTTGACCATTTCTCTCAATTCCTTCGAGATAGCCTTCACCACTTCGTTGGTCTTGAGTTCGACCGTCCTCGGCAAACCGAGTACGAAGTCGCGACCCTTCACATTCATCGAGAGCTCTTCGTCGAGCGGGATGGCAGAGCCTATCTGAATCTTCACGTCCTCGGCCATCTTATCGCCGATGATGAGGTTGTGGGTCTTCTTTATATAGTCCGTGATAGCCGCGTCCATCTTGTTACCGGCCACCTTAACGGAGGTGGAAGCCACAATGCCACCTAAAGAGATCACGGCGACATCTGTCGTGCCACCACCGATATCGACTATCATGTGTCCCACTGCTTCGTGAATGGGGATACCAGCTCCGATGGCAGCGAGTATCGGCTCCTTCACTACATAGGCATTTCTGGCACCAGCCTTCACCGCTGCTTCTATCACGGCACGTCGCTCCGTCGAAGTGACACCGGCCGGCACGGAGATAAGTACATCTGGCTTCCATATGTTCCAGCGGCCCAGAGTCTTGTCTATATAGTAACGAAGCATCGCCTCTGTCACGCGGTAGTCCGCGATGACGCCATCCTTCATCGGGCGATATGCGGTGATATCCTCAGGCGTTCTGCCGATCATGGTCTTGGCATCTGCTCCAATGGCGAGAATCCGGTTGTCCGAGGAAACGGCAACTACTGATGGCTCGTTCAACACTATCCCCTTGCCGGGGACGAAGACGAGGATGTTGGTAGTGCCCAGATCAATGCCGAGTTTAGCCATTTTCCCATCATGATACTATAACGCGTGAGACCATGCCAAAAACTTACGTAATGGAAGTAGCACCCATAGCCAAGAATTCACACACTCTTTCTTACTTCTCGACTATAAAATTGGGGCGAGGAACTCTAGTAGAAGTGCCACTCAGATCGGTGAAGACCTTGGGAGTTGTACTATCTTCTAGGAGCGCCAAAACCGAGAAGAGCACCTTGCGCCAAGCCAGCTATACCTTGAAAAAGATAAGCCGGAATGACATCTTGGATGCCACTCTTGATCCCAGACTGCTCGATGCGGTAGAAGAGACGAGTAAGTTTTATGCTGTTTCCACAGGAGTAATCCTTTCGGCGCTTATGCCGAAAATAGTGCTGGAAGACGCTCTGGAAATGATCAGCAACTCTCAAACAAGGAGGAGAGTAAAGTTCAAGAGTCCGCGAGAACCCCTCATGCTCCAGATGGAGACGGCGGAGCGCTTTGGACAGTACCGTCTACTCGTAAGACAAGCCTTCGCCAAGAAGGGCTCTGTGATCTTCCTCGTGCCCACGGAGATGGATGTGGAAAGAGCTTATGAGGAACTCTCGAGAGGCGTAGTAGAGTTTACTTACTGCTTCACCTTGGGGAAAAAGGAGGAGACCCAAGGTGTCTGGAAGCGGGCGCTGCTCGAGAAGCATCCTATACTCTTTATCACTACGCCAGCTGGACTCATGCTACCGCGTCCTGATATCAGGACAGTGATAATAGATAGGGAGAACTCGCGCGCTTACCGTACTCTCGCGCGGCCGTACATAAATTTCAAAAAGTTCGTAGAATTCTGGCATCGCGCGGCCAATATCGATCTGGTGATGGGAGATGCAGTGCTCTCGATAGAATCTCTTTGGCGTGAGAGAAGCTCGATGCATCGCGAGGAGAATTCACTTATTCGCTGGCGTCTGACTGCCGCTCCCGCTCTTCTAACGGATGCAAGTTCGAAGCAGAGTGATGATGGCCGTTTCGTTATCTTCTCCAAGGAGCTTGAGAGCTTTATCAGACGGGCACTCGAGGAAGAGGAAAAAGTTTTCCTCTTTGGAGCGCGCAAGGGTCTCTATCCCACTACCCTCTGTGGTGATTGCGGATTTGTCTTGCCATGCGCTAATTGCGGCGCGCCGGTAGTTTTACATAAACGTTCTGGCCAGAACGTTTATGTATGTCATGCTTGCGGAGAAGTAAGCGATAGCAAGACTCTCTGCCCCCACTGCAAGAGTTGGAAGCTCGTGCCACTCGGCATCGGCACTCAAGAGATAGCACGGCAAGCAAAGCTCCACTTCCCTGAAGAGAGTATCCACATACTCGATAAGGACCACGCCTCGACAAAAGCAAAGGCAAAAAATATTGCCAAGAAGTGGAACGAGGAGGGCGGCATACTTGTCGGCACGGAACTCGCCTTCTTCTATCTCGATGCCCTGCCCTATTCGGCTATAGTCTCGCTCGACGCGCTCTTCTCGATACCGGATTTCACTATCAATGAACGCATCTTCTATCTTGTAAGCCACCTGCGGGAACTGACGGAGAAAGAAACTCTTATCCAGTCAAGAAACATCGGTAAGCAAGTACTCGCTTGGGCCGCTTCGGGCAACATTATAGACTTCTATCAGAATGAAATAAGGGAGCGGGAAGAACTTCTGTATCCGCCATTCTCGATATTTATAAAGATAGAAGTAAGCAGTAAGCAGTATGAAGTAAGGGAAATTCAAGAACAGTTCCAGAAGTGGAATCCGGATATTCTCAAGAATTCTATAATAATCCGGCTGCCAAGAGAGAAATGGCCCGATGATGAACTCAGAGAGAAGCTCTCTTTGCTCGGAGCGCAATTTACGGTTAAAGTAGATCCTGAGACAATACTATGAATCCCATTAGAAGTCTAACTCAATATACTTTAGGTGTAATATTAAATTATGAGATTTAAACGAAGTAACTTCTAACGGGAT
>C687J35174_10008348_pt1 | contig 13182 bp, 15 predicted proteins | sample RifCSPhighO2_01_FD_35174 | JGI IMG/M metagenome (IMG submission 35174) | reverse complement strand
AATCGGCTTTGTTTTGCTATTATTATTAATGGCGATAATCACTTACAAAGATATTATAAGACTGATAAAATAATATCACGACACTAATATACGAATTTGCGCTAATGACACGAATATAAAACAAAATGAAAAACCAATTTGAAAAAATTGAAGATAGCGCTCTACGGACCCGCAATCTGATTCAGATTGACTTGGCCGGAGTATTTTTTGAAAAACATAAAATTACAGATGAAGATGTTACTGCTTGGACAGAAATGTACTCGAAAAAATTCAGAGAAGTTATTGACCAACATCCCGAATATCTTGCCCTCTATGCGGAAAACAGAAAAGAGGCCCTGGATAAAATCAGCGAAGAATTATACGGCAAGGGCGGAATTGCCTGGAAAATAAAAAAACAGATTTAAAATAAAATGCTTCAATCTCAACTATTCACAAAAACCAGAAAAGAAGCGCCGAGTGATGAAATTTCCAAAAACGCGCAGCTTTTAATTAGAGCCGGCTTTATTCATAAAGAAATGGCCGGGGTATATTCTTATTTACCTTTAGGTTTGCGCGTTCTTGAAAAAGCTAACAAAATCATCAGAGAGGAAATGAACGCGATCGGCGGGGTGGAACTGTTTTTGTCTTCACTTCAAGAAAAAGAAATTTGGGGGAAAACCGACCGCTGGAGCGACGAAGTCGTTGATAATTGGTTCAAGACAAAATTAAAAAATGGCGGCGAAGTTGGCTTAGGCTTTACTCATGAAGAGCCTCTCGTTCAAATAATGAAAGACCACATCCGTTCATTTCGAGATTTGCCAGTCTTTGTCTATCAGATTCAAACCAAATTCCGCAATGAAGCGCGGGCTAAGAGCGGCCTTATGCGTTGCCGAGAATTCTTGATGAAAGATCTGTATTCTTTCTGCAAAGACCAAAAAGAGCAGGATGCGCTTTACGACAAAGCAAGAGGTGCCTATGTGAAAATCTTTGAACGGGCCGGCGTCGGGGCGCTCACTTATCCGACTTTTGCCTCGGGCGGCACGTTCAGTAAATATTCCGAAGAATTTCAAACTGTCTCAGAAGCCGGCGAAGACATAATATACGTTGATGAAAAAAAGAAAATCGCCGTAAATAAAGAAGTTTATAATGACGAGGTGTTAAAAGATCTCGGCCTCAAAAAAGAAAACTTGGTTGAGAAAAAAGCCATTGAAGTCGGGAACATTTTCAGCCAGGGCACTCGTTTCTCGGAACCACTCGGCCTTTTTTACTTGGACGAGAAAGGTGAAAAGAAATCGGTCATTACCGGGGCTTACGGCATCGGTCCGGGGCGGCTTATCGGCACGATTGTTGAAGTCTTGAGTGATGAAAAGGGGATTGTCTGGCCGAAAGAAGTCTCGCCGTTTGGCGTTCATCTGATTGAAATCAATCCTAAAAGCAATCCTGCCGTTAAAAAAGAGGCGGAAGATCTTTACAACGAACTCGGCAAAGCCGGCGTTGAAGTTTTGTGGGATGACAGGGGAACGACTGCCGGTGAAAAATTCGCCGATTCCGATTTGATTGGTATTCCGACACGATTAATTGTGAGCGAAAAAACGATGGCCGAAGGCGTAGTGGAAATAAAAGAACGTGGAAGCGATAAATCCGAAAAAATCCTAAGAGATAAAATCTTAAACACGCTAAGTTAACCGGCTCTGTCAAATGACTTTTTGGCTATTTGCGTTATGATACAATAACGCAAATTATGAGAAAACACCTAGAAAAAATCAGGCGGTTTGTTTCGAATGATATCGGCATCGACCTAGGTACCGCTAATACGCTTGTCTACGTCCGCGATAAAGGCATAATCATCAATGAACCTTCGGTCGTCGCCGTCAATCAAAAAACCGGCCAAGTTGTAGCTGTCGGCACTCAGGCCAAAAACATGCTCGGCCGAACGCCGCTTCATATCCAAGCCGTGAGGCCGCTGGTTGGTGGCGTAATTTCAGATTTTGAAGTCACCGAAGAAATGATTGCTCATCTTATCCGTCGAGCAGAGGAGGGAAACAGAAAAATTCTCGGACCTCGGGTTTTGGTCGGTATTCCTTGCGGCATAACCAACGTCGAAGCAAGGGCCGTCCGCGATGCCACAAAAAATAACGGGGCGAGGGAAGTGCTGATTATTGAACAGCCGATGGCCGCCGCAATCGGCATCCGGATGCCGGTCGGCGAACCGGTCGGTAATATGATTATCGATATCGGCGGGGGTACGACCGACATCGCCGTTATTTCTCTTGGAGGCATCGTAAAATCCAAGACCCTTAAAGTGGCCGGCGACCGTCTAAATGAAGATATTATTTCCTACATCCGAAATGAATTTAAAATTTTAATCGGCGAAAAAACCGCCGAAAATATAAAAATCGCCATAGGCTCTATCACTCCCGAAAAAGCGCCCCTTGAGACTTCGATACGCGGACGGGACTTGATTACCGGATTGCCGCGCGAAGTGGTGGTGACCGACAGCGATATTAGAGAAGCAATCGCCCAATCGATCGCTGTAATCATTGACAATACTCTTGAAGTCATAGAAACCACCCCGCCCGAAATCGTCTCGGACATTATGCACCGAGGAATTTATTTAACAGGCGGCGGCGCGCTNCTTCGAGGTCTTCCGGAAATTCTTTCCGAGCAACTGAAAACGCCCGTCTTCGTNTCTGAAGATCCTTTGACAGCCGTCGCACGCGGCACCGGTGTGGTTTTGGAAAACTTAGAAAACTATAAAGATATTCTAATCGAACATGATAACGCTTTACCGCCGACAAACTAAAAAATTTAAAAATATTTTTTCCCTAAACAATAATATTATTATCGCTTTTTTTGTTTTATTATTTTTTATAAACGCCGTAAGCCCTTCTATCATAACAGAGCCCCTTCAATCCTTGGCCTTAAAGCTTTCATTTGTAAAAAATTCCGTCGAAAGCGGGCTGATTGGTTTTTTATCTTTTTTTCAGTCAAAAGACAGGCTGTTTGAAGAAAACGAAAACCTCAAAAATCAATACGCTTCGCTTAGCACTTTTTGCGCTTACTCGATACAAGGCTTAAAAAGCACCAAAGAAGAACTTGAAAAAACTCTCGGCCGAAAACGCTCCGATATAAAAAATTACGTCGGCACGGGTTTTGTCATAGCCAAACCGCCGATTTCGCCCTATGGCACGATAGAGATCGATCTCGGAGCCGAAGCCGGACTAAAAGAAGGGGATGAGGCTGTGGTCGGAGAATATGTTATCGGCTATATATTAGAAGCATCTAAAGGTCATTCAATGATAAAACTCTACGGCGAAAAAGGTGACAACCGAACGATCGCTATCGGTGAAAAGCGCCTTATCTTAGATGGCCAAGGAGAGGGATTCGGCTCATACAAAACCAGAATCGCCAACGAGACGATAATATCCCTTGGAGAAACCGTCTGGCTGTCAGAAAATTCAGATTTTATTTTCGGCGTGGTTGCCGCAACCAGCTATTCGCCAAACGACAAATATCAGGAATTGACGATTAAAAGTCCTATTAATATAGTCGAGCTCGGGTCAGTGGATATAATAGCAAAATAAAATCATCCGATAAAAATGAAAAATCTGGATCTGTTATTAAGAATAATCTTTGATATTTTGCTAATCATCGTAGCGATATTTATGCCGTGGTGGATTTCGCTCACAATCGCTGCTATAAGCGCCTTAGTATTCCCAAACTTTTTAGAAATAATGATCGTCGGATTATGGATTGACGCTGTTCAGTTTAACGGGAATTTTCATTCAATCCCTTTTTTCTTCACAATGATCAGCGGACTTTTTTATCTAATGACGAAGTCGATTCGAAAAATTATCCGTTTTTCTTATTGAAATGTCTCTGAATTTTTTTTCAAAAAATAAAAGTCCCAGATTAAAGGAGATTGATCCTGATGAAATATTCATGGATTCGAGCAATATTCCGAAATTTAACGTCGAGATGCTCGAAGGCAACATCGAGCAGACCATCGGAAAAAAGATCGGCTATACTGTTTTAATAGTTGCCGGATTGATCTTTGTTTCTTTCGGCGTAAAACTTTTTGCCTTAGAGATAAAAAATTTCAGCCAATATGAATCCTGGAGCGAGGACAATCGCCTGCGGCATACCTCTATTTTTGCCGAACGCGGAAAAATTCTTGACCGAAATGGCATAGTAATCGCGAGTAATGAAGGCGATCCTGACCCGGAACTCGGTTTCCAATATAGAAAATACTCGCATACTGACGGTATCGGAAATTTGGTCGGTTTTGTGAAATATCCAAAAGTGGATAAATTCGGATATTACTATGAGACTGAAGTCCGAGGCCTGGACGGCATAGAGAAAATTTATAATAGCGAATTGAGCGGCTTAAACGGGATTAAAATAATCGAAGTTGACGCCTTTAATGAAATCCGATCTGAGGGTCTTTACCGCAACAAAAAAAACGGCGAGGATGTGAGNCTCTCTATTGATTCGAAGTTATCCGAGGCTCTTTATGGTTTGATTAAAGAAACGTCGGCTCAAAGAGATTTCCAAGGAGGAGCGGCGGCAATCATGGATGTAGAGACCGGTGAATTGATAGCTTTAACCAGTTTTCCGGAATACAAACCTAAAATTCTGACTGATGGAAAAGACGTTGAGACAATGGAAAAATACGATAGTGATCCGAGAAAACCTTATCTTGATAGGATAGTTGAAGGATTATACACTCCGGGATCAATAGTAAAGCCTTTTATTGCTATAGGGGTCTTAAACGAAAAAATTATTGATCCGAAAAAGACCATCGTGAGCACCGGCTCAATCTCTATCCCCAACGAATATGACCCGACAAAAAAATCGATCTTCAACGACTGGAAAGCCCATGGGCCAGTTGATTTAAGAAAGGCGATTGCCGTCTCTTCGGATGTCTATTTCTATGAAGTCGGCGGCGGTTTCGAAGACCAAATCGGTCTTGGTATCACCCGTCTTGAAAAATATCTTAGACTTTTTGGCTTTGGATCGTCGGTCGACGACCCGTACTTATCCGGACAGAGTGGCACAATTCCAAATCCCGAATGGAAGGAGGTAAACTTTCCAAACGACCCGTGGAGAGTTGGCGATACTTATAACACGTCGATCGGTCAATATGGAGTCCAGGTCACACCCATTCAAGTCGTCCGCGCCATGAGCGCCATTGCCAATAATGGAAAATTGGTCGAACCTACTGTAATCTTTCAAGACGGAACACAACCTCTAAAATCAATTTGGACGGGGATACCGATTGAGTATTTTAAAATCGTCAAAGAAGGAATGCGCCAAGCGGTAACCGAAGGCACGGCGCTCGGCTTAAATATTCCCCAAATAGAGATTGCTGCAAAAACCGGCACCGCTGAAGTCGGAACGGTAAAAAAATATGTTAACTCTTGGATTACAGGCTTTTTTCCTTACGACAAGCCCCGCTACGCTTTCGTGGTAATGATGGAAAAAGGCCCGTATGAAAATACCATCGGAGCATTGTACGTAATGCGTCAGTTTATTGAATGGGCCGATGTCAATGCGCCGGAAATATTGAAAAACTAATAAATGATACCGATATACAAATGTTACCAAAAATACTAATTAGAAAATTCTACCCGCATTTATATTCGTATAATTAGCATCGCATTTGATTTGACTAATTACTAAAAAAAAGATAATATACTCGCCACTTGTTTTTAATTAAAAATATCAATCAATAAAGATGTCAGAAAAATCATACCTTACAAAAGAAAAACACGAAGCTCTCGCTAAAGAATTGGAATTGTTGAAAACGGATAAGCGGCGCGAAGTGGCTGAAAGCTTGGAATATGCCAAATCACTCGGCGATCTATCCGAAAACGCCGAATACCACGAAGCCCGAGCCCTGCAGGCCGAACTGGAAGATAAAATTTCAAAACTTGAAAACATATTGCGTGACGCTGTTATCGTCTCGGACAGTAAACACGGCGAAAAAGCCGAGATTGGGTCAAAAATTACCATTGAAAAAGAAGGTGCAAAAGAAAGAATGACCTATAATATAGTAGGTTCCGAAGAGTCAGATCTCCAAAACGGAAAAATCTCTTCCTCATCACCATTGGGCGCGGCTATACTTGGAAAGAAAAAAGGTGATAAAATATCCATAAATACGCCGAAAGGTGCGGCAAAATATACGATTATCGACGTAGCATAAAATAATGGCATCCCTCGAAGAATTGAAAGAAAATAGGCTCCAAAAAATCTCAAAACTTCGAGAAAAAGGCATAAATCCTTACCCGATAAAGTCAAATCGGGATTTTGAATTGTCCGAGGTTATCAAAAAATTTACAGCTCTCGAAAAAAAGAAGTCTATTACTATAGCCGGAAGAATCATGGCTATTAGAGTTCAGGGCGGCTTGGCTTTCTGCGATTTAAACGACGGCACGGGGGTCTTTCAAGGTTTGGTAAAAAAAGATGAGACCGGAGATGAAATCTTCGATCTATTTACAGAAACTGTCGATATCGGAGATTTTGTCGAGCTAACCGGCAGCTTATTCGTCTCAAAGAGAGGGGAAAAAACCCTGCTTGCAAAAAAATGGACGATGCTTTCGAAGTCGCTCTTGCCGCTTCCGGAAAAGTGGCACGGTCTTTCTGATGTTGAGGAACGATTCCGAAAACGCTATTTGGATTTGATTGCCTCTCCTGAAGTTAAATCTAGATTTATCCTTAGATCAACAATCGTCAGAGAACTTCGAAAACTTTTCGATAAGGAAGGTTTTATTGAGGTTGAAACTTCAATCCTTCAGAGTATCGCCGGCGGGGCAAACGCAATGCCGTTTAAGACCCGCCATAACGCCCTTGATATCGATATGTACCTCCGAATCGCCCAAGAAATCGACTTAAAGAAGCTCCTAGTCGGCGGCTTGCCGAAAATCTACGAACTCGGCCGGAATTTTCGCAATGAAGGTATAGACGCGACCCATAATCCGGAATTCACGACCATTGAATGGTACGAAGCTTATAGCGACGCCGAAAAACAGAGAGATTTTGTGGAAAAGATATTCAGGACGATTGTTAAAAAAGTCAGTGGTAAAACAGAATTCGATTTCGACGGAAATATAATCGATGTAAAGAAAAAATTCAGTGTCGTCACTTATTTTGACCTCTTGAGACGTTTTGCGCTTCTTAACAGTCCGGACAAAGCTTCGCGTGAGGAACTCTCTTTAGCTGCATCTAGGCTCGGCGTTAAGGTCGAGAATGGAGACAGTCGAGAAAAAATCCTTGATTCAATCTATAAAAAAACCTGCCGGCCGAAAATCATCCAACCGACCTTTATCGTTGATTACCCGTCAAACATGCTTCCTCTTGCCAAGAAAAAAACAGAGACTGGCGACATCGTCGACGCCTTCCAACTTGTTGTTGGCGGCATGGAATTAGTTAAAGCTTTTTCGGAACTCAATGACCCAATCGATCAGCGAAATAGATTTGCGCAACAAGAAAAAGATCGAGAAGCGGGGGACAAGGAAGCCCAAGCAACCGACCAGACGTTCTTAGACGCCCTGGAACACGGTATGCCGCCCTCTGGCGGTGTCGGCCTATCGATTGATAGAACAACAATGCTCCTTGGCAATGTAAAAAACATCCGCGAAGTCATTCTATTTCCGACCTTGAGACCAAAGAAAGAATAAGGCATATCAACGTATTTTAGAAAAAACCCTCAGCTTAGGCAGAGGGTTTTTTGATGATTAAAAGTTATCCACAGTTTTGTCTAATAAAAGTTGTTAGTTAAGTGGTATAAAGTGTTATATAATAGGATACAAGTGGGAAATAGTGGGAGATTTAGTTGGAAAGTTTAAAAACGACAAATCTATATGAAAATAAGCAAGAAAATCTACAAAGTAAAAGGGGGTAATAAGAATTATTATCTGACTTTATTTATTTCAAAAATCGCGATACGGCAACAGGTAAAAGTTTTGCGATCTTCCGAATCTAAACTTAAAAACTTACCAACTTATTAACTTAAAAACTTACCTGATGTTAATCGGCGAATACATTCATGCTTTGGACGATAAAAACCGACTGTCTTTGCCGGCCAAGTTTCGAAAAGAGTTGGGCAGGAAAGTAGTCGTCGCTCCGGGACTTGATGGCTGTTTATTCGTCTTTGCCGATAAGGAATGGAAAGATATCGCCGATCGGCTCTCGGGTTCCGAAGGCAGTATGCTCCAATCCGACAATCGCGGCTTTAACCGCCGAATGTTCGGGGGCGCGGCTGAAGCGGAAATCGATTCTATCGGCCGCGTTCTTATCCCTGAATTTTTGAAAAACATGGCTGAGTTGTCTGGAAAAGTGGCGGTAGTCGGCGTGAAAAACCGATTGGAACTATGGAACGAAAAAGCTTGGCATGAATACCGAGACGTTGTCGAAAAGAAAGCTGACACTTTGGCCGAGCGTTTGGGTCAGATAGGAGTTCTTTAAAATTTATGCATACCCCGTAGTGAAATTTGCCGTTGTCTTAAATTTTTATCAAAGACAAAGGTAAGTTTTAAGCAAATGAATAAAAAATAATGATAGATATTATACAAAAAATAAAATCAGAAAAAATGACGGCAAATTCTACTACGGGGCATATACCAGTTCTTTTAAAAGAAGTCGTGGAAAATCTGCCGATCCCGCGGGGGGGAATACTTCTTGACGGAACATTTGGCGGAGGCGGCCATAGCCAATCGATTGCCGCGGCAACCGATGGGCCAATAACGATCGTCGGCCTAGACCGAGACGGTTCGGCTCTCCAAAAAATAAGACTCGAATTAAAATCACTTCTTGCAAAGATGATTCTCCACAAAGCCAATTTCCGAAATCTTGACGAAGTCTTGTCTAAAGAAGGGATAGTGGAAGTCGATGGAATCCTGCTTGATCTTGGATTTTCTTCAGATCAATTGGAAAATTCCGGAAGGGGTTTTTCCTTCCAAAAAGACGAACCGCTCATCATGACTCTCGACGATAAACCAACCGAAGAATCTCTGACTGCCCGCGACATCGTCAATCTTTGGAAAAAAGAAAATCTGGAGTTGATTGTCAGAAATTACGGAGAGGAGCCGCAGGCTAGAAAAATCGCTGAGGTGATCGTAGCGGCAAGAGAAAGAAAATCGATAGAGACTAGCGGCCAATTGGCGGAAATAATTTTTCAAGCGTTGGGTAAAAGAGGGAAAATTCATCCCGCTACTAAAACTTTCCAGGCTATACGAATCGCGGTGAATGACGAATTGGGAAGTTTATCCGAAACTCTGCCTAAAGCTTTTAAACATCTGAAAAAAGGCGGGCGGTTGGCGGTGATATCTTTTCATAGCGGAGAAGACCGGATTGTCAAACAATTTTTTAAAAGTTTAGCTGATAAAAAAGAGGCTTCTAAAATAACAAAAAAACCGATAATGGCCAGTTTTGAAGAAATAAAAGAAAACCCGAGATCGAGAAGCGCCAAACTTCGAATAATCGAAAAAATATAGAAAAATAAGAAGTGTAGCGACTATATTTTTCTAAAACTCACTAACGCTCGTTAAGAAAATATATGAAAAGAAAAACTCACAATTCAATAAGTCGAAAAGCGGGCTCGTTGATCCATTCAACGAGCGGTTATGCGCAATTATCAATTCCATTCTTAGCAATACTCATCGCTGTGGGGATAATGTCATATATCCTGCTGACCAGTCTGGCTGTCTGGAACGCGGACAAAAGGACGAGTTATGAAAAAATCATATCTCAAAAATCAAAGTCTTTGGTGGAATTGGAATCTAAAATATCTTCAATAAACAAAAAAATTACATCCGCCCTAGCCACTTCAAGGGGCTTTGTCGAAACTCATAACGTCAAATATATAGCCACGAAGCCGATAAAGACCGCCTCACGTTCTAATGAAATGGAACTTTGATTCAAGAATAAGGCTGATCAGTGTCTTTTTCATCGCGGGAGCTCTGCTTACCGTGACTCGGCTCTATTTTCTTCAAATCGTCCATAGTGAAAATTACCAAACCAAAGCCGAAGGTGATCTTCTTAGCCAAAGCGAGAAGCTTTTTGACCGCGGAGCAATATACTTTAAAAACAAAAACGGTAGTCTGACTGCTGCCGCCGAAGTCGAAACGGGTTATATGCTCAGTATTAACCCAAAACTTATCGCCGAACCGGAAAAAATCTACGAAAATTTGTCAAAATTTATCGAGATTGACCAGCGGATATTTTTAGAAAAAGCGAATAAAACAGAAGATCAATACGAAGAAATTTTAAAAAATATTGATGCGGAAACAGGCGAAAAAATCAGAAAGCTGAAACTTCCGGGTGTAATAATCTTGAAAGACCAGTGGCGAGTGTATCCAGCTGATGCTCTTGCCGCCCATGTTCTGGGTTTTGTCGGTTATAACGGAAACGTAATCGATGGCCGATACGGCCTTGAAAGGTATTACGAAGACAACTTAGGAAGAGATTCGAATGTTTCCGGTAAAAATTTTTTTGTTGAAATATTCTCCAATGCCAAAAAAATAGGGGGTGGTGGCGATAGGCTTGAGGCGGATATAATATCATCAATCGAACCTTCCATAGAAAGGAATTTGGAAGATGAAATAAAAATAATCAATGATAAGTGGAGCTCGAAATCAAGCGGCGGAATTATCATGGATCCGAAAACCGGAGAAATTTATGCGATGACTGCTTACCCCTCTTTTAATCCGAATAGTTATAAAACGGAAAAAGATGTTTCTATATTTTCAAACCCGCTAGTTGAAAGAGTGTACGAGATGGGTTCAATTTTGAAACCTATAACGATGGCAATCGGGCTCGATACCAGAGCCGTAACCGCTACAACAACATACAGAGACGAGGGGTTTCTAAAGATTGATGACCGGACAATATACAATTTCGATAAAAAGGGCAGGGGTTTGGTATCAATGCAGGAGGTCTTAAACCAGTCGCTAAATACCGGGGTGGCCACAGTCGCCTTAAAAATCGGTAAAAAAACTTTCACTGATTACATCCAAAAATTCGGCTTAGGCGAAGAAACCGGCATAGATCTGCCGAGCGAGGCCGGCGGACTGATCCAAAACCTGCTTAAAAGTTTCGGCAAGGTTGAGCTTGCTAACGCCTCGTTCGGTCAAGGAATCGCCGTTACGCCGATTGAAATGATCCGAGCTCTTTCAGTTTTAGGCAATGGCGGCCTTCTGCCAAACCCCCATATCGTAAAAGAGCTGAATTACGAGCTCGGCTTTTCAAAAAAAATCATAATTACAGAGGAAGAGATGCGCCGAGTAATCGCGCCGGAAACTTCCGAAGAAATAACCCGAATGCTTGTGGAAGTCGTGGACAAAGCTTTAAAAAATGGTGCGGCTAAGTTTGAACACTATAGCGTCGCCGCCAAAACCGGCACAGCCCAGATTGCAAATCCAGGAGGGGGCGGTTATTATCCTGACAAGTATCTTCATTCGTTCTTTGGCTACTTTCCGGCTTATAAACCAAGATTTATAATATTTTTATACACCATTGAGCCGAACGCGCCGTACGCTTCCGAGACTTTGACTGATTCATTTATCAATATCGTGAAATTTCTGATAAATTATTATCAGATTCCGCCTGACCGGTAAAAATGCAAAGTGTAAAAATCAAAATTCAAAATGACAGATAAAAATGTAAAAATTAAAGAGAAAGTTATGTCTCTATCATTTATAATTTTACATTGTTCCTCGACTCTGCTCGGAATGATGAGCCTGTCGAACCATCATTTTACATTTTGATATTTAAATTTTTAATTAAATAAATGAAACATTTTTTTAAATCAATCATCGTAGCGATTCTGACCTTGGAAGCAAAGATCGCCCTTTCCCGTTGGCGGCCGAAAATCATCGCTGTCACAGGAAGCGTCGGTAAGACTTCGACTAAAGACGCGATCTACACGGTATTTTCAAAAATCACTTCAGCGCGGCGTTCTGAAAAAAGCTTCAACAGTGACCTTGGAGTACCACTGACAATTTTAGGCTTGAAAAATGCTTGGGGTAACCCATTTTTATGGCTAATTGAGATAATCCGCGGTCTTTTTACAGCCCTGGCAAATAGCGATAAAACAGAGTGGCTCATTCTCGAGATCGGAGCCGACCACCCTGGCGACATAAAAAATTTAACAAAATGGATTAATCCCGACATCTCGGTAATAAACAAAATCGGCGATCTGCCGGTTCATGTTGAATTTTTTGAATCGAAAGAAGCGCTCGTAAGAGAAAAAAGTTTTTTGGCTAAAGCTCTGAAACCAAATGGCGTTTTGGTCTATTACGCAGATGACGAGCAAATCCGAAAAATCGCCGACGGGAGCCATAATAAAAATTTGATATCCTTCGGCTTTAACGCAAGCTCAAATGTTTTGGCTTCGAATTATATGATTATCTACAATAAAGATAACGCTATGCCTTCAGGTATATCTTTTAAAGTTGAATTTGGCGGAAATACAATACCGGTAATCATGGAAGGGGCTTTGGGCAGAAGCCATGCCTATCCGGCACTTGCCGCAATTGCTGTAGCAATCGCCGCTAAGCAAAACATCGCCCTATCCGGCGAAGCTCTGCGCAAACATAAAACCCCTCCGGGACGAATGAAATTAATCGGTGGCATAAAAGATTCTTTGATAATCGACGACACTTACAATTCTTCGCCGGCCGCCGCTTTTGAGGCAATTAAAACCTTAAAAGAAATAAATATCGCCGGCCGGAAAATCGCCGTTTTAGGCGATATGCGAGAGCTAGGAAAATATTCAAGACAAGCTCATATTGATTTGGGTAAGGAAGTCGTAGGTACCGCTAATATTTTATGCACCGTCGGCGAATCTGGAAAAATCATCGCTGAAGGCGCTCTTCAATATGGCATGGACGAAAACCGGATCTTTCAATATGAAAATTCCCGCGAAGCCGGTATGGAAATCCAAAATTTGATTCAAAAAGGCGATATCGTCCTTGTCAAAGGCTCTCAAGGCGTCCGGATGGAGAAAATTATTGAGGAAATTATGGCCGAGCCGGATAGGGCGGGGGAACTCTTGGTCAGGCAAGAAAAAGAGTGGAAAAAAAGATAGAAATAAAATATCTATTTCGTCAATAGTAAAAATCCTGAATTCAACCCTGAAGTGCAACACTCCAGACTTCTAATGGCGTTCTCCAACCGAGTCTTTTTCTCGGTCTGGTATTGAGG
>C687J35174_10008347_pt1 | contig 13184 bp, 11 predicted proteins | sample RifCSPhighO2_01_FD_35174 | JGI IMG/M metagenome (IMG submission 35174) | reverse complement strand
CATTCGGTCAATGTGACTGTTCAAGCAACTATCTAAAAGTAAAGGAAAATAGAGTCGACTCTATTTTTAGCGCTAACTACCCCGCCCCGCTTAGCGGGACGGGGGGAAGGCGGGAAGTTTTTGGTATAATTTAAGAAGGAATTTTTAAAATGTCAAAAACATTAAAAATTTTGATATTGATTTTAGTTGTTGCTGGAATGCTTGCTTTTGGTTTGTCCAGCCAAATTTTTCAGGGAACAGCTCAAGAGATGCCTGAAAAAATGGCTGTTGAGGAAAAAATACTACCTCAAAGAGTAGATAGGGATAAAAACAAAATTTTTGACAATTTAGAAGAAATTATAAAGGGCCAGCCCGATGAGGCCTTTTTTGATACAATTTTACTTTTTGAAGAAAATCTTTCCGAGAGTTTATTTGAAAAAACAAGAGGAAAAATCGGCAACTTCTCTATAAAATATCAATATCCAAGTATTTCCGGTATTGCTACAACTTTAACCAAAGGCCAAATTATCGCTCTTTCTAAAATTCCTTTTGTCAAACAAATTGAAGAAGATGCTGTAGTTATTCCCTTTCTGGACAAAGCCACTTATTGGTTTGGAACCCAAAAAGCTCGGACCGATTTTGGTTTGGATGGAAATATGGATAGTGCCGCCACTTATTCCCAAAACGATATTGTTATTGCGGTAATTGATACCGGTATTGACCCTAATCACGTTGATTTGGACGGAGGAAAAATTATTGGCTGGAAAGATTTTGCCACCAATCAGCCAAATCCTTATGATCAAGTTCCGGGTTGCGGTGGTCACGGAACCCATGTTTCTTCAATTGCTGCTGGCGAGGGTCAAGGAAATCCTTTATATAAAGGCGTGGCTTCGGGAGCAGCTTTGGTCGGAGTTAAGGTTCTGAAAAGACAAGGCAATGATTGTGTGGGTACTACGGCCAATGTGAATGCTGGCGTTCAATGGGTGATTGACAATAAAGCTCTCTACGGCATTGAGATTTTTAATATGAGTCTTGGTATTGCTGGCTGCTCTGATGGTACTGATTCAACCTCGCTAATAGTTAATAGCGCTGTTGATGCCGGTTTAGTTGGAACAGTAGCGGCTGGCAATGAAGGTCCGACAAAATGCACCATTGGTTCGCCGGCTGCCGCTGCCAAAGCCATAACAGTTGGCGCAATGGCTGATGTTGAGCCAGGAACAGCTACGGCAGGCTTGCCAGCTAAAGGATTTTATTTGGCTTATTTTTCTTCCCGAGGTCCGACAGCTGATGGAAGAATAAAACCAGATATTTCAGCACCGGGCGTAAAAATTACAGCAGCCAAAGCTGGCACCACCAATGATTATATTCAATACAATGGCACCAGTATGTCTTCCCCCTTTGTGGCTGGTTTAGCTGGCTTGATGCTTCAGGCCGATTCAACTCTTACCCCGGCTGCAGTAAAAAGCAAAATTGCTGCCACGGCGATTGACTGGGATGCTTCGGGTTCTGACATTGATTATGGAGCGGGAAGATTAGACGGTTACGAAGCAATAAAAAGTGCTGGCGGATATTCGGGAACAAATATTGCTACGCCTCCACACTTATATCAACCTGGTAATTTAACCGGAACTGGCGATTATGATTTATATGATATTAATGTTACTAACGCTTCCTATCCAATTGCTGTAACTTTAATTATGCCGGATTGGATCTCAAGCACTAATCCTGATTTTGATATAGCTCTTTATGCCAGCGATGGCACCACTAAATTAGCTGAATCAATCAGCACTACCCGACAAGAGACAGTTGGCTATCAACCGACCACTGCCGGTATTTATAAGCTAAAGGTTTACTCTTACACTGGAAGTGGAAATTACTTTTTTGACCAATCAGCCGGCACAGCAATAGTGAGTATTAGTTTAACCACCGATGGAACTACGCCTTTTGGAATTGTTTCTTTAAATACCACTATTGATACTACCCCCACCGGAACCAATGATATTCAGACGATAATGGTTGATACTGGCCTAGCTAATTTAGATGTTAAAACCACGTTATTTTCTGCTGGAACCAATAATTGGACATTGGGTTCAACCAATGGTGACAATCAAGTGGTTTGGGAGTATTCTAAAGAAGGAACGAGTTGGAATAAATTTTTAGTCGCCAATACTCTTTATTCTTTTGATAGTAATGTCCCCCAGTTAGGAACCAGGAATCTTTATTTAAGATTAACAATGCCCACGGCCACTGTTTCTACTATTCAATATAGTTCAATAATAACAATCGTGGCCACGGCGCCATAAAAATATATGAAAACTTCTAAAATATTTTTAATAACAATTTCCCTAAGTTTAATTGCTTTTCCGGCTTTGGCCAGTGTGGGGGTGGGAGTAAATCTTGGAAAAATACAAATTGATGAACCATTAAAACCCGGCGGAATTTATAATTTTCCAAGTATTGGGGTGATAAATACCGGAGATACAGCTGGTGAATATGAATTGGCAGTTACTTACCATCAAGACCAACCTCAATTAAGGCCAGTCCAAGAATGGTTTAGTTTTAGCCCTTCTTCATTTAATTTAGAACCAGGCCAGTCCCAAAGCGTGGTAGTGAAATTAACTTTGCCAGTTAAAGCAAAACCCGGAGATTATTTCGCCTATTTAGAAGCCCACCCGATTATAAAAGCCGGACCTGGCACGACTATTGGAGTGGCGGCTGCCACCAAAACTTATTTTTCAGTAATTCCAGCCAATATCTGGCAAGCAATAATTTGGAGAATTTCTTCTTTCTGGACAATGTACGCGCCCTGGACTTATGTGGTTTTGGCAATAATTGTGGCAGCAATAATCATCGCCCTATTTAGAAAGTTTTTCGCTTTTCAAATTGGAATTAGGAGAAAATAATGCCGGATTATTCAAAAAAGATTTCTATTTTAACAGTTTTAATTTTAATTGCTGTTTTTTTCTTTGGTTTTGCTCGGGCTTCTTTGTGGGACGTTATTAAGGCCTGGGTTACGATTAATCCTTTGGTGGTTGATGTTTCTGCTCCAGCCGAAGTTGAAATCAATAAAGTTTTTAAACTGGAGGCAAGGGTGGCTAATAAGGGGGAAGAAAAAATTGAAGATGCTAGAGGTGAAATTTTCCTTCCTCCAGAATTAGTTTTAATTCAAAAAGATTCAGCCAAAGAAATCGGAGTAATTCCTGGTAAAAAAGAAAAAAAGATTTCCTGGTCGGTAAAAGGGAAAGCAATAGGGAATTATATCGTTTCAGTTAAAGTTTCCGGGGAATTAAAAGGACAAATTATCAGCGCCGAAGATAGTACTTTAGTTGAAGTAAAAGAATTTATAAGAGAAACGGAATCGCGGAAATGGCTTCAAAATTTTTTTGATTTTTTCCAAGAGCGGTTTGGATTTTAGGCTTGACCCCGCACCTTTGAAGCACATCGTTTTTCACAACGCCTTTATTAAGACAGAGTTTTAATTAAATAATCCAGACTTTCATTTAATATTTTGTCTTTTAAGAAAAACTTTTGGGCGTTGCAGTGCTTCAAAGGTGACGGGGCTTGACAGAATTTTTTAAGAAGATAAAATAAAATGAGATTTTGAAAGGTCAAGGAATTAAAAATTAATTAAAGAATTAAAAATGAAAAAATCATTTAATCTTTTAATATTGGGTCTTGTAATCGGGGGTTTGGTTTTGGGAATAACCGGCTATTTAGTCTCTCAAGCAGCCCCAGAGCCGATGTCCAGAAAAATCGTGGTTTTCAAATCCGGTGTCTTGAATGAACCGGCCAGAGAAGCCTTAGTGAAAAAATTTGGCGGAGTGAAAATTAAAGATTTAACTTTGATTGATGGAAAAGCGGTTTTGTTGTCGCCAAAGGCTGAAGCCGCTCTGGCTAAGCAGGCTGGAGTTTTGAGAATTGATGACGATGTGATTGTTGAAGCCCTGGTAAGGGGCGGTATTTCAGCTAAACCCACGCCTATCCAGTCAGCCGAAACCTTGCCTTGGGGAGTTGATAGAATTGACGCGGGAAAAGTTTGGACAGTCACTACTGGCGATCCCATTAGAGTAGCCATTATTGATACTGGAATTGATGTTAAACATCCTGACTTAATTGATAATCTTAAAGGCGGAGTGAGCGCGGTTGGGTATACTACTTCTTACAATGACGATAATGGTCACGGCACTCATGTGGCGGGAATCGTCGCCGCGATTGATAACGAAATTGGCGTCATTGGCGTTGGTCCGAAGATTGACCTTTACGCGGTTAAAGTTTTGGACCGCCGCGGTTCTGGTAATCTCTCTGATGTCATTGAAGGGCTTGAGTGGGCGATTTCCAATGGAATACAAGTAGTTAATATGAGTTTAGGAACCGCTTCCAATGTCCTGTCATTCCAAGAGGCCGTTCAAAGAGTGAACGCCGCGGGCATTGTTCAGGTGGCGGCGGCCGGCAATAACTATGGCGCAGTAATTTATCCGGCTGCTTATTCCGAGGTGATTGCGGTTTCCGCTACGGACAAAACTGATACCATTGCTTCCTGGTCTTCTCGCGGTCCGGAAATTGATTTAGCAGCTCCAGGAGCCAACATCTACTCCACTTATAAGGGTTCAACTTATAAGACCTTAAGCGGGACTTCAATGGCCGCTCCTCATGTGGCTGGAACAGCAGCTTTGGTTTTAACAACGACGATTGGCAGTTGGGATTTGGACGGCGACGGACTTTGGGATCCTTCTGAAGTTCAAAATAAACTGGAAATGACTGCTGAGCAGGTTGCTCCCGACACTGTTTCCGGCAAAGACAATCTTTACGGCGCCGGTTTAGTTGATGCCGAAAAAGCGGTTATTCAATAATATAACAGAAGCGGGCAAACGCTGATTGATTAAGAAAGTGCCAACCCAAAAGGTTGGTATTTTCTTTTGAATTTCCTTGAAAATTTATCGGATTACGTTAAAATTAAGGCAAATGGATTACTTTCATTTATATTTTTCCTTCCTCAAAAAATTTTATTCTCCCAATCCCGATAAAAAATTAAAAGTGGTTTTTGATTGTTCTAACGGCACCGCGGGTTTAATTTTAGAAAAATTCACAACAAACCACTCAAAACTTAAAATTTATTTTATTAACGATAAGCCCGACGGTTATTTCCCGGCTCACGGACCAAATCCCTTGAAACCCGGAGCCGTGAAACAATTACAGGCGGCAGTTGAGAAGAATAAAGCCGACTTGGGAATAATTTTTGACGCCGATGCCGACCGGGTGTTTTTCGTTGATGATAAAAGCCGTTTTATTGACCCCGACGCCGTCGCCCGACTTTTGATTTGGCATTTGAAACCCAAGAAAGTAATTATTGATGTCAGCGCCGGCTGGCTCGTTAAAAAATTAAAAATTATTGAATCTAAAGTCGGTCATTATTTTATCAAACAAAAAATGCGGAAAGAAAATGCCGATTTCGGAGCCGAACATTCCGGNCATTATTANTTCAAAGAATTTTTCGGTTTGGATTCCGGAATTTTAGCGGCCATTGAGGTTATTAACGCNGTTTCTCGTTTGCCTTATAAATTATCTGATTTTGTTGAACTTTTGCCGAAATACTATCGTCAAGAAATCAATATCAGGCGTCAAACGTCAAACTTTAAGTGTCAAGAATTACTGAAGAAAATAGAAGATTATTATAAGCTGAAAGCTTTGCCAGGCCGACAGGCAGGTGAAAGATATAAGCTGTTAAGAATTTCTCGCCTTGACGGCTTGACTATGGAATTTAGCGATTGGTGGCTGAACCTCCGTTTTTCCAATACCGAACCTTTGTTGAGATTAAATGTTGAAGCCCAAAGCCAATTCAAACTCCAAGAGCAGATTTTCAAATTAAAGAAACTTTTAAGGGTTGATTAAGTTGAAAGAATTATCAAAAAAATATAACAATAATGATGCGGCCGCACTAAAAGTGTTATATAATATTTTACTCATTGACAGCGGCGGTTTTTAGTTCTTATAATACAAACAAAATGTTTAACACGCCTTACGGCTTAAAATTTAATATCGCCCAAGTCGCGGAAGAAATAACGAGATTCATGAAAGCCGAGTCAGGATATCGCTACAAAGTGGTCATTGGCACCGACTCTCAGGGATTTGAGCCCTCGTCTTTTTCGGTTGATTTCGTGACGGCGATAGTTATCCAGCGGGTAGGCAACGGCGGACGTTATTTCTGGCGCCGAGCTGAATTGGGGAAATTCCATACTCTTCGGGACAGGATTATTCGGGAAGTGATGCTTTCTTTGGAAGTCGCTCAAGAGATTCTTGGGCTTTTGAAAGACCTCAAAATGTCGGATTTTGATTTTGAAATTCACGCCGATATCGGCGAGAAAGGCGAAACCAAAAAAATGCTTCAGGAAGTGGTGGGAATGATTCGGGCTAATAATTTTGAAGCCCGAACCAAACCGGAAAGCTACGCCGCTTCTAATGTGGCCGACCGGCATATNTAGTTTAACGAATTGCCACGGATTTCAGAACGAATATTCACTAATCACGAATTCGTGATTAGTGTAAATTCGTTAAAAATTAGTGTTAATTAGTGCTATGGACCAAATTATTCTTGACATTGAAACTAAAAATTCTTTCGCTGATGTCGGCGGAGAAGAAAATCTCAAAAAACTTGATGTTTCCGTAGTCGGTGTTTATTCCTATAAAAATGACGCTTATTCCTGTTTTGGAGAGAATGAATTGGAAAAAATAAAAGAAATTTTCCAGCAAAGCCGTCTGCTTATCGGTTTTGCCATAAAGCGTTTTGATTTGCCGGTATTGGAAAAATATTTTTTTCCCAAAGGCGGATTTAATTTATATGATATTCCCTGTTTTGATATCCTGGAAGAAATAGAACGGTCGCTGGGTCGCCGCGTCGGTTTGGGGGAATTGGCCAAGGCCAATCTGGGAACGGGCAAAACGGCCGCCAGTTTGGAAGCCATTGATTTTTACCGGAACGGAGAGATGGGGAAATTGAAAGATTATTGCCTTAGCGACGTTAAACTGACCAAGGATCTTTATGAATTGTTAAAAGGCCATGGTTATCTTTGGATCCCTCAAAGATTTTCGGCAAAAATGTTAAAATGGGAATGTCGGATATAAATTTTTAATAATTTATTTTTTTCATCTATGAATAAAAGAATTTCTTTTTTTATTCTGGCGGTGATGTTTTTTATCAGCTTGGCCGCTTTGGTTTTCGCCTATCAATTTAGAGGTCAATTAAATAATCGCCAAATTGCCGTTAAATTGCCGCCAGCTTCTTCCACGCCCCTTGTTCCGGCCGTTCCCTTGTACAAGCCGGTTATTGATTACGAACAAGCCGTCATTGATACCGTTGAAAAAGTTTCGCCCGCCGTGGTTTCCGTCATTATTTCCAAAGATTTGCCGGTGATTGAACAATGTTCCGCCAGCCCTTTTTTGGATTTGCCTCCCGAATTTCGGCAATTTTTTGACGATCAGTTCCAATTTTCTCAACCCTGCCAAAAAGGGACCCAGCGCAAAGAAATCGGCGGCGGTAGCGGATTTATTATTGCCAAAGACGGATTGATTGTCACCAATAAACACGTGGTTTCCGATGTAGCGGCTTCTTACACGGTTTTAACTAATGACGGGAAAAAATATGACGCGGAAATTTTAGCTCGCCATCCTTCTCTAGACATAGCTGTGCTCAAAATCAAACCATTGACCGATAGTTTGTCGGTTTTAATTTTGGGCGATTCCGGCGGTATTAAGCTGGGCCAGACTGCCATTGCCATCGGCAATGCTTTGGGAGAATTCAGAAATACGGTTTCGGTTGGAACAATTTCTGGTTTGGCCCGGACGGTGACCGCTCAAGGCGGAGACACGGTTGAAACTATTGAAGGCGTGATTCAAACCGATGCCGCCATTAATCAGGGCAATTCCGGAGGCCCGCTTTTAAATCTTAAAGGAGAAGTTATCGGCATCAACACCGCCATGGTGGTAGGCGCTCAAAATATCGGTTTTGCTTTGCCCATCAACCATGTCAAAAAAGCCATTGAGTCGGTCAAGAATACGGGGAGAATCAGTGTCCCGTATTTGGGCGTCCGTTATCTAAAAATTACTCCGGATTTGGCGCAAAAAGAAAAATTGCCGGTTGAAAACGGCGTTTTGATAAGGGGCAGTGAAGATGGCCCGGCCATCACTTCCGATTCTCCGGCTAAAAAAGCCGGCCTTCAGGCCGAAGATATCATTACGGAATTAAACGGCGAAAAACTTAATCAAGATAATTCTTTGGCTTATTTAATCCAGAAATACAGCATCGGCGATAAAGTGACCTTAAAGATTTTAAGAAATGGCCAGGAAATGATTTTGCGGGCGACGCTTGAAGAAAAACCAAAAGATTTATAATGAAATTATAAATCTTTAATTTAGAATTAAGAATGCAGAATTAAGAATTAAATTATCAGAATTCTGAATTTATAATTCTGATTTCTTAATTAGCGAGCAAAACGAGCTTAGAATGCAGAATTAAGAATTATGGAAAAAGAAATTTACAGGAGATGTTGCGATTTTGCTATTAAGGTAATAAAATTTGCAAGAAAAATTAATTTAGATTTATCATCTAAAATAATATTAGATCAACTAATTAGGTCGGTAACATCAATTGGCGCCAATCTCGCCGAGGGAAGCGCAGCCGTTTCCAAAAAAGAGTTTGTTAATTACGTAGGAATCGCTAGAAAATCAGCCGTAGAAACTAATCATTGGCTAAAAATTTTGTCCCAACTTATAGACAATGAAGAAATTAAAAAATTTATTGACGAAAGTCAACAGATTGTTAATATTCTATCAAAGATAGTTATTAATAGTAAAAAACGCTAATTCTGAATTCTAAAAGCTTCGCTTTAATTTAAAATTAAGAATGCAGAATGCAGAATTTTAATTCTGAATTTATAATTCTAAATTCTGCATTAGCGAGCAAAGCGAGCTCTTAATTCTGAATTAGCGAAATAAATTTTCGCTATGAACGGTTTCCATCGTTTCACAATCAAAGCCCAAGAGGCGTTGCAGAACGCCCAGGATTTAGCCAGCCGTTACAATCACGGAGAACTTAAGGCGCTTCATCTTTTAGCCAGTTTAATAAATGAAGAGCAGAGCTTGGTGAGGCCGATGCTGATTCGGGCCAATATTAATTTGACGGTTCTGGAAAAAAGTTTGGAAGAAAAATTGGCCCGCCTGCCTAAAATTTTTAGCGGCTCCAATGTCGGCCAGCTTTATCTTTCACAGGAATCAATGCGGATTTTGGACCGGGCCGGCGAAATTGCCCGCCAGCAGAAAGATGAATTTATTTCTTGCGAGCATTTGCTTTTGGCTATTTTGGATATTCCTTCGGTCGCCCAGTCCTTATTAAACGAATTTGGCGTCCGTCGGGAAACCCTTTTAAGGGTTTTGGCCCAGCTTCGCGGTTCGGTTAGGATCACCGATGAAGTTCCGGAAAGCAAGTTTCAGGTTTTGGAAAAATACGCCGTTAATTTGACCGAACAAGCCCGTCAGGGAAAACTGGATCCGGTTATCGGCCGGGAGGAAGAACTGCGCCGGTTGATTCAAATCCTTTCCCGCCGCAAAAAAAACAATCCGGTGCTCATCGGCGAACCCGGGGTGGGCAAAACCGCGGTTATTGAAGGATTGGCCCAGCAGATTATCAAAGGCGAAGTCCCCGAAGGTCTCAAAAACAAGGAAATTATCATGCTGGATCTGGGGTCTTTAATTGCCGGCACCAAGTTTCGCGGTGAATTTGAAGACCGGCTTAAGGCTTTCGTTCAGGAAATCAAAAATTCCGCCGGTCGCTATCTTCTTTTTATTGACGAAATCCACATGATTGTCGGCGCCGGCGCCGCCGAAGGGACGGTGGACGCTTCCAATCTTCTAAAGCCGTCTTTGGCCCGGGGCGAACTTCACGCTATCGGAGCGACCACCACGAGGGAATATCAAAAATATATTGAACGGGATGCCGCCTTGGAGCGCCGCTTTCAGCCGGTAATGGTTGAAGAGCCGAGTCTTGAGGACAGCATCGCCATTCTTCGCGGGATTAAAGAGAAATACGAAATCCATCACGGAATTAAAATCAGCGATGAAACCATTGCCGCGGCCGTTAATCTTTCGGCCCGTTATATTACCGACCGTTTTTTGCCGGATAAAGCCATTGATTTGATTGATGAAGCGGCGGCGGCTCGTCACATGGAGAGCGATAGTTTGCCGGTTGAAATTGATCGGCTGCGCCGCGACATTACTCGTTTGGAAATTGAAAAAAAATCAGTCAAGCCTGCTCGCCAAGAAATCATCGCCAAAGAATTAAAAAAACTTCAGGCTGAAAACGACGAACTCTCCGGCCGCTGGCAGGCGGAAAAAATTAATTTAGGGAATTTTCATAATCTTCAACGCCGGATTGACGAATTGGAACATTTGGCGGGTTTGGCCGAAAGAGAGGGTAATTTGGAAAGAGTGGCCCAGATTCGTTACGGCGAATTGCCGGCGGCCCAAAAAGAATATCAGGCTTTTGAAAAAAATTATTTTTCCCAAAAAAATCAAAAAAGATTTATCAGGGAATATGTCGGCGCCGAGGATGTGGCCTCCGTGGTCTCGCGTTGGACCGGCATCCCGGTCAGTAGAATGCTGGAGTCGGAAATGGCCAAATTTTCCCGAATTGAAGAAGTGCTTTCCCAAAGAGTGGTTGGCCAAGCCGAAGCCATTGGGGCGGTTAGCCGATCTTTGCGTCGGGCTCGCGCCGGTTTAGCCGATGAATATAAGCCTCTGGGTTCTTTTATGTTTCTTGGTTCAACTGGAGTCGGGAAAACCGAACTCGCCCGGACTTTAGCCGAATTTATGTTTAACGATGAAAAAGCGATGATTCGGATTGATATGTCTGAATACATGGAACGGCATTCGGTCAGCCGCCTGATCGGTTCGCCGCCGGGTTATGTCGGTCATGAAGAAGGCGGCCAATTGACTGAAACCGTCCGCCACCGGCCCTATAGCTTGATTCTTTTTGACGAAATTGAAAAAGCCAATCCCGAGGTTTTCAATATCTTGCTTCAGATTTTGGACAATGGCCGCTTGACCGACGGCAAAGGGAAAATTGTTAATTTCAAAAACTGCGTTATTATTATGACTTCCAACGTGGGCGGCGAATATTTCCGCCAGATGTCTTATCTTGGTTTTAGCGTGAACGAAGACGAAAAAAATTTACAGTTTCAGGAAGAAAATTTTCGGGATAAGGTTCGGGAATCATTGCGTCAGACTTTCAAACCGGAATTTCTTAACCGGTTAGACGAAGTTATTATTTTTAATTCCCTCCGGAACAAAGACATCGCCAAAATCGTTGACATTCAGCTGGAGCAAGTCAAGGAAAAATTGGCCGAACGCCAGATTAAATTAACCGTTGACCCCTCTCTTAAAAAGTATCTGATTGACAACGGGTTTGAGCCGGAATATGGCGCTCGGCCAATCAAGCGTTTGATCCAAAAAGTCATTTTGGATAATTTGGCCGATAAAATCATTAAAGGCGACGTCAAAAATGGTCAAAAAATTAAGCTTTCTTTTCGCCAGCAAGCCGTGGAGGTCGTTGCTTCCTAAGGTTTCGCTTTTTGCCCTCGGCTTATTCGGGGTTTATTTTTTTAATTTTTCCTTTCCCGTTCTTTCCGTTTTTTCTCTTTTAATTGCCTGGTTTTATTTTTCTCAATTGCCGGAACGGGCTCATTTCCGGATTTCGTTTTTGGCTTTAACGCTGACGGCGTTTTTGACGCTTCGTTTTTCCGAAGGCGGTTTTTATCCGGCGTTTCTGGCTTGCCTGGGCTTTGGTTTTTTATTTTATCTGTTATTGGGGCTTCCCGCTCTTATTTTCAAGAATCGCCAGTCGGTTTATCTTCTTTTAAACACCGGTCTTTTTTTGGCTATGTTTTTGCTTTTCTTTAGCGCCGATAAATCAAAACATTTTTTAACGATTAATTTTTTGCTTTTTTCGNTTGTTTTTTTTCTCTTTAGGGAATGTTTTGGTTTTTTGCGGTCGGCNGTCCATGATTCATCATTCGTTGTCCACAATCCGCGATTTCTTTCCCTGGTTTTCGCTTTTTTGAGCTTGGAATTATTTTGGGTCATCAGTCTTCTGCCTATCGGTTTTATTAACTTAGCCGTTCTGGAGACTCTTTTCGTTTTTTTAACGCGCGATTTTGCCTTGGCTTATTTTTCCGGCCGCTTCAACCGGCAATTTTTCGTTTACCATCTTCTGATTTTTATTATTTTAGTTATTTTTATTTTTGCTAATTCAAAGTGGGGCATTTGATTATGATTTGTAGTATAATTACAAAATAAAATGTCCAAAGATTTTTTTTCAACCAAGAAACCCCGACAATCATTTTCCGATATTATTCCGATTTCCAAACAAAAAAATCGGAAGCTGGAAGGCGACCGAGCGATAAAAAAATCGGAAGAAAAAGCGAGTATTGAGATTAAAGAAGAATATATCGCGGTCGCTGAAAATTTTCAGCCGGTTCAAGGGATTTCGGGCCAGAGACCCCGCCTGTCGGCAGGCAGAATCCCCCGGTGGCCTTTTGTTTCTTTTTTCTTGATCGCTGTTTTGGCGGGTCTGGTTTATCTGGGCTGGAAGGTTCTGCCGCGAGCGGAAATTAAAATTTCTCTCAAAAAAAATCCGATAGTTTTTAATGAAAATGTTGAAGTCGGCAAAAATTTCAATCTTAATCAGAATTATTCAAGTTCAACGTTAATCAAGTTGCCGGCGGAGTTATTCGCCGAAAACCGTAATTTATCATTGAGTTTCCCGGCTAGCGGCAAAGAAAAAATAGAAAACAAGGCCCAGGGCAAAATTGTCGTTTATAACAGTTACAGTTCCGACCCCCAGGTTTTGGTGGTCAATACCCGTTTCGCGACTTCGGATAACAAAATTTTTCATTTGAAAAAATCCGTTACCGTTCCCGGCGCCAAAATTCAGGAAGGCAAAATAATTTCTTCTCTTCTGGAGGTTGACGTTATCGCCGACGAGGCGGGAGCCGAATACAATATCGGGCCGGTAGCCAAATTCACTATCCCCGGGTTTAAGGGCTCCCCGAAATACGAGGGCTTTTACGCCAAGTCGGACCAGCCGATGGCCGGCGGTTTTGTCGGAGAAAAAGCCGTGCCGACGGAAAAAGACATTAAAGACGCCGAAGCCAAAATCA
>C687J35174_10008339_pt1 | contig 13191 bp, 11 predicted proteins | sample RifCSPhighO2_01_FD_35174 | JGI IMG/M metagenome (IMG submission 35174) | reverse complement strand
ATTTTTGCCAGCTCCACAAGCACATAATTCCCAATCTGGTTGTACCGCTTCCGCTCGTCACGCAGCGCTGCGGACCACTGCACAAAACGCACCCGGTTCCGGACATCTTTCGGCAGGCGCGCGCAGAGCCTCTTGCTCTCCTCATGCATGCGTCCTATCTTGGCCAGGCCCTGCTGCATATCCCGTACCTTTTTTCTGTCCCGCAGCAGCTCCCGCAGCCGGGCCATATAGTGCCGCTCGCCGAGATAGCGGACATGCTCATAGTCGTTCTGGAGGAAATAATATTTCCTGCTGTGCTCCTGGACCAGCCGACGCACCTGGGCGCTGATCCCCTCCTGCGCGGCACGCCATATCGCCAGCATATCCGCCTGCTCGCGCTGCGCGGTGCTCGGCAGGCACGGGCTCATCAGCGTATGGATGTCCTCCTCACGCAGCCGGCCCAGCCAATCTCCGAATATCAGCCGCTTGACCTGCTCCTCGTTGCTGTCCATCAGGTCAGGGTACAGGGAATGCCCCCAAAAGATGTAGCTGTATTCGAGGAATCGCAGGTATTCTTGCGCTGAATCCCCATCAAGGGGATGGCTCACCAGCGACAGTCCGGCCTGCTCCATTTTCTTTCCTGCAGCGTGGAACGGCCGCTCATGCCGGTAAAAAGACGCCGGCCGCGCATCCACCCTGCGGAAGAGCCTTTTGACCTCCTGGATGGTCTTGTCCGCGTTGAAATAGTTGTAAAAATGGAACCTGCCGTCCCTGTATTGCAGGTAGATGAGAAAATCAGAGAAATACACCCCCCACTCCTTTTTCATCCGGAAAATGACTGCGAACAGCGGCATGCCGATGGTCAGCGGCGTTCCTGCCCCTCCCTGGGTGTACCACCGTATCTTCCCGATGGCGCCCGCCGGCAGGATGCCCGCACCCTCTGCATTGAGCCTCATGCCTTCTTCACCGTCCCCTTCTCCATGTCCAGCACGACCCGATCGCCGGTCCTCAGCATCTTGGTCGCCTGCCTCGTCCCGATGATGCACGCCACTCCCAACTCCCTGCTCACCACGGCGGCATGCGTCGTGATGCCGCCCTCATTGGTGATGATGGCCCTGGCCTTCTTCATCAGGGGGACGAACTCCGGCCGGGTCATGCCCGTCACCAGGATCTCGCCCTTCTGGAATGCCTCTTTCAGGGGATCAAACACCACCCGCACCCTTCCGGTTATCCGTTTCCCGAGCCTCCCGGGCGAGGCGACAAATCCCTGCAACGCATCCCCGTGCTTCTTCTGCGCCTCCAGGAGGGAGATGATCTGCCGGGCATCCTCGCCGAAAAAATACTCGGTCCGGATGGCCCTTCCCGCAACACGGTTGAGCAGGACGAGATTTTTCCTCTTGCGGAGCTCAGGGCGGGCTATCCTCTCCCGCCGGTCCATAAGCGACATCATCTCTGCGGCGGTATAGTCGTTGAGCTCTTTCCGGGGAACCCGGCGCCGCTTCCCAATCTCCAGGAGGATCCGGTCCAGGCAGAACACCAGCTTCTGCACGTTTTCCTTCCTCTTGTCCTGGATGCTGGCAAGCTCCCGGACCATCTGGAAGAACAAGATGTCTTCTGCCGTGAGGCGGTACCTCTTTTGGAGGGCGTGCTGCTCACGCGCAATCCGCTCCCCCTTGCCCTCCAGCAGGGCGATCTCCCTGGCGATACTCCGGGCGCCCTGCGCAGCGGTCTTGGCTGCTTCTTCCCGGAAATATCCCTCGTCAAGGTATACCACCTGCCGGAAATCGTTCTGCATCCAGAAATACTCTTGCGCATGCTGCTGCAGCATCTTCCGCGCGGAAGCGCCAAATCCCCTCCTCGCCGCCTCCCGGGCGATCAGCAGCAGCGACAGCTTTTCACGCTGAAACACCGTCCATGCGGTCGGCGTCGTGAGCGCAGAGAGGACATGCGCCCGCTGCGCAGCCGGGACATGAATGAGGCGCTTTGCGTAATCCGCGTCCTCCAGCACGTCCAGGCACTCGGAGATGATCCCATAGCCGTACATCCTGTTCCCCAGAGAGCTGAACGCAAGCAGGCCGTCTTTGAGCTGGGCATCGGTATATGACCGGACATCGCCGTCGCGTACCCGGACGAAGAAGGAGCCGATCTGCCGATTCACCAGCACAAATCCCGGCTTTTGGAGGTAGCGCCGGTTTTTCACGAACTGCCGGAACACGAATGCGAGCATCCGCTGCGTCTCCGCATAGGGCAGGTATTCATGGCAGTAATCATTGACTGCGGTGAACATGCTGCAGGACCAGAATCTCTTCCGGTACGCGTACATGGAGTGCAGATGGCAGGCCGCCCACTGGGATACCAGCTGGAACGAGATGTATGCCTCCTCTTCCTTCCATCTGGAGATGTGCAGCAGCTTCCGGACATGCCGTGGTATCATGGGTATGCATCCGCGTTCGCCTGCATGGCGCAGCTGAGCATGATGTTCCTCACCGCCTGGAGCGGACTGCTCCTTCCCACGATGCCCGCGGGCCTGGCCAGCCCCTCGATGATGGTGAAGTCCAGCGTCATGTCAGAGAACTGCATCATGCCGTGCAGGAAGATGTTTGCCGCGGCGAGGTCCGGGAACACCAGCACGTTCGCATCGCCGTGCAGCGGAGAATCCGGGCATTTTCTCTGCGCCGCAGGCGCGTTCACTGCGGCATCCATCTGCAGTTCGCCGTCGATGATCAGGCCCGGCTCCCTCGCCCTTGCCTTGCGCACCGCCTCCCGTATCGCCTGCAGCCCCGGCGTATCCCCTCCGCTCCCTTTGGTGGAGAACGACAGCAGCGCAACCCTCGGCTCCATGCCGAACCTGCGCACGCAGGCTGCCGCATGCAGCGCCATCTGCGCAAAATCGTCCGCAGAGGGGCTGATGTTCAGGCTGCCGTCGGTCCCGAACAGTATCCTCTTGTTCTTGATGTCGGAGAACACGCTCACCTCAGAAACCAGGCTGTCTTTCTTCCGCAGGATCTGCAGCACGGGCTTCATCAGGGCGGAGGTCGGGACGATCGCGGATCCGACGATGGCATCGGCGTATCCGCAATGCACGTACATACACCCGAAATAATTCTCATCGGCGACCAGCCTTCCCGCCTCTTCCCGGGTGAGCCCCTTGTGCTTCCGCAGCTCCGCAAGCCTCCCGGCGAATTCGTCCTGGTATCCGGGGCTCTGCGCATCGACGATCTCGATGCCGCTGATGCTCACCCCCATCTTCTTTGCCTTGCTCCTGATCGTCCGGGGGTCCCCCAGGAGGACAGGCAGGGCGAGCTTCTTTTGCGCGAGGTCTGCCGCAGCCCGGAGCATCCGCTCATCATGGGCATCGCAGACCGCCACCCGGGCAGGGTGCTTGCGGGCTGCCGCTTCCATCGCCGGGACCAGGTCTTTCATCAGTTCATCCGAATCCCCTGCCTCTTTTATACCTTTCGCTGGCCCCCGGACCGGCTGCGGAATCTTTATATACTTCGGCAGATAGGCAGTCCAGAGAGGTGGTCCCATGAAGAATTCTACCAAGACAGAGCTGATCAGCCGGCTGCACCGCTCGCTCAGCACCGACATCATCAGTGAGCTGATCGCGGACATCCGGAAAAGCGGCGGGCAGGGCCTGCTGTATGTCCTGGAGCGGGCATTGGAGGGCAGGAGATCGCTCATGAAGCGCACGGCGGTTCAAAGCTATCTTGCTGACGAGACCAGACTGAAGCGCGTAGAGGCAGGAAGGAGGTTCAGGGTGATGCTGGTAAAATAGTAGCTTCTTCCTTATTCGTACCGCAGCGCGTCCACCGGCTGCTGCTTCGCGGCCTGCACCGCAGGCAGCAGCCCGGACAGCATTCCCACGCCGGCAGCGAACACCAGTGCGCCAACAATCAGGTACCAGGGGAAATAGATCTTGAGGAATGAGTTGCCCGTGGCGGCAAGGATGACCTCGATCCCTTTGCTCACCAGGATCCCGATGATGATCCCCACGCCCCCTCCGGCGATCCCCAGCAATCCGGACTCGATCAGGAATATCTTCATGATGTCGGCGTTGGTCGCCCCGATAGCCTTCATGACGCCGATCTCCCGTGTCCTCTCCAGCACCGCGGTGTACATCGTGTTCATGATGCCGATCCCTCCTACCACCAGGGATATCGCGGCTACCCCGATCAGGAACGCCTGCACGATGAGGATGACGTTCCCGAACGACTCAATCAGCTCCGTCGAGGTCTGCACGCTGAAATCCTCCTTGCCCTCCTCGACGTCCCGGTGCTTGCGCAGCGCCTTCTCGATGGCCACCGCGACCGCCTCGGGATCCGCGTTCCTGCCGCTCTGCGCCACGATGGCGCTGACCTCCTCCCCTGCGCCGGTAAGCTCCCGCAGGGTATCCAGGGGCATCACCACGTTCCGGTCATCCCCGGTGTTCCCGATGACTCCGTAGAATCCGACCGCCTCGAATTCCGCATCATTGATGAGCAGGCGGTCACCCACGCGGACATTCGGCGAGAAAAGGTTCGCGTCCAGGAACTGGTGGCCGAGCACCGCCTTGCGCCCGTCATTCGGGCGGATGTCCCTTCCCTGGGCGATCTGGAGGTTGGCGAAGTCGTCGACCAGGTGCTTCTGCTCATCCGTCGGCAGGCCCAGCGCAAGGAAATAGCGCACCTGCTCATGGAACTCGACGCGGATCGGCTTGAGCATGTAGCCTGCTACCCTAACCACATCCTTCGCCCTGCCGACCGCCCCGACATCATCCTCATCGAGCTTTGCCGTCGTTGTCGAGCTTCCCGGCGGCCCGAACTCCCCGCGCGGCTGCACGATCAGCTTGTCCACTCCCAGCTGGCTGAACTGCTCGTCGATGGAGCGCTGCAGCCCCTGCCCCAGGCTCACCAGGGCAACCACCGCGGCGATCCCGATGAAGATGCCGAGCATGGTGAGCCAGCTCCGCACCCCTCTCCTCACCAGGTTCCGGACGCTGAACTGCACATACTGGGAGAGCTCCTTCATCCCCGCATCGCCTCCACCGGGCTTAAGGAAGCCGCCTGCCGCGCCGGCAGCAGCCCGGAGAGGGTTCCCGCCAGGAACGAGAACAGCAGGCTGCCGATCACCAGCGAGAGGCTGACCTTTGCCTGCAGGAGGTCGCTGCCCAGCGCATACGTCCCCACCAAGGTGATCGCCTTCCCGAACCCCACCCCGATGATCACTCCCATGATTCCGCCGGCCATGCCCAGCATCCCGGACTCCACCAGGAACACGAGCAGGATATGCCGGTTTCTCGCCCCAATCGCCTTCATGACGCCGATCTCCCGTTTCCGTTCCAGCACCGCGGTGTACATCGTGTTCATGATGCCGATTCCTCCCACGATCAGCGATATCGCGGCGATCCCCACCACCACTGCCTGCACCACGGCCAGTATGGTGTTCACCGTGGAGATCGCCTCTAGGGGAGTCTGCACCGTGAAATCCTCCTTGCCCTCCTCGACGTCCCGTGACCTGCGGAGCGCTCTCTCCACCCCCTCTGCGACAGCCTCGGGGACAGCGCCCGCGACGACCTGGATCGCGACAAAGTCGATCTCATCCCTGATGGAGAGCAGATCCTTCATCGCTTCCTCATTGATGAGGATGCCGTCATTTCCCACCACATTCCCCTGCTTCTCCAACACCCCGACCACCTCAAAGTCCTTGCCCAGGACCTGAAAGGAGTTTCCCGCATGCACTGCCTGGGGGAACACGTCAGCAGTGGCAAACGAATCTCCCACCACCACCTTGCTCCCCTCCCCGGGCTTGAGCATCCTGCCCTCTGCAAGCTCCAGCTGGAGGGTATCGATGACCAGCCGCCTGCCCTCCTCATCCTCGGGCAGACTCGCCAGGAAGAGGAACCGCTGCTCGTCGTGGAATTCGACAGGCGCGGCCCGGAGCAGCCTGGTCGCGATCGTATCAACTCCATTCACCCGGGCGATCTCCCGGGCATCCCTTTCAGCCAGCTTCTCCACCGCCGTGCTCCCCGGCGGCCCGAACCCGGCGCCGGCAGGCTGCACGATCAGACGGTCAGTCCCCAGGGAAGCAAACTGGCCGGTGATGGCCTGCCTCAATCCTTCTCCCAGGCTGATCAGGGATATCACTGCAGCTATCCCGATCACGATCCCCAGCATGGTGAGCCAGCTCCGCACCTTGCGGTGCCTCACGCTCTGGGCTGCCAGCACAACATAATCCTGCAGCATGCTCAGCTCTTCTTTTTCCTTCGCCTGCGGATGAAGAAGTATACGCCTGCAGCCACGATGGCAAGCACGATAAGGACGCCCACGCCGGAGCTGCCCTGCGCCAGGCCGTACCTCTTTGCCTCGCTCCGGGAGTAGAGGCGGAGGGGCAGGTCCAGCTGCTGCCGATAAAGCTCGTTGTTGCTGTCGCGGTATTCCGCCACCAAGGGAAGCGTCACCTGTTCCTCCCCCTTCACATACAGGGTAAACTCTGCAGTATCATAGTCATCAGAGTCGATGGTGCCGACATACGCCTCAGGCGGGGAGATGGCCCGGACATCGCTGTTCTCCTGCATCCGGACGTTCAGGAACTTGATGTCGCCGCTCCCTTTGTTGACGAACCGAATCACCACCCTGCCAGTGGTGCCGGGATAGATGATCTCCGAAGAGTCGATGGCCGCATACATCTCCGGGACAGCGCCGACCAGGACGCCGACCACCAGGCTGGCGCTGTAGTTCTTGACCTGGTCAAAATAATCCAGCTGCAGCGGCACCTTGTAGTGCTGGGCAGCGGCATCCCCCTCTGCAGCCAGCAGGAACACCAGTGTCGCGTTCTCGTATGCAGGGATCTCCCGGATGCTCCGCTCGTTGGAGCTGCCCACCGGGACTAAAGGAACATCATCCAGCAGCAGCCGCGCCCGGACGTACTCCAGCCCGGCAGCCACCTGGTTCTTGAGGGTGATGCGCACCCTGCCGGTCCCCCCGGGAGGGATGCGGTCCGCGGTGATATCCGCGACAGAGAGCACTGCCTCTCTCGGCCGGACGCGCACCACGAACGGCTCAGGCTCCACCCAGTCCAGCCCGACCACCCCCCCGTACTTATACCTGATGGCGATCTTGTTGTCGCCGGTCACTGCGCCCGGATCGACCTTTACCTTAAAATGCGCGATCACCCCGCTCTTGCCCTTCTGCCTGCCGTAGATGGTCCCCAGGCTCTGGGTTGCGCTTCCCTCGTAGATGGTAAAGGGGTAATTTTCCACGATCTCGAACAGCACGTTCTCCGCTGTTTCCGCCGCCTTGTTGTCGATCTTCCAGCGCAGCTCGACGATATCGCCCGGCTCCACCGGATCCGGCACCTGGCTGATCAGCGTGATGTTCAGCGCGGCTACTCCTGAGGAGCTCACGTCTGCGCTATAGGCAAGGGGGATAAGCAATAAGAACAGGGAAATGCCCGCGATATCCATCTTTTTCATTCAGTCACCTCTGATGGTCGGTCTTGACGATCCTGCCGTCGCGCAGATGCTCAATCCTGTCCGCATGCCGCGCCACATAGGCATCATGCGTCACCATGATGATTGTGGTGCCCCGCTCTTTATGAAGCTTTCGCAAAAAATCCATCACCATCTTCCCGGTCTGGCTGTCCAGGTTTCCGGTCGGCTCATCAGCCAGGATGACCTCAGGCTCGTTGGCCAGCGCCCGGGCGATCGCTACTCTCTGCTGCTGCCCGCCGGACAGTTCGCCGGGCTTATGGTGCATCCGCTCCTCCAGGCCGACCAGCTGCAGCAGCTCCGCAGCCCGCTTTCTTCTCCGCTCCAGGGAGACGTCCTGGAAGGCCATGGGCAGCATCACGTTCTCCAGGGCAGTCAACGTGCCGATGAGGTTGAACTGCTGGAAGATGAACCCGATCTTCTTCCCCCGGATCTGCGCCAGGCTGGACTCCGAGAGATGGGAGATGTCCTTGCCGTCCAGCAGGATCCGCCCCCTGCTCGGTACGTCCAGGCAGCCCACCATGTTGACGCTGGTGCTTTTTCCTGATCCGGATGGCCCCATGATCGCGACAAACTCACCTTTTCCGATGGCCAGGGACAGCCCGCGGAGCGCCTGCACCTCCACCTTGCCCATGTGGTACACCTTCCACACGTCCTCGAGCCTGATGACGGCGTCTTTCATGCGGCTCTCCGGGCGTCGGGGATATATAAGGTTTCTGGAAACCAATATTTTATAAATTCCCCGCGACTTGCTCCGCGTATGGAAGAAGAGTTAAGCAAAGAGGCCGCAGGGAAAGAAGATACCCATACTGCCCGCACAGTCCTCATATCATTGGTCATCGTCGCCGCAGTCTTTCTTCTCCTCTTCAACCTCCACAAGTTCTACAAGAAAGACATCCCGAACCCCTACGAATACACCTACAACGGCGTGCAGTTCCGCCAGGACAGCGACAGCAAATGGAATTTTGAGGTGCAGTGGGGCAACCGCCTGGTGGCTGTCCCGCTGCAGTTCGGCCCCCGGGAGCTTGCCTCCATCCCGATTACCGGGGAGGTGGACGAGCGCTTCTCCGGCGAGGAGATCTATGTCACCTTCGATCCCGCAGGCAGCATCCTGGGCCCCACCGGAGCAGTCGTCCAGGAGCCCCTCGGCCACCTCACCCTGGCGGCGACAGAGCTCTCCCTGAGCCTCTCCCAGGGCATGAACTTCATACCGATTGCCGCCTGCACGCAGAACAGCACGGTCTGCCAGGACAGCCCGATAGTGACCTGTGCAGCCACTGACCTGCCCACNATCTATCTCAACCGGACAGGCGCGGCAGCGGTGCACCTGGACGGCAACTGCGTCATCCTTTCCGGGGAGGGGCTGGAGCTGCTCAAGTCCGTCGACCGGCTGCTCCTGTACTGGTACCGCGTCATGCCCAAGGCATCAGAAGATCAGTAGATAGATATCTGCGATCACCAGCGCCGCGGCAAGCAGATGCTCCACGACTCCACCAACCCGCAGGAATCCATGGATCCGCATCCTGCTGAAGGGATGGAAGGGCATGATCCCTTTCCTGCTCAGCGCATCTCCAAGGATGTGGCTGCCGTATCCGATGGCGACCGCTGCGGTGTAGCCGGGAAAAAATACTAAACTGATGCCCGACATCATCGCTAATGCAGCGATGCCGTGAAAAAACCCGCGATGCTCAAAGAGGAAGCCCAGCGGCATGTACCTCCCGAGCTTGGCCTCCGGATGGTCGATATCCGGCAGCAGGCTGGCGAAAGCGGCAACAGCAAGCATCCACAGGCTGCCGGGAAACGCCAGCAACCAGAAAAAGAGCGCGAACGCGATATGGGTGGAGAAGAGCATCTTATCGCTGCAGCCGCTGCAGCTCCTCGTCAGGGTCCACTTTCGGGAACACGCTCTGCGCCATGAATTCCATCCGGTCGAACATCTGGTTTTTCTTCACCCTCCCCTGCACCTTGATGATTTCGCCGAGCAGGCGCTGCCGCGCCCCTTCAAATCCGGCGGGATTGTCCTTGTACGCAAGCACTGCTGCCTTCTCCTCCTGCAGCAGCTGCTCTGCCTGCTGCCGGAAGCATACAGCCCTGATGGTCTCGGTGCCGTCATCCACCACCACGCTCACCACCACGGCGTACTCCGGCTGCACTATCCCATGGCTGCCGCACTCATACTGCTGCTCCTTCAGCACCGCCCTGCTCCCGCACGTCGGGCAGACCTCATAATACCGGGGATCCAGCACCTGCACAACAGTCCCCAGGATGGACACGTTCGCATCGCTCTCCTGCAGCTCCCGGATCGGCTTCCGCATGCCCTCTCCGGCACCTGCCTGGATGCTCACGCCTGGGGGGTTTTTCACCACCTCGCTCTGCTCGTTCAGGTGAATCTCGATCCTGCCGCTGTTGTCGCGGACATATCCCTTCCTGACCTTGATGATGGCTCCCGGGGCCAGGGCAGCGGCCTGCTCCGCATGGTTCCCCCATGCCGCAACCCGTATGCTCCCGCTCTCGTCGCCCAGGATGAACGAGGTCACCATGCCCTGGCTGCCGTCCTTCCTGCTGAAGTTGGTCCGGGGGAAGACCTGCATGACCTTGCCGTCAACCTCCACGTTCCGCATCCCGGCAAGCACGTCCTTGATCTTGAGCTTTCCCACATCAAACAGCTTGATTCCCATCTCATTCGCGATGATATGGGCAGCCCCCTCCTTGCTGATCAGCCCGGCGAGCTTGTCCATCTTCTCCGCGATCTTGGCCTCGATGTCGTCCTCAGAAAGCGCGCTGTGCTCCTTGATCTTCCTGATGATCTCTGCCAGGGGAAGCTGCATCATATCCCTGTCCCGTTCCCCTCAAATTTAAAAGGATTTGTATGGTGAATAAGATATTGCTGCCTACCGAAGTGCTTAAAAGCGGACAGCGGTTTATGGCGGCATGATACATTTGCGGAAGATGGAACAGGGAGCGAATCTTGTTGGCTACGCAAGTTCACTGGCCCATGAGCTGTTCCAGGGCGTCGTCCGCCAGAGCGGCCTGCCCTACACCCAGGAGCATCTCGCAGAGGTCGCCCGCCTGGTGGCGGAAATTACTCTTCCCTCAGCATATCAGGATGCCGCGATTGCCGCTGCCTGGCTCCACGATGCTGCAGAGGACATCCCGGGAATTGACGTGTTTGACCCCTTTGCGCGGCAGCCGCGGCGAAAAGCATCGGTAATATACATCAATGACCTTCTGGCGGGTGCCGGTGAGGCGGGGGAAGCGGCCGCATACATGGTGCATGCCCTGACGCACCGGGAGGGGACTCCCTACCAGGTCTATGCCTTCCGCATCTTTGAGTTCCCGGATGGCGGAGAGGAGCGGAAGCTAAAAATACTTGCAGGGATAGGGAAGATGGCGGACAGGAGGAAGAACCTCGACCCCCGCGGTGCCAGGGATATCGATTCGCTGGTCGATGAATACCGCTCGATGAAGAGTCGAGGCGCGGCCATGCGGGAATTCGAGGCCTTCTACCAGCGCACAAGGACCATCGACGCGTTCCGGCAGCAGGGGCTTATGAGCTGCGATGTCGGCTTGTTTTCGGAAACCCTGCGGCGGGGATTCCACCTCAAGCAGCAGGCCAATGCCATCAATAACCTCACGCTCTATCTTCCCCTTGCAGAGCACCGCTTGTTGGTGGATGTCGGCGAGAACAGCGGGCTCTTCCGCTGGGACCGACTGCGGCAGATGCTCAAGGAAACGTTCCGGGACTCGCTTGCATTGTCCGGTATCGACATCCATGTGGTGTCCAGCCTGGGGCTGCACCAGGGCGCCGCATACCCTCCGGGCTACACCCCGCTCAGGACAGAGGTCAGAAAAGAGCTTCTGGCATACTCGCCATCTACTGCCCGACACTCACCTGCACCCAGCTGAACTCCCCTGCCTGCGTTCCATCAGTCAGCGCAACCTGGAACAAATGCTCTCCAGCAGCAAGATGAGGGACAGTATACTCCTCAATCAGCCCTTCGTTGATCGTTGTCGTTATGCCGCTTCCCAGGTTGTTCACCAGTATCCGGATTCCGGAAATCCTCGACCTGCTGGGCAACGGGATCAGCCAGCGCAGCGTCACGCTGCTTCCTGCCTTTTCTGCCTGGAGGTTAGCTACCTGATCCGGCGGCAGGTCATCGACCTCAGTCACTGCGGCAGGCGTCACCGACATCAGGGCATTGCCGTATGCATCGACCGCCACCACGGCAACATAATATGCCTGCTGCTCCAGGTCATGCGCATATCCCTCCAGCGGAGAGATCACCAGCTGTCTTCCCTGGCCGGCAGAGAGGTTTGCCGGGTTGCTCAGCCCTTTGCTGATCTCACTGAACAGAGCCCGTGCGTAATACACCCTGTACTCAGAGATATCCTGCTCCGCTCCCGCATCCCAGCTGAGCAGCAGCTGGTTCTCCGCTTCCTCCACGTCATGCACGCGCGCCGCGACCGGCGCTGGCGCAGTGACATCCGGGATGCGCAGGGCAACGCGGATATCAGGGCGCTGCATCCCTCCCCCGGCAAAGATCTCTTTTTTCCCGGGCACGCACAGCCGGAATGTCCGCTCCGGCAGCAGCCTGCATTGGGGGATTGGAGTACTTCCCTCTGCTATCCGCAGCATCCCATTTTCCTTCACCAAGGTGAGCGCATTGCCTGTGGACGATTCCTGCCTTCCATCGCGCTCAGTCACCAGGGTCATCTCCTGGCCATCAGTGGCATAGCGGATCACCTGTCCTGCCAGGGGCAGCGCCGCCCGCAGCCCATGCACCGTATAGCTGCCGTCCCCCTCTGGCGAGAAGACATATTCCTCCTCTCCGTAATCCCCGGCCAGCGTGCATCCGCATCCCTCGCCGATGCTCGCTGCGCACTGCTCAGCAAAAACAAGAAAATCGCGCAGTGCCCGCTCATCCGCATCAGCGCAATCCTGCTCCCAGCCCAGCGCAGCAGACTGCTCCGCGACGCATGCTGCAGCATCCTGGGCATTGCCGCATGCCTGCTGGATCAGGGAAATCCCGGCCTCGACCGCATCATACTGCCCCAGGTCATAGTCCACGGCAACCCGGAACGATGGCCGGACCGCATAGCGGAGCGTCATTTTCCTTTCCAGCGTCGCTGTTCCGGTCACCTCAGGCAGCCCTTCCTCCAGCTCGCGGAAGCGCTCGGCAGCGGCAAGCACCTTGGGGACATAGTTCCCGGTGATCCCCGGAAAGGGCAGGCAGCCGGCATAATCTGCAAATGACCTCCCGCACCGCTCCTGCGCCCGGAGCACGCTGGCAGGCCCGGCATTGTATGCAGCCAGCGCATCCTCCACGTTCCCGAACTGCTGCAGCCGGCGTGCGATGTGCGCGATCCCATGCCGGATATTCGTCTGCGCATCAAACAATCCGGCAGCATCGCCCCGATACCCCTCATCCCAGGCAGTGCCGTAGAGCAGCTGCATATACCCATAGCTGCAGCTCACCTGGTGGAACGTCCCCTGCGGAGAATTAATGGCTGCCTCGCAGGCATACTGGCTGCACTGCAATGTACCTGCGATCTGCTCCCATCGCCGCTCCAGGCTCTCCTCGCACCGCAGCGCGTTTGGATTCCAGCCGCTCTCTGCAGTGATGATGCCCAGGACTACATACGGGTCGGCATCAGCCCGTGCAGCCTCCTCCCGGACGAACAGCCAGAGGGAATCGTTCTGCCGGATATACCTCTCGAATACCTCCTGGATGCCTGCAGGCGCC
>C687J35174_10008336_pt1 | contig 13195 bp, 8 predicted proteins | sample RifCSPhighO2_01_FD_35174 | JGI IMG/M metagenome (IMG submission 35174) | reverse complement strand
GTGTATGTTACCGGCGGAATGTAGGTTGGGGGTGGTGTGGGGGCGGGTTCCGGCACTACCATTTGAAAGCTGGCGATAATGGTGTGGCCACTGGTAATGTTATTAAAAGTGTAGGTTGAAAGTTGTCCCACGCTGGCACCGTCAACTACCACATCAGCAACGGTAAAGCCGGGGTCGGGGGTCATGGTGAAAGTGAAACTTGAGCCTGGGGCAACGTAAATCAGTCCTGCCGGAGTAATAGCTCCAAAGAGTCCGATAGCGTTGGCATGAATAACGTAGGGGCTGTAGCTACCACTGGTAGAGCTACCTCCACTTCCCCCGCCGCCGCCACCTCCTGTGCTGGCACTGCTACCTCCTGTGTTACCACTGCTACCACCACCCGAACCACCTCCACTGCCACCTGAACTTCCCCCACCTCCGCCGGTTCCGTTCGGAGTGCTATCACAAATATTACCAATACCATCGCTATCCGTGTCCGCCTGGTCAGTATTGGCGTTGATGGGGCAGTTATCGTTTGCATCAAGTACGCCGTCCCCGTCGTCATCAGTATCGCAAACATTCCCGATACCATCATTATCAGTGTCTAGTTGGTCAGTGTTAGCGTTGATGGGACAATTGTCTGACCCATCTAAAATAGTGTCGTTGTCGTCATCATCTTCACACACGTCGCCCATGCTGTCACCATCAGTATTCAATTGATCTGCATTGGCAACTGAAGGACAATTATCAAGATTATTGTTTATTCCATCTCCGTCAGTATCATCTATGGACGGCGGATTGGGGGTGCTATCGCATACATTTCCTACCCCATCACCATCATTGTCCGCCTGGTCCGTGTTGGCGTTGATGGGACAGTTGTCTGTAGTATCTAAAATAGTGTCGTTGTCGTCATCAGTATCACACGCATCGCCCATGCCATCACCATCAGTGTTTAATTGGTCTGCATTGGCAATGGATGGACAATTATCAGCGTCATCTAAAATAGTGTCGTCGTCATCATCGGTATCATCCGGACTGCCGTTATTTACAAACGTGCAGATAATGGCTTCGCCGGCATCAAAGTCAATAGTGGCGGTGGCGGTTTCTAAATTTATGGTAGTGCCGTTGTCCGGGTCACTGCAAGATATGTCAGTAATGTCCCAACCGCTTATGGCAGTTTCTGTAACCGCATACGAACCTGCTGAAATATTTAAAAAGCTTGTGTAGTTAGCGCTTGAACCGTTATCTGTCAACGAAAAGTTGCCTAAGCCTCCGGTGAAACTAAAACTTTGGCTGCTTTCTGGTTCTGCCTCTTTAGTAATAAGAATCCCCGAAACCGGGCCGTTATCTTCGTTTCCATCAGCCGCTTCGCAATTGATGATAATATTTTCTCCTTCTTCGGCATCACAAAAATCAAAGCCGGGTCCCCCATCAATGGTGTCATCCTGGTTTGATGTGGTAATAACAATATCATTGCCCGCTCCGCTCTCAATGCTATTTTGTCCGTTTCCTCCGGTAATCTTATCATTGCCGCTACCGGTTATGATAGTGCCGGGCTGGTTGCCGGTGGTTACGGTATTTGTCCCATCTCCGGCATTAACGGTGTTATTGCCGTTTCCCGCATCTATAATATCGTCTCCCGTTCCGGTGGTAATGGTATCGCCGTCAGTGCCTCCGTTAATTTCGTTATTCCCGTTGCCGGTGACAATGGTATTGACGCCGTTTTTTGCGTCAACAAAATTTGCGCCCTCTCCCGCGTCGATCCAGTCGGTGGAATTTCCACCGGTTATATTGTCATCTCCGCCAAGAGAACAAATGGTATTATTTCCATTTTGTGCTTTAATAGTATCATTTCCTTCTGTTCCAACAATTACTTCGTTGCCGCCGTTTTCTGTAACCGTTTCATCAATTATCCCACTATAAGCGCCCATAGTGTCGCCATCCTTTACTAACATATTATCTTCATTGACATATATAGTAGCTTCCAGGCCGTTGCATACGGGAGTAGCCGCAAAAACAATTGGCGCGCCCAAAAACATAAAAAGCGTTGCAATAACCAACGCCGTACCCAAAACCATTATGCTTATTTTTGCCCTTTGCGCTAAAAGAAAAGATGTTTTCATGATTAGAAAAATTTAATATTTTAAATTACTCAATCTTAGTTCTGTCATAGGACAATGTCAATATGTTCAGTTTTTTATTCAATCATTTTTGTCCACAGTTTATGCACACGCAGGATTTTTGTGGCCTATCGGATTGCAGTAAAACTTGTTAGGACGGCCTATTACGCGAGGTGTTTATGTATATACAATGACGTTGAAGTTATGTAAATATTGACAAGGACTCCTGCATTAAAGTAAAAATAACTACATGCCGAAACTGGGAATGACTCATCTGCCAAAAAAAGGTCGACTAATGGCAGCCGGGTGGGACATGATAGGCATAAAAAATAAAAATAAAAATAAAAAATATTATTATGAATCAAGCACAAGCAATAAAAGCAAATAAGACAGCAGTTGTAGCAACGATTGCTGTTTTATTATTTTCTTTTTTAGGAGCTTCAAACGCTTCAGCTGCTTTTTGGGCAGTTAACGAGAATACCGGGTTTAGTTCAACAAACTTATTGGAAGCCGAAGGCGAAGATGAGTTTACCCTGACTAATACCAATTTCGGAGGAGTTGATAATTCCCAATTAGTTGATACGGAAACCGGTTTGAACGCATCAGACAGCAACACCGGCAACGGCACAACCAATTCCGGCAACATTGGTATCGGGGGAGGGTTTGCCAATGTATTCAACTCAAATGACTCTTCTTACGAAAACAGCTGGTGGGAACAGATGGTAGTTTCCGGAAACGATACTACCGGAGCTTCATCATTCAACGAAGCCGAAGCTGAATTTGAAAATGAAGTGGAAGTTGATCAGACCAACACCGCGAATTTAGACAACGACATTGTTGTTGATGCTAATACCGGAGACAACTCCGCCAGCACCAACACCGGCACCGGCGATGTGAAAACGGGCGAAGCAGATGCTACTACTACCGAGGCCAACGTTGCCAATGGTAATATCTTTTCTTCCACAGGAAGCCTGCCAAGCTCATTGTTTGCCAACATGGCCAAAAACATTACCACCGGATTTGATTCAGATAACGATGCTGAATCCGAAGTGGAAAATGACATGGACGTTGACAGCACTAACACCGCTATGTTTGCAAATCTTTCCAGCACTATCTTGAATACCGGCAAGAACGTATCTGACAGCAACACCGGCATGGGCGGAGTTGATAGCGGAAACGCCGAAGGCAATACTTCTATTGCCAATGACGCTAACGCCAATGCGGTTGATATAGAAATTGTAGGAGATGACGACAATTCTTTGGCAGCGGTCAACGATACCACCGGAGCTGAATCAACTAACGATGTTGAAACCGAAGTGGAAAGCGACATTGATGTAGATAACGACAACGACGCTGAATTGACCAGCAAAGCCACCATGAATGTTAATACCGGAGATAATACTTCCAGCACTAACACTGGTAGCGGAGATGTTTTGACTGGCAATGGTGAAGGAAATATCATGATTAGCAATGGCGGTAGCGCCACTGGTAGGTTCTTCAACGAAAATACCACTTCATTGATGTTCACTTCCAGCATGTTTGACTTGATGGCCGGCAACGATACTACCGGATTTATGTCAGATAATGATGCTGAAGCTGAATTGGAAAACGAAGTTGACATTGTCAATGACAATGACGCTAATGTTACCAACACTGCCACTGGAACCATTGAAACCGGTCTGAACGCATCAGACAGCAACACCGGTAATGGTAAAGTTGATACCGGAAACGCTGACGCCGGAGTTTCTATTGTTAACGATTTGAACGTTAACCAGACCACGGTACAGCAAATGGCCGTAGGAATGATGGTGGCAGGAAATGACACCACAGGAGCTTCATCAACCAATGATGTTGAAGTGGAAATGGAAAATGAATTGACCATTACCAACACCAACGACGTCACGCTGGTTAACACTTCTGTAGTAGATTCCAGCACGGGAAGCAATTCTTCCAGCTTTAACACTGGCTCGGGTTCTTCTACGACCGGAAACTCTAGCGTGTTGTTTGGCATCATCAACCAGGGCAACGGTAACTTCAATCTTGTTCAGTAATTTACTGTTCGGTAATATCTAGTTACGTGCTCTTGTTGCGCGTTGCAGAACCCAAGCGCAAGCTTGGGTTTTGCCCCAGAAAGGCTTTGTGGCCTTTCTGGGGCAAAATATCACTTGATATTTTGCGCTCAATACGTTAGGGTGATACATCTTTATATATGTTGATTACTAGAAGACAAAGGTTCTTCATTTCAAAAGGGGCCACATTATTTTTGGCACTCTTGTTTTTGGTGTCTTCGGTTTTCCCCTATCCGGTTATGGTAGCTATGGCCGAGGAACAAGACGCCAGCGCCACTAATACCACCACCGGCGCGGATTCAACCACTATCAGCGAAACCAATGTAACCAATTCAACAGAAGTAACCAACCAAAACGATGCCGTAACTTATAATAACGTGTATTTAAAATCAGAAACCGGCAATAATAATGCCAGCTATAATACCCGTTCGGGAGTTATTACCACCGACCGGGCCGAGGGCAGGGGTGAAATGGTTAACCTTATCAATAATAATGTGGTTAATGTTGAACCAACACAAACTGGCAATGTAAGCGCGGGAAATGAAAACACGGGGGCGGGTTCAGACAATCAGGCCACCGTTAACATTACTAATGAAACCGTTATCAAAAACATTAACAGTTCCAATACCGTCAACCAGGTGAAGGCAGATGTCATTTCCGGCCGGAATAATTCCAGTGCCAATACCGGCCACGGCATCATTTTAAGCGGCGAAGCTAATTTAGGACTTAACTTCATGTCGTTAGCCAACACTAATTTTACCGGAGTTAAAAATTTATACGCGGATACGCAAAATATTTTTGGAAACCATGTGGGCAATATTGATTTTAGCCGGGCAACTACCAGCACTCCCCAGCTGGCTGAAGCCTTAATGAGCATTGCCAATAAAAATACGGGATCGGGTTCTACCAACACCGCCACGGTTAATATTGATAACCAGACCATTATTTCTAATAGCAACAACGGAAAACTTAACAATCAAATCCAGGCCAATGTTATCAGCGGCCAGAATAAGGCCAACCAAAACACGGGGACCGGTTCCATCGCTTCCGGAGACGTGAACTCTTCGGTCAACGTGATGAACTTTTTGAATGCCAATATCACCGCTTCAAACTTTTGGCTAAAGTCGCTGAATGTATTCGGCGATTGGTCGGGCAACATTAACTTGCCTCAAATGCCTGCTCCTAATTTGGTGGTTGCCCCCTACACTCAAACCATAGCCGGGGAAAATACCACTACCGGCGCCAATTCAGAAAACGAAGCTTCGGTTGAAGTAACCAATGAAACTGTCCAAACCAATGATAATATTGCCGATATTACTAATGATTTTTTGGTAAAATCAAATACGGGTAGTAACATAGCTTCATTTAATAACGGGTCGGGAGCGGTAAAATATGGAGACGCCAAAGCTGAAACTAACACCGCCAATGTGGCTAATGTTAATATCACCGGAGACTCCTGGTGGATCTTGGTTGTCAATAAATTCGGCAATTGGCAAGGGACCACGGTTGGCTCACCTTCGGATATGATGGTCAACAGCGGCCAGAATGCTACGGTTCTCTCGCCCGTTAACAGCGGCATCGAAGTATTCAACGACACAACCGGCGCCAATTCCAATAATGCGGCCGGGGCTTCTATTTCCCATAGTAACCAGCTTTCCAATATCAACGATGCCAGCATCACTAACAATATTTCTGTGGTGGCGGTGAGCGGTGAAAACCAAGCCGAATACAATGTGGGCCATGGTTATATTGAAGTAGGAGATGTAACCAGCGCTATCAATGCCATGAACATTGCCAACGTGAACGTTAACGTCGGCAATGTGCTGATTGCCATGGTCAATGTATTTGGGGACTGGTCTGGAAATATTGTTTTTAACAGTGGGGCTTCTCCCTTAAACATGTTAGGTTTCCCACAGTCAGGGACGGGTTCGTCAAGCGCCTTTAATCAGGCTACGGGTTCCGGGGCCGTAGGTTCCGCTTTAAACAACTATAATAGCTCTGTTGATATTAACAATCAAAATACCGCTACCAATACCAATAATTCTTCGGCCACTTCGTCTACCGGCCAGAATTCAGCAAATTTTAACACCGGGTCGGGCATTGTATCAACCGGAACTTCTGATACGGGCTCAAGCCTGCTTAACCAATCAAACAACAACCAGGTTAATGTAGGGGCAGGCGGATGTGGCAGCGGCGCAACGGGAAACGGTACGACCGGATCGGAGTCTGAAAATAATACAACAACCCTAAATAGCTGTAACCTTGACATAGATAACCAAAATACCACTGAAAATAATAGTAATGTGTTGGTAAATAATTCAACGGGTAACAACGTTGCCAGTTATAATACGGGCAACGGAGTGGTTGACACCAGCTGGGTGGATACTTTTGTTCAATTGTATAACCAAAGCAATGAAAACCAGGTTACCGTGGGCCAGGTGGAAGCGATTGTTGACAGCGGAACCGAAGACGAAGCTACCGGTGGTGAAAATAATAGTGATTCAAGCGCGGGTGATACAACTGGTGGCGATACAGATACTGAGAGTAGTATAGATGCCAATAGCGGGAATGAAAATGAAAGTGGTGATGGCAGCACTAGCGATACTGGCGGCACCGATCAAACCGGACAAGATGCACAGGAAGAAACTGCCACCACTGGTAGTGAGAATACTGGTAATGCTGGCAACGGTACATCGGGCCAAAATAATAGTACCACCCAGGAAAATTCCAGTTCCAATAATCAAGGCAATCAAAACACCCAAAATACCCAGGGCAACCAAAATAACCAGAATAGCAATAATTCGAACACGCAAAATGGAGGTGCCGGCACTGGTGCCGGTGGTCCTTCCCCTGCTCCTGCGTCCCAGCAAACTCCTGCTGTTGGCACTTGCTCCCCTACCAGGCCTAAGGGAGACATTAACTGTGATGGCAAGGTTGATATTTACGATTTATCGGTGGTTATGGGCAATTGGTCAAAACGTTTTAAAGAAAAGAAAGCGGACATTTCGGGTGACGGAAAGGTTGACTTTTACGATTTATCCATTATTATGGGCAATTGGAGCAAAAAAGTAAAAAAGACATGAAGAAAATAATCTTGGGCGGTATTTTTTTATCACTGGCAGTGCCGATGCTGGCCGTAGCCGCAGAACCTAAGGGGGTTTTGTATTTTTCAGCGCCTCAATCGGCGGCCGTAGGCCAAAATCTTACCGTGGTGGTCATGGCCGACCCCAAAGGTCAACTGCTTGATACAGCCAGAGCCGTAGTGACATTTTCCAAAGACACCTTGGAAGTAAAAAGCGTTGTTTTAAGCTCAACTTTTTCAGTAGCGGACCCGGATAGTTTTTACAATAATACGGAGGGAGTGGTTTCCTATGCAGGAGGAATTCCGGGCGGAACATCACAACTTTCTTCGTTTGCGACGATTACGTTTATGGTGAAAAAATCCGGTAATGCCACCATTGCTTTTGACGGGCAGTCAATCATGTTGAGCGGCGGGGTAAATATGCTGTATGGCACGGGCAAGTCACTGGCTTTTACTATTGCCGAGCCCTCTGTTGCTCCCCCACCCGTAGTTCAGGAAGCCGCCAAACCTGTTGCCGCTCAAAACAATTCCCAGCCAAAACCTTCGGCTAAAGCAGCTGCAGGTTCCGGCGATGCGACGGCCGCCTTAGAAGTTGCCATTGTTCCTGTTGTTGGACAAGCTCCTTTTGGAGTTTTAAATTACCTGATTGCTAACCCATGGTTTTCCCTATTTTGGTTATTAGTGGCAGTTAACATAGTATTTATGTTCAGGAAAAGAATATCCGGCTTAGTATTTAAATATAAATTTGCCGTACTGGTCCTAGTGGCCGGAGGGCTGGTTTTTGGCATGCCTGTGGCATTGGCAGCAACCTCCAGCAGCACGGTGGTCTATCCTTCCAAAGAAGCCGTGACGGTTTCCCCGGGTAAGAGTGTTAAAAAATCACTCTTAATCGTAAACAGTAGTAACGCACCCATAACCCTAAAGGTGTCCGTCCGCGATGTTAAGCCACTTGACCAATCAGGGGGCATCACGTTTTATAAGCAGGAAGGTGATTTTCCTGCAAGCGGCTGGTTGTTTCCCCAATATGAAGTGGTTACGGTGACTGCCTTAAACTCCCAAAAAATGGAGTATATTGTTTCAGCAGGCAAAGATATGCCCGGCCGCGGCTATGCGGGAGCCATTGTGTTTGAACTCTACGACATTAAAAATAAAAAAACGGCGGGAGAGCCTTTTGGAACCTTAATCAACCTCAATGTGCTTGCTAAGGGTATCACGACAGGCGGTGTGGTTGAATCATTTAACAGTTCGCTGGTGCAATTTGTTGACCCGGTTAAATTCAATTTTACGGTTAAAAATCCCAGCAATTCTAATCTTTCCTTGGCCGGTAACGCGGTATTTAATAACCTATTTGGCAAAGAAGTGGGTCGTTTTAAAACCGGCCAGCTGGATGTCTATCCGGGAGCTACACGCAACTTCAAATTTGAATGGTCCGATGCCCCTATTTTCGGGATTTATACGGGAAACGTTACTTTGGTTGACAGTTTGAGAAAAGATAATATTATCAGTTCGCGGACGTTGCTCATTTTTCTCCCATGGCAAAAATTGCTCGTGGCTCTGCTTTGCATTGCCGTAGTTTTGGGCGGCATTGTATTGTTGCAGCGGGCTTATGTTAAGAAAAAAGCCCTCAACATTTCTGCCCGCGCGGCACTGGCCGCTTCCGGCAAAGATATGCTGGGATGGCCGGGCCTAGCTATTTCTTTTTTAAGAAGAAAGGCGCAAACGCAGTTGGCAAAAGTGCAAAACCTGCCAATACTTAAGAAATAGCGGGTGCAAAAGAAAAACAGCGGTTCTCCCCTTCTCCCCGCTGTTTTTCTTTTGATTTTTTATTGCACGGCCAAATCGGCTCGCACCCGGCCCCATCCGTAATCTTTATCTTTACCGGATCTTCCCAAATCTTTTGCGGTGGTAAATAATTTGTTTTCAATTTGGCTTTGAGTATACGTTGAATGGGCACTTTTGATGAGTGCGATGACGCCGGTAATCATGGGAGTAGCCATGCTGGTGCCGCTCCAACTGGCGTAACTGTTGCCTAAAAGACTGGAATAAATGCCTACGCCCGGGGCGGAAATATCTACGGCACTTCCCCTGCCGGAAAAACTGGCAATTTTATCAGTGCTGCTAACCGCGCCAACGGTGGTTGAATAGCTGATGCAGCCCGGAATAGACACGCCTCTGATTCCACTATTTCCGGACGCCACCACTACGGGCACATTTTTTTGGACAGCATATTTTATCGCGTTGGTTAAATCCGGCATGATGTTATCGCAGTAACCCCGATAAAGATACGGAGAACCCGTGCCCAGGCTGATACTGATGGCATCGGCGCCAAAATCATCAACGGTTCCGTAGGTGCCGTCAGGCCCGTCTATCGCCCAGTAAATCGCCGCTACCACGTCACTGAAGTATCCTGAACCGTTTTCATCAAGTACTTTTCCGGCAATGACTCCGGTATCGGGAGCCACTCCTTTGGCATTCGCTTCAATGCCATCGGCGGTGATAATACCCGCCACGTGGCTACCGTGGCCCTGGTCGTCCATTGGGTCATCGTCGTTATTAACAAAATCTTCGCCGCCCAGGTAACTGGAAATGAGTTCGGGGTGGGCGTAATTGTAGCCGGTATCTAACACCACCACCTTTCTGCCCACTCCGGTATTGCCAGCCACGTGCACAGTATTGGCGCTTATCTGTTGATTGGCGCTGGCGCTTTGAACTCCCAATCTTCCGCGCAAACCGACAAACTCGTCATCTTCGGCCAAGGCGAACACTTTAATATCTTCCTGTAAATTTAGTGATTCGGCCACGTTTTGGGGGCAATGAAAGGCTTTAAGCGTCTTGGCATCTGTTACGAGTTTACAACCCTTGGAAAGCGCGCCACTTGCTTCTTGGCTATTGTGGGCAATTACCCTTTTGAAATTAAAAAAATCTTTTTGTTGGAAAGATTCTTTGGCAACGGCAATTTGCGCAAATGTGAAAACTACAACCAGCGACGCCAGCACCAACGTATATTTTTTGTTAATCATGAATTCATTATAGTATGTCAAGTAGCCTTGTCAACCGTTTTTAACATGGCCGGTAGTTTTTTGAAGCTTTCCGTGAACGCGTTCATCGCTTTAGTTCCGCGAAGCGCGTATGCCGGATGAAGCATAGGAGCAATGCGCAAATCCCCCACCCTAAACAACTTTCCCTGGTCACGGCTTATTTTAGCCTCCGGTAGAAAGTATGAAGAGCATATTTTCGGCGGTCGTTCGGAAAGCAAGATTTCTTGAATCCTGTTTTCCTCTCTCCCTAGAAAATAATTCATTGAGAATCTTCCCAATGGCACGATTATTTTTGGTTTGATAATTTTAATTTGACGGGTTAAATAAGGTTTATAGGCTTCAATTTCTTGGGTCAGTGGGTCGCGGTTTTCCGGCGGCCGGCGTTTTACAATATTGGTAATATACACATTCTCTTCTTTCCAGCCAAGCTCGCGAATGCATTTTCTAAGCAGTTGGCCAGACCGGCCCACAAACGGCCGCACCAGTTCATCTTCCAGCGCCCCCGGAGCCTCACCAATAAAAAGCACCTGGCAATCCGCGCTTCCTTCACCAAACACCAAATTGGTTTGCAATGGCAGGTTTTTGTCGGCCGCCATTTCCTGCTTTAGCTTTTCCAATTCTAAAATTTTATTCATATCTTTTCTTTAAAAATTTCTTTCCCTTAATTTTGTCGGGCAAATACGATCGTTTTTGGCCTGATTTTTGAAGCGAGTGGTTCCATCTCAGTAGAAGAATTTTAATTATTATTATATCCGTAGATGATTAAAATTCTCTACGGGGTAGCCCTGTAGTGAAGTTTTATTTTATAAAACTTCTACTGCCGGGGCACCCCTTTAAAGTAACTCTGAAATAAGTATTAATCAAGACTAAAGCAAAACCGCCAGAAAGCGGTTGTTTGTCGCACAATATAAGTAGCCTCCTACGGAAAATCCCAAGATCTCTAAATCTAAAAATGTGGTCATTATTGAAAAAAGTCAGAACCCATTTTGAACAGAACCCCGAGCCCGACTAGCTGTATTTTAGCAAGAAAGATTTTGAAAAACAAACGACCAGCGCACGCCGCCGCGCCCGCGGGCGCGGCGGAAAACGGGGGCAGACCGACGACCGCACGAACAGGCAAAAATTTTCTCCCCCAGCTCAGAAAATTTTTGCCTTTTCGTCGTTGGCTGAAAATTTTGTTTTTTGGTTGTTTTGTGGTACTATAAATAAAATTATTTTCAAACATATGAATCGTAAAATTTTAATTTTGTTCGGCATTGCAACTATTATTGCCGTGGCAGCCATTGCTTTGGGCGGATTTTCTGTTTACCAATATTTTTTGTCCCAAAAAGACCAAACCGCCAACTGGAAAACATATGACTGGACGATTGGCAAAGAAACAATTTCTTTCCAATACCCAAATGGCTGGACGGTTGAAAAAGAATATTATTCTACACCTGCAGAACAACTGGCTGGAACATCAGAAAATGTAGGTCTTTTTATTTATCCTACAAATGACAAGCAAAATAATATTCATATTGATGGCAGACAAAATAGCTGTAATGATAATCCTAGCTATACAAGATGTATAACAACAAGTGGGCATATAATCGCCATTAATAGTAAAAATTCAGACATATCACAATTTAACAAAATTCTTTCCACTTTAAAATTTGGGGTATCCTCCAACAAGAGTGCTTCAGATTTTTGTAATACGCAAAAAGTTTCTCAAAGTTCAATAGATGATTGTCTAGAAAAAGCTGCTGTAGGGGAAAACGATATTTCTATCTGCGACTTAATGTCTGGCACAATAGACACATATGGTTCACTATCGGCATATCAAAAAAATCGTTGTTATGAGAAAATAGCAGTTGCTACTAAAAGTTTTGAGATATGCGATTCAAAACTAAAAAATGACCCGATGTGTTATAAGGGTGTCGCTGTTGCAACAGGCAATGTTTCAATGTGTAATAAAGTCCAAGAAGGCGGAGGATATAGAAATGCTTGTTATATTGATTTAGCCGAAAGTAAAAAGGATTTATCCATTTGCTACAAAATTAAAAATACAATAGGAACTGCTAAAGGTGAATCTTGGCAAACACAAGGTCAAAATGGCGAGGCGATAAATTATTGGGAGAGTGAACAATGTTATGAAAAAGTGGCGGTAGCAAAAAAAGATATTTCTATTTGCGATCTTATTAAAAACAGATATGATTCTTTGACTTATTGCATATCGAAAACCAAAGATATAAATTTTGATACGGTCTCTTTGGATGCTAGTACTTGGTCCGACTATAAAAATGATAAATACGGATTAGAATTTAAATATCCGAAAGAAATCACGGTGATTGATAGAATCAATCACCAAAACGACTTGCTGTCTATTGTGCTTGCAGACATTGAATTTGACTTTGGCATTTCTGCCACCCCAAAAAACAATTTTTCTTTTGGAAGCCCAAGTAGCCCAGAAACAATCTATTATGATGAAAATAATAATAAATGGATGGAGAATAATGGGTGGGGCGTAGTGAAACCAATAGACTGTCATAATAAAGAAGCTTATTTAGATTTCACAACAATCGGAGAAGAAAAAATTATAGCATTTCGTCAGGGAACTTCTTACGCCATAATAACAAACAAGGATTTTGCCCTGCGAATAAATACACACTCTTATGTCAATTTTGATGGATCCTCGGACGCAGAACTTCGAGCTGCTCAAAAAATATCTGACATCGAAGATAAAATAGTCAATTCATTGAAACTAATAGGAGATATAAAAGCCATAAATCCCACTAACTGTAATTAAATTCTAATATTTTAGAAGATTAAAACAACCAAAAAACAAAATTTTCAGCCAACGACGAAAAGGCAAAAATTTTCTGAGCTGGGGGAGAAAATTTTTGCCTGTTCGTGCGGTCGTCGGTCTGC
>C687J35174_10008331_pt1 | contig 13203 bp, 12 predicted proteins | sample RifCSPhighO2_01_FD_35174 | JGI IMG/M metagenome (IMG submission 35174) | reverse complement strand
GTTCCTCAATTATTGAGTTATTTTTGGAATACGCCACTGGAAAAAGGTTCTGTTGTCGAAATATCGATTGGCAAGCGCAAGGAGATGGCGGCGGTAGTTTCTTCCTCGCCTATTGAACAAAATAAATCCATCCTCAAAAAATCGGAGTTCCAGCTCAAAAAATTATCAAAGATCGTATCACCGGAACCAAAAATAAGTGACNTCCAGTTTAAAATTGCTTTGTGGTTATCAAGAACGTATTATGCCCCACTAGGATTATGTTTAAAAACCGCGGCTAAATCTCTTAAAACAAAAGTTGAAAACATCCAAGTTGCTGAAAACAAAAACATTAAGTCGCTGCTACTTATTGCGCCGCCAGGAAAAACTATAAAAATTGCCTCTCAATATATTAAAGATGCCCAAGGCCAGGCCCTTATTGTCGTTCCGGATAAAACTATTCTGGAACATTTTACCTACGAATTAAGGCTAAAGTTTGATAGCGATAAGTTAATATTGGGAACGAGAAAAACCCTATTTTCACAATTTAAGAACTTGAGACTCATTATTGTAGAAGATCCGCTAAACGAAGCCTATAAATCCGATATGACGCCAAAATATAATACGCCGGATCTAGCCCAAGAGGTGGCCAGGCTTTATGGAGCAAGGTTGATATTTATTTCTTCCGCAATCGGCGTAAAAAATTACTACCGCACCAAAAGCGGTGAATACGAACTGAGAAATGAGGATAAAAATTCGCGCCCGGAAATCAAAACAATCAACATGATAAATGAAATAAGAACCGATAATCCGGACATATTAAGCAAAGACCTAAAAGAAAGTATTTTAAAAGTGTTGGACAAAGAAAAACAAGCCCTTATATTTTCTCCCCGGAAAGGATTTACCAGTTTGTTGATTTGCCAGAATTGCAGTTTGTCGATTAGGTGCCCGAATTGTTCAGCTCCGCTCAAAGTTCACAAATCATCTGAATTGGTACTCAAATGCCATCGCTGTCCCCACATACAGCAATTCCCCAAATTCTGTCCCAATTGCAACAGCTACAAATTAAAAACAGCCGGGCCGGCCGGAACCCAAAAAATATATGATCGGGTAAGAGATTTTTTGGACAGGAATAATGTCAAAGTTCCTGTATTAGCGATGGATCTGGATATTGCAAAAAATGAAACTGAAGAAAGCGAAATAATCGAAGAAATCAAAAAACCTAAGCCGTCTATTCTTATCGCTACGCAATCTATTTTTAGTTACCGCTATCAACTTAACTTCGCTCTTATAGGTACTATCAACACCGATTCTCTGATTACTTTCCCGGACTACGATATAGAGGAGAAGTCTTTTTATCAATTAAAAAAGCTGTTAGATTTTGGCCCGGAAAAGCTGATCCTTCAAACCTACAATCCTGACAATGAAGTACTGAAAAATTTCACTTCAAACAATTATGAACAATTTTATGACAAAGATTTGAGCATCAGGGAATCTTTTGGTTATCCTCCATTTTCAAAACTGATTAAACTTACACATAGAGACCTTGACCAGAAAAAAGCTTTCGCTGCCGCGAGAACCTTAGTCGAAAAATTGCGAATGGCCTTAATACAACTTAAAAACAATACAATAATTGTTTCGGATTCTACGCCCGGTCTTATTGAAAGAGAGCGAGGATTATACAACTACCACATTATTTTAAAATCACTTAACAAAGAGACTCCCAGAGATATTCTAAAATTCGTACCGTTGGGTTGGTCAGTAGATGTTGACCCAAAAAGTTTATTATAGTTTTTGAAACAAAAAAACGTCCCGCATTGCTGCGGGACTGCCGGATCGCCGGCGGATTCCTTACTGCGGACGTTCGATCGCCTGATACCGCTCGTCCGTCTGTGCGGACTGCGCCGCCCGGTTCAGCTTAGAAGCTGATTGCTTAGCATCGTCTTCGTTCCTGGCCCCGGCGATGAACTCCCGGGTCCGGGCATTGACGATCCAGTACGGAAGCTTCTTGCACTCGAACTCGTAGCCGGCCTCACTCATAGGCACCTCCTCGCGAGACAAGCTCGCAGTACCCAAATCTTGTTTTCCAATTATAGCATATAATATCTAAAAAGTCAATTCTTTAAATTTACCCCGAAAAGGAGTAAAATTCAGATCGTGGAAATAATGAAGATACCTGAAAAAATACTGACCAAAAAAGTCGAATTGGTAGATACGGAAAAAGTAAAGAAAGGCGAATATGATTCGCTGTTTTCAGATATGAAAAAAGCTATGAAAGAAAACAGCGGCATCGGCCTTGCAGCCAACCAAGTCGGCAAAGATTTAGCCATATTCGTAATTGATGAAGAGATAGCCAGAGAAAACAAAGTTCCGGAAATATATATAAACCCGGAGGTCACGGAATACTCACGCGATAAAGACGAGATGGAAGAAGGGTGTCTTTCGATACCGGAGTATTACGCACCTATCCATCGTTCCAAAAAAATAAAAATAAAAGCAGTCGATGAAAAGGGCAATAAAATAAAATTCAAAGCCAAAGGCCTCCTGGCCCGCATCCTGCAGCATGAAACAGACCACTTAAACGGAACCACCATAAAAGACCGTGCACAATAAAGATTTAAAAATTATTTTCTTCGGTGATACCGAATTCTCGGAACCATCCCGACAAGCTCTCGTTAAAAATGAATACAATATTACCGTAATCAGCAAAAAAGACGGCTCATTAAAAGACGAGAAATTTTTTGAATATTTCAAAGGATTAAACCCGGACATATGCATTGTTGCCGACTATGGACGGATAATTCCAGCTCATTATCTGGAAATTCCTAAATTTGGTTTCATCAATATCCACCCATCGCTATTGCCCAAATACCGCGGCCCCTCCCCCATCCAAACAACAATCATAAACGGCGATATGGAAACAGGAGTAACAATAATAAAAGTCGATGCAGAAGTGGATCACGGAGACATACTCTCAAGTATTAAATATCAAGTATCAAGAGAAAAAAAATACAAAGACACGGAATCTGATTTAGCCGGCCTAGGAGCCAAATTACTTACTGAAACATTGCCCAAATATTTAAGCGGGGAAATAAAGCCGCAAGAACAAGATCACTCCCGAGCCACTTATACCAAGATGTTAGTAAGACAAGATGGCAGGATAGACTGGGGTCAGCCAGCTGAAAAAATATATGACTTAATTCGAGCCATAAGCCACGAACCCGGAACGTGGACCCTTCTTCGCCAAGCCCAAGGACAGGCTAAAATTTTAAATATCAAAGAGGCCGATGTACTAGAAAAGGGTGTTCAGGAACAACCGGGAATAGTTGTAAATGTTGATAATGAAATTGTCGTCGCTACCGGCAAATGGTATCTAATACTTAAGACCGTCCAGCTAGAAGGGAAGAGAGAAACTGATGTCAAAGCTTTCATTAACGGCTACAGAGACTTTCTTAACTCTAAACTGGAATAGTACATTAAAAAGGAGACTGATTGATTAAGCCGCTTCTAATCAGGTATTTAATTTTAATTGGATTAATCATTCTCATTGTAATATTTTTCTTCTTTTCTTCCCCGCAAAAACCCAGCGAACCGCCCAGGCCCAAAACACCAAAACCGGAATCCCCTATTTTGGAAAATCCCGATTTAAGAAAAGCTGAGTTTGAAGATATTCATTTTCCGGAAAACTTTTTTTTCGGGACGGCATCATCAGATTTTCAAACTACCGGCGGCACCGGCACAACTGATTGGAATCTTTATATCCAAGAGTGCCTGGCAAAAAAGCGCGATTGCGTTGATAAGGACATATTGAACAATTCTCCTGATGCTGTCTTTGTTGGACCTGAAGTTGGAACTGATTTCCTTAATAGATATAAGGAAGATTTTGATCTTGCTCCTGGAATAACCCAGGTCCACAGGCTTTCCCTCGAGTGGTCACGCATAGAACCCGAGGAAGGTAAGTGGGACAAAGACGCTATCAGAAATTACAAAGAGATATTCAGGTACATGAAAAGTAAGGGCATCGAGCCCATGATTTGCCTTAACCATTTTGCCCTGCCGTTGTGGTTTGTTGAAAAGGGTGACTGGGAAAATATTGAATCAGCGAAATATTATGCAAGGTATGCAGAAAAGGTTGCCAGCGAAATTGGAATTCCCCTGAATATAAAGTGGTGGCTGACATTCAACGAACCGCAAGTCATCCTCGGCCAATCTTATGTAAAGGGGTCGTGGCCTCCGTATAAAAGCATCGAAAGCTATCAAGATGCGGCGGGCACAAAGCGACTGGCTTTAGTTGTAAATAATATGATGGAAGGGCACAGACAATCTTACCGGGCAATCCATAAAATAATGGGAAAGAACGCGATGGTTGGATTCGCTTCGGCGCCGGGATCGTTTTACCCAAACGACCCAAATTCAAAGCTAGACCAACTCGCTGTTAATTCATATAACTTTATAAGCACGCTGCTCTTTGATTTTACGATCGGCACGTCCGATAGGGATTTTGTGGGAGTTAATTATTATGGGCGTTCTTTGTTAAAACTACACGCTTCCCTGGCTTACAATATATTGCCCTGGCTAAATGAGGAGAAACCTTTTGCTATCCAATGGGTGCCGTTCATGCAAAACCAGCTTGTTCAAAGACCAAAAGAATTTTATCCAAAGGGTTTGTATGACCTCATCATGCAATATAAAGATCTGGGACTTCCCATTATTGTAACTGAGAATGGCATTCATGATCCAAGCGATCAATTCCGAGAGGAATTCGTGGTCATCCACTTGAAATCGGTACATGACGCAATAAAAGACGGCGCCAATGTTATAGGCTATCAATATTGGGCCCTGACAGACACGTGGGAGTGGAATGGATTTTTTTCGCAAATGGGATTGATAGGAATTGATAGGGATGATGGCCTAAAGCGAGTCCTTAGGCCAAGCGCCAAAACTTATGTCGATATCATCGAAACTAAAACAATCAAGAAAGAACTGCTCGAAAAATATAAAGAACTAATAGCACATTAAAATCCCACATCTGTGGGATTTTTGATTAAAAAAATAGCAGGACACTTGCGCCGATTACAAGTGTGCCTCCGATAACTATATTCTTCGTCAGTTTTTCTTCAAAAGCATAAGCGCCAAGAACAATCGCGCCGATCCTGTCTATATAACCCATTACTCCCCTTTCCAAATCTCCTACCGTCTTTGAGCCCTCGAAATACAAGATAAAAGAAATATAAAGAAGGACTCCGCCCCACAATAATTTTCTCCAATCGTTTCTTGTCTCTACGGATAATTTCTCGTTGAATATTACAGCAATGACAGCCATGAGCACGGCTTGGCCAAAAAGTTTTCCAAAAGTCGCGATTTCAGACGATACTTGTAAGTTGTTCATCACGTATCCGCTTAGAACTATTTCTAAGCTATAGAAAACAGCTGAACCTAAACCGAATAGAATCCAAAGCTTGCTGCCACCCAAGCTTGGCATACCGACATAAATAATTCCGGCTAACCCGACGAGCAGAGCAAGAATGTGAGGAAAAGAAACAGGCGCATAAAATGTCGGAATAGTTAAATTCCAAACCATTACTAACATTGGGGCAAGATAGTGGAATAAAGCTGCATTTACGACGCCGGCCATTTTGATTGCCGTGTAGTAACAAGCGTTATTTATTGTAGCGGCAGTCATCAAAAAGATGACTGCAATAAGTTGCTCTTCCGACAAAACAAACCGTGCGCCCGTTACCAAGAAAACAGCGGCCATCATTACCATTCCGACAAGACCAGTCCATGCGCCAACCCCGACGCCTGATGTTTTAACCCACTTTACCAGAACGCCATTGAAGAAAGCCCAGATAGTAGCCGCGCCAAGAACTTGGAAATACCCCATCATAAACCCTCAGCTCTCAAACGCTCATACTGACGAATAGCATAGGCCGCCGCTCCGGCAACACCTGGTTGTTCTAATTCGCAAGTTTTGATAACAAGGCCCTCAAACATTGAAGACATAGGACCAGAGATGAAGCTAAGTTTTTCAACTACCTCATTGTATAAATTCTCATTACCCAAAATAATTCCACCGCCAAGAACTATACATTCCGGATGATGTACGCAAACAATATTCCTTAATCCGATAGCCAGGTTCATTGAATAAATATGAAGAATTTGGTCCCATTTTTTGTCAGATCTCTTGGTTAAGTTTCTGAGCTGCTGAGCAGGCTGTTGTGGTGGAACGGAATATTTAAGTCCGAAAACCTCGCAACAAGTCTCGCCAAGACCAGACGTACCCACAAAAGCTTCCCAACAATTCATGTTCCCGCAAGAACATTTCCTGATCGGCCTTGAACCGTAACCCATAATTGTGTGATGTCCCCATTCTGCGCCTTTGCCTTTACCTCTCTGCAAAATTCCCCGGCTCATAACAGAGCTTCCGACTCCGGTTCCAGCAAATACACCGACCACGTTCCGGAATCCTCTTGCCGCTCCCCATGAATATTCTCCAAAAAGTGCAGCGTCCGCATCGTTCACAAGAAAGCCTTGAACCTCTGGGCAAAGTTCGCTCAATGTTTGTATAACTGGCGCATTCCTCACTTTTGGTAAATTNGGAGGNCTTTCNATAACGCCTTTTTTATAATCCAGTGGCCCAGGACTCCCAAGACCGAAAGAAACGACACTGCTTGAAATTTGCAACGCTTGCCTGACAAAATCAGACACAAAACGCACAATATCAATTCCATCTGGCTCCAATGAAAATCTTTTGTCTTCCAAAGGGAACTGCTTTTGTCCCATTTGATCGTACACACCAGCCCTGATTCCGCTGCCGCCGAGGTCGATTCCAAGGTAGAGTTCCATCTAGTTATCAATGTTCACGGAACATTTATACAACAAATAAAACAGCCCGTAAAGGCTGTTTTATTTATTTAGAATTTTACTCAGCTACGGGCTTGCCTATCTCATAGGCATTGAATTCAGTCTCATTAACTGGCGCAATCTGGACTCTCCTTATATTCATCCTCCTGATTGCAGCCGGGTTTAAATATTTTTTAGTATTGCCATCTACCAGATACACATCGAATTGGGGAGCATCTTCTAAGTGAATAAATTTGTTGTCCGGATAATAGCTGAATTCCTTTCTGCTGACTACGATTATATCTTGGGTCCTGTCACCATAAGAATCCATAATTTCTTGATTTAAAACCCTTCTCCTTAAACCCGCATCCGTCAGATAATAAACTGTTTTATTCTTGTCGCCCTGGACTTGGATTAGTTTTATTCTTCTATATTTATCAAGCTGTTCTTGGCTAATAAACTGAACCCACTCAGCCCTAAATCCGTATTCATAAAAAATATCAAGCGTTGGGATCAAGTGTTTTTTACCTTTTACAATTTCATAAACTTCTTCGTCTGATTTTAATTCCCCGGGCACACTGTCTGGACGAGGGACTCTCACTAATGTGATTTCATTTCCGGAAAAATCTTTTATTATTGTCGCGCCATATATCAATCCCCTCGTATTACGGCTAGACGACCCAAAACCAAAAAGCCCGCCGCCTCCCCCGTTTTGGTTTGAAGAGGTGGTTGTACGAGTAGTAGCACCGGTATTCGAAGCTGTTGTTGTGGTAGATCCGCAACCCAACCCCATTGAACACAATACGTAATCAACTATGCCTTCTGGATCCATCCTTGTCGGCCTAGGATTAGTTTGGGCTTGGGCTTGAGCAGATAAAGAAAAGATGAAGCCGGAAACAATAAGCCCTATTATTAATATTTTAGACACTCTTTGCATTGGAATATTTTACGATAAAGCTCTCTTTGTGTCAATAAGCATTCGGGCTAGGAATATGTTATGATTTAGCATTGATGGAGCCTTTATTGAGGGTGGAAAATTTAAGCGTCAAATTCAACGAACATCACGTTTTAAAGGACGTGAATTTTTCTGTTAACAAGGCGGATGTTCTGGCTATAGTTGGGCCCAATGGCGCCGGCAAATCGGTTTTATTCAGGGCGATCCTGGGATTAGTCCCCCATTACGGTCAAGTCCAATGGGCCAAAAATATAAAAGTAAATTATGTCCCCCAAAAGCTAAACATCGACAGGGATATACCACTGAGTGTCGCCGAGTTTTTAAAATTCAAGACTAAAAATTATGAAGAGACAGCCAAAATCCTACGAGCTGTTGGACTGACTGATTCGTCGCATGACGATTTTCATATTAAAGAACATGTTTTGAAACAGCGCCTGGGCTGGCTCTCTGGCGGCCAACTTCAGAGAGTGTTAATCGCCTGGGCAATGATAGACAATCCTGACGTGCTATTATTCGACGAGCCGACCAGCGGCATAGATATTGGCGGGGAAGAAACAATCTACAATTTATTGAGAAAATTAAACAAGGAGCATTCAATGACAATCATAATGATTTCCCACGAGCTAAATATTGTATACAAATATGCNAACAGNGTTCTGTGTTTNAACAAAGAAATGATCTGTTATGGTTCNCCTAACGATGTNCTGGATCCGCAAGCTTTAGCGAAGTTATATGGCGGCGAAGCCGGCTTCTACAAACACGACCATGATCACTAATCCACTAATCTTACAGATAATCGTCGGGGTGTTAATAGGCCTTGGCGCCGGTTACGTGGGGTCATTCATGATATTGCGACGCATGTCACTTGTCGGAGACGCCCTATCTCATGTGGCCCTGCCCGGAATAGCCGTAGCCCTTCTTTTTGAATTTAATCCTTTTTTCGGAGCGTTCGCTGCTTTGTTCTTGGCAATATTGGGCATCTGGGTTCTTGAGAAAAAAACCGAACTCCCTTCAGAAACCCTTGTTGGAATATTTTTCACATTAAGCTTGGCCTTTGGGCTACTCCTTACTCCCGAGCCGGAATTATTGGAAGCACTTTTTGGCGACATCACCAAAATAGCGATGTTCGATTTATATATCACCCTTATCCTTGTAATCGCCATATTTATAACAATGGTAAAAATTTCCAATAGTCTTATGATGGGCATCATTTCCAAAGATTTAACTCGTTCGATGGGCATAAAACTAGATAGGACCAATTTTATATTCTTAATTATGGTTTCAATTATTGTTGCCTTGGGACTCAAAGTGGCTGGCACATTGCTTATGGGCTCCCTTGTAATCATCCCGGCTGCTGCAGCAAAAAATATATCCGTGAACCTTTCCAAATACACGGTTTTGGGCAGTATCTTCGGCGCCTTATCAGCATTAGTTGGGATACTTGTCGCCAACCAATACGGCCTTCAGCCGGGACCGATCGTCGTCCTTACCGGCGGTTGCATATTCCTGGTCTCATTGCTTTTTAAAAAATAAACCTAAATAATCAATTTAGTCCTTCTAAATTGTAAATATGGGCTGGCGAAAAGCCGCGCCGATATTTTTGTCTGTTTTTGCTGTAATTTCTTATGCCTACTTTTCAGAGATTGGTAATCTCACTAATCTGGAAGATATAACCTTGGGCAAGAGAAATTATCAATACCAAGAATTTATTAATGAGGTGGCCGGAGATTTGAATTTTAAAAAGAAAGTAAAATTATATGTTGGGCCTTACAATTCCCGCTCAGAAGAGCAAACAGTAGCATTTGCAAGACATTTTACGCTCACTTACTTTATTTTTATTGACGAAGGCTTCCTAAATGAGCTGTCAGAATCAGAGAAGAGGGCTCTAGTAGGACATGAGCTCGGCCACATAAAATTTCCCCACAATGATACTATCGATCAGATGGGAGCGGACCGTATCGCCTTAGAACATACCTCGCCCGAGGCTGTAAAGGGGTTTTTGGTAAAGCTCTATAAAAATGGAGGCAATCATAATTATTTGATTAGAATGGGAAATATAGAAAATTTGCAAAAACATCAAAATTAGTTTAACCTATAAAAGACCTGAACGGGTCTTTTTATTATTCTAACTTGTTCGCCCTCCGACCAAATACTTGGTCGGTACGGGCCCTACAGAGATTCCGATTATCGGCTACAGACCTTCGGTCTGGCCGATCGGAACCTTCTCCGAGACGGGTTTGACCAATATCTTTGTTGAGAGCTCCAGTCCTCCCTCGCAGTACTATTGTACAGCTCGGTCCGGGCTTCGCTCTCGCCTCGATCTTGGCCAAACGACCTATGTTATAATTTAATAATGGTGAAGTAATTCCCAACGCCATTTTGCAACCTTTGCAAAAGGCTAGGTAACAAGAATAGGGTTAAAACTGACGAGGAAAGCTGGAACTGAAATTCCAGAAGGCTTCCGGGGGTTTTAAGCCATTCTTGTTCTGGCCTGGAGCACGGTTGAGAAATGGGGTTGGGAATTACAATCTGTTACATTTATGTCATTAGGAGTTAACGAACTAAAACCGAAAACATTTTTCATATACGAGGGCCAACCCTACGTTGTCTTGGAAACCCATCATTTGAAGATGCAGCAGAGACGACCGACAGTCCAAACCAAAATGCGCAATCTCCTAAACGGAAAGATTTTGGAGAGGAACTTTGCCCAATCAGACGTATTTGAAGAAGCTGATGTCCAGAGACAAAAAGTCAAATACCTATACAGTCATCGCGACCAATATTGGTTTTCCGAAGAAAATAACCCATCAAACAGATTAGAATTAAGTAAGGACCTCTTGGGCGAAATGACTAAATTCCTTAAAGCCAACGTAGTTTTGGAAGCTGTTTTATTTGAAGGAAAAATCATAAGCGTCGAATTGCCAATTAAAATGGACTTCAAAGTAATCGAAGCCCCTCCTGCCATCCGAGGTGATACGGCCCAAGGCGGAGTTAAACAAGTAAAAATAGAAACCGGCGCCGTCATCAATGCCCCCCTCTTCATAGAAGAAAACGATATTATAAAAATAAATACTGAAACCGGAGAATATGTAGAGAGGGTCGAAAAGAGTAAGTAAAAAACCACCGGCACTGGTGGTTTTAAATTCCCATTTCTTTAGACAATCTCTCGGCCTCCTGGACCATACTCCCTAATCCATTATTTATTCCGGCAATCCAGAACTCTTCTTTTGTAGGATCGAGTCCGAACGGCTCCATAAGCTCTACGACATTTTTTGTTGAACCTGATCTCAATAAATCAAGATACAACTCCTCAAACCTGGCTCCAATTGATGGAGCAAGAGCATAAAGACTCTGGGTAAATATCTCTCCGAAGGAGTAACCGTAAACGTAGAATGGATTATGAAAATGGTGGACATATGCCCACAAATATTCAGCGTTTTCATAAGTGAATACTTCTCCATCTTCTCCATAAAGAGGTTTGAGCGTCTCAAGCCATATGGAATTTGTCTCTCCGACAGAATATTTTTCAGGTTCGCTCCAGTTGGTATAGGTCGCGTCCATTCCATGAATACGCCTTTCGAAATTTGAAAATCCTATTTGACGGACAACCGTATTGATCGAGTCATCGATCTTGGCCATCAACATCGTCAGAAGAGCTTTGGTGTCTCCTTTCTCCTGAAGCCTTTTTTTCATAAAGTTAAAAGTCGTCATCTCTCCAAAAACAGAAGCTGTCTCGCAGTAAGCAACGGGCGCATGGGCCATTAAAGTGCTTTGGGTTTGGCCGGCAAGGATGCCGTGAACCCCATGCCCCAATTCGTGGGCAAGAGTCATTGCGTCTCCCCTTGAACCGAGATAGTTCAAGAAAGTAAATGAAGCTGGAACATTGCCCGGCAATACAACAGAGTGATTAAAAGCTCCGCCGACCCTTCCCTTTCCGGCCGGTGCATCAATTCTCTTTTCTTTAATACAGGTTTTAATAATATCAGCCAGCGTCGGGCTAAAGCTCTGGTAAGCTTCAAGAACCATTGATAATGCTTCATCAAAAGGAATCGTGGCAGTATCAGCAAATGGCATGGGGGCATTGCGATCGCTCCATCTTAGAGTTTTCAGTCCAAGGTGTCTGGCTTTCAATTTATAATAACGTTTGGTAAATGGGCCGGCCACNTCTTGAACAACTTTGTGTAAAATATCAACCACATCATCCGGTACCATGTTGGATTTGTTCCTGCCATCCATTGGGCTTTTGTAAGCTCGCTCCCTAACCTCTATGGATAAAGATCCTGTCTGCATATACAACGTCTGCGCCGAATACTTTCCGAAATAGCCTTTAAAACTATCGTTAATACTCGTCATAACCTTGAATCTTTCATCCGGGTCACTAAGTCTACTTAGAAGATGCACCATCTCCGTGAGGGTTTTCTTTTCTTCTTGGTACTCAAATTCCAGATCGTTCTCAAGTTCTCTGAAAAAATCGGCCCAAGTGTGAGTCCCGAAAGAAGATCTTTTCGCAAGAGCCGCCTCGATTGGCTCACTAAGTATATGTGGCTTAAACACCCTGGTATGTTCTATCCAGGGCCTGTGCCTTCTTACAACCTCATCTGCTTCATACAACTTATTCAAGGTCTCATCACTCAAAGCAATCAGTTCGATCGTGAAAAAGGTTAAGTTCTCACCAAATTCCCTGGCCATAAGATTTTCAGATTTAGCAATTTTTGCTTTTATCTGCGAGTTGGAGACATCCGTGCTTTGCCTTAAAGACAAATATAAAAACACTTTGTTCGCCAGCATATCGATTTCCATGTAGTCAGAAATCGCTTCTCCGAGATTTTGTTCAAGCTTCCCTTTGTGAGCCAAATTAAAATCTTTGGCCATTTTGACAAGCATCGCCAAGTCGGAATCAATCTGAGGATCATCGATACCTGAATAAAGGAAATTTAAATCCCACCTTACGTTTTCAGCGCCTGTAGTTTTAGACATTGTTTTCTAATTTTAAGAATCTGATCGATATTAGCACGTTAGTCTTTTTTTATGAAGAGAATGGCAATTATAGGTATAAAAAACCAAACAAACAAGGCCAGTGGTCCGAAAAAGAACGGCAATGTGCTGGCTGGAATTTTTGATATAAATTGTTGAGGCAAGTCATTTGCGATAATCGAAATTAAAAGGCCGAGCTGGAGAACGCTGATCAAACCGATAATGAATATGGACGTTTCCTTCATCGATAAACGGACTTTAACGAGAGATTTGTTCAAAATCGCAAAGACGATAATGTAAGCTGAGAAAAACAAACCGATCTCGATGAATTTAATATCGTACCTAAGATTGAGGGAGCTGGAGACATATTCAAAATATGGAAACGTGGATTTTAAAACAAAAGCAATATAGATAGACAAAAGAGAAACCAAAGCCCTTGTCCGCCCTAAACTCAA
>C687J35174_10008307_pt1 | contig 13225 bp, 17 predicted proteins | sample RifCSPhighO2_01_FD_35174 | JGI IMG/M metagenome (IMG submission 35174) | reverse complement strand
GGGGGTTCAGCTCATTCGTCGGCGCTACGCGCCGACCCAGTTTTTGGCGGGAATTCGGATTTTCAATTTTGGCGGAGACGGGAGGATTCGAACCTCCGGACCAGTTTAACCCGGTCAACTCCTTAGCAAGGAGCCGCTTTAGACCACTCAGCCACGTCTCCGTATATTTATAAATCTAGTATATTTTAGCATACTTTTTGGCCAAAAACCAGCTTGAATTAATAGATAGCGTAGTTCGTTTACTCAAGTTCGAGGCACAAGCGAAGCCTGAATCGAGCCATAGATAACTATGGCGAGAGAGGACTGGAGCTTGTAACGAAGAAATTGAGTAAATCCGAAGAGGCCCGTACCGCTATTATCCGCCAGCTGGCGGATAAGCGGAGGGCGAACAAGTTATCTAGCCTCTCGCAATCACTAAACCTGTTATTTTTAATGCCCCGTTTTCCTTCAATACCTTAGCACATTCATTTAGGGTAGCTCCAGTAGTGCAAACATCATCGACCAAGAGTATGTTTTTACCGACTATTTTATCGGCACAGATAATTTTAAAAAGACCTTTGAGCCTATTTAATCTCTCGCTCTTTTCCTTTATTTCTGCCTGAGGTTTTGATTTTCCTGTTCTTGAGATGACATTTTTTCCTTTTTCAAGATGAAAGTTCTCGGCAAGCAGATTAGCGATAATATCCGACTGATTAAATCCCCGCCAATTTAAGCGTCTAGTATATAGCGGGACCGATAAGACAACGGGATTTTCTTCCAAAAAATTCAACTTTTTTAATTTAGCAAGCTGGAGGAGATATTTTTTAGTAAGTAGAAAAAGTGGAAATCTTAATTCTTCAATAAATCTGTATTTAAAAAGCTTTATTAGTTTAATTAAAGTCTGATTTTTATAATCGGCGACTACCAAAAGCTGGTCGATATAGTTCGTTTTATTACATAAGTTACACGTTTTACCCAGAGAGACTAATTTTTTACAGCCTATACATTCAAACTTATGATTAGTCGGGATGGTATTCAGGCATTTTTTGCAAAGATAACCATTAAATCCGGAATCATTAAATTTAGCACAAATAACACACTTTTTAGGGAAAACTAGCTCTAAAATCCAGAATAGCAGGTATTGGGGATAATTAGTGGAATTAATCATGTTTGATTGTGATATAATAAACGTAGTCACTAGCATAGCAGTATTCTATACGAATATACAAATTAGAAGTGGCAGTTTTTAGTTATCCGACGGCTTTTGAGAGTAATAAATTCTATATGGGTTTCAATTTTTTTAGATCAATAAAACCAAAAGGCAATAATGTGGGTATAGATATAGGAACATCCTCGATTAAGTTAGTTGAATTAGAGAAGAGGGGAGGACGTTTTGCTCTTGCCAATTATGGTATTTTTGAGCTTCAGGGTAATTCAAATTCTGCCGGCTCTACATCCGAGAACTGGCAAAGTATTCTGAAACTTTCAGATGAAGATATCGCTTCGGAAATCAAAGAACTACTTAGCAAGGCAAAGATAGGCTCAATAGATGTTATAGCCTCGATACCGTCTTTTTCCACTTTTGCAACGGTCATTGAAATGCCCTATGTATCTAATGAAGATTTAGCAAGAGCGTTGCCGTTTGAGGCAAAAAAATATGTTCCGATACCTCTAGATGAAGTTGTTTTGGATTGGTCTATTGTTGGGACTAATGATTCGGGGAAGACCGGGTCAGTTAAGCCCTCAACCGTAGAAGTTTTTTTGGCAGCGGTTCCTAAAGAAGAAACCATGCGTTATCAAAAAATTATGAAGAATGCCGGTTTGCGTCTTCAGGCGCTTGAACTTGAGAACTCTTCGTTGATACGAGTGCTCTTGGGTAATGATTTAAGTCCGACCGTTATCGTAAACATAGGCGGACGCAGTACTTCAATAGTCATTGTTAATCGAGGATATGAACGGGTTAGCCATAATTATGAGATAGGCGGATTTGAGATTACTAAAGCAATCTCCCAGTCTTTAAGTGTTAGTCTTGAAAAAGCAGAAGAATTGAAAAGAAGATTCGGTCTCATAAAAACAGATGAGAATATTATTAATGAGTCGATGGTCTCGTTAATTGATATGATGATTTTTGAAACCCAGAAAACCATTAGTAACTATGAAGAAGCAAAGAGGGATAAAATAGTTAATGTAGTATTGGTAGGTGGGCTGGCGAATATGCCGGGCTTCGCTGATTATTTTAGAAATAAACTAAACAGAGATATATTGGTTGGCAATTCTTTTTCTAGACTTATCTATCCTAGCGACCTAGAGCCGATAGTTCCTGAATTGAGTAGCACCCTATCCGTAGCTATTGGTTTAGGAATGAGAGAACTTTCGTAGTTAGGTTATAATAGTAATAGATAGTTATCATAAAAAAATGAACGGAAAAGGAGAATTACAATTACTTCCTGGGACAAAGAAACGATTAGGAATTAAAATTCCTGGAGAAAATAGGTTTTTATACGCTGGAAGTGCTATCTTGGGGGCGGCTATTGTAATTTCTTTTTGGTTCAATTTTAGTATTAAATCGCTGGAAAGCCAGATGAATACCACGGATGAACAATTGTTCATACTTGAGCAAAAAAGAGATGAAAAAGCTGAAGAGAATATCCAGACCATCAGGCGGCAAATATCATTAACTTCTAAACTTATTGACGAACATGTCTATAGTACAAAAGCCTTTTCAAAATTAGGGAGTCTTATGCAGGAGAATATTCAGGTTAAGAGTGTCTCCTATGAACTAACTACTGGTAAATTTGATCTAGTCGGTCTTGCTGGAAGTTATACGACGATTGCTCGCCAGATAGCTTCATTTCTCTCGGACGATAGTATAATGGATGTATCCGTCGGCAAGATGAAACCTAATCCAGATGGGACCATAGAATTTGGCTTTACACTATCTTATGACCAGGTAAAACTTTTTAAAAAAGTAAAAACAGAATGAAGGCTATTAAAAACATCATTGGCTCTGTATTTATTGCGATTGCAGTATTGGTTTTTTGGGTATTTATTCTCCCTGGTTATGAGAAGCAATCCTATTTTAAGTCTTCGGTTGAGATTAGATCTTCGGCTATAGATTTAAAGAGCGAGCTTATTCAGAAAGTCGCTGATCTTAACAAAGAGTATCAGGATAAATTCAGTGAATTAAAAAGATTGTCTCTGGTAGTGCCGGATGAAAAAAATATTGCTGAAGTAATAACGGGTATTGAAGATATCTCTTCACAAAGCGGAATTCATTTGTCAGATTTTACAGTATCAGATGTTTTGGATTCCACTAAGACTGGGGATTATGGCACCTTGTCTTTGAATATTAATTTCTCGGGTGATTACGAATCAGTACTAAGCTTTCTTGATCGCATAGAACGGCACATCCGCTTAATTAATGTTAATAATTTAAGCGTGGCCGTAAAAGAAGATGAGACCGCTGGATTACAAGTCATGTTGCTCGCTACCCTAAAAGCAGATGTATATTTTCTGAAACCTTTAATCAAAGAAAGAACGACCATAAAGACTCAATCTAAAATCGATGAAAATCAATAAAATATCCGCCAGAGGCGGATCCGCCTCCGGCGGAAAATATAAAATATAAAATATGCCCAGTAGTAGAACTTCCAGATTTTTTCCAGCCGGTATTTCTACTATGCGGGCAATACAGGATAACACAGTGCAACTTCTTAGTTTGCTTTTTCTAGAAAAAATAAAAGGCAACTGGAAATTTCACTACTGGGTATGCTTCAGAGTAAAGTTATATTGGGTTTTATTATTTTTATGGGCCTCGCTGCAGGCTATTTATACTATGGACAAACCTCCGAAGTATTAGTTGTGGAACCTATCGAGATTGATCCTGGCTTGCAGGTTTTTTCCACCATTACCGTAGACTCTTCAATATTGGAAGATGAAAGATATAAATTACTGGAGATATTTGGAGAAATGCCGGTAGATCCAGGAATGACAGGTAAAAGAAATATATTTGACCCCATTCAATAATGCCTATAAAAATACCCACAACTCTGGTTGAAGAGCTTATAAAGCTGGGATTACTTTCCCAAAAAGACGCCAAGACATATGAGGATTTTGCGCGCAAAGAAGATAAGGAGCTTGGTCAGATATTGGTTGAAAAAGATATTGTTTCCGAGAATGATCTTCTTGAGATAAAATCAAAACTCTATCGATTGCCCATTGTTCGACTGGAAGAAATACAAATAAGCAACGAAGCCTTTAAGGAGTTAACTGAAGAAATAGTCAGTTTTTATAAAGTAGCCCCATTTGCCAAAGAGGGCAATGTGCTTAAGGTTGGAATAATTAATCCCGAAGATATAGATGCCCTTGAAGCTCTCAAATTCATTGCTTCTGGTAGAAGCCTTAAGATTGATAAGTATGTAATCGGTCATAAAGATTTCGAGTCGATATTAAGAAATTATCGTTCTTTAACTACCGAAGTCGGTAAGGCCCTTGAATCATTATCGGAAGAGGTGGGTGAAGAAAAGATTACTCAGAAGACGCTAGAAGAGGTTACAGCCGAAGGGGCTGTAACTAGAATTGTTGCTTCGGTAGTTAAGTATGCCGTTGAATCGCGGGCATCCGATATTCATATCGAACCATTTGAAGAAAAAGTGAATGTACGTTTCCGCATAGATGGCGTGCTGGTTGTCGCTCTAACGCTTCCTAAGAACGTACATTCGGCAGTACTGACAAGAATAAAAGTGTTATCTAATTTAAAGATTGATGAAACCAGACTTGCTCAGGATGGTCGGTTTTCAACCTCGCTCAACAAAAGAAGAATTGATTTTCGCGTTTCAACATTTCCGACTAAGAGCGGAGAAAAAGTCGTTATGCGTATTCTCGATCCGCTAACTAACAGGATTGATTTGCCTGGTTTGGGCATTGATGGAAGATCGAATGATGTTCTTCAGCGGGCGATGAAAAAACCTTTTGGCTGTATTTTAATAACCGGACCTACCGGATCTGGAAAATCAACAACTTTGGCAGGTATGCTTAAGGAATTAAACGATGAAGAAGTTAATATCGTGACACTGGAGGATCCTATCGAATATTTCGTCGAAGGCGTTAATCAATCTCAGATTCACGAAGAGATTGGCTATACATTTTCTTCAGGTTTAAGACATATCTTAAGACAGGACCCTGATATTATTATGGTTGGTGAAATACGAGATAGGGAGACTGCCGCTCTTGCAATCCAAGCGGCATTAACCGGACACATAGTATTATCAACTCTCCATACTAATGATGCCATGGGTGTAGTTCCACGTTTAATTGATATGGGTGTTGAAAAATATCTTATTCCTCCGACTTTGAATGTTGCTGCTGCGCAAAGATTGCTAAGACGTCTTTGTCCGGATTGTAAATTAAAAATTAAGGCCAATGTTGGCGAGGAGGGTCTTATCAATAAAGCAATTATGGCGATGCCAGAACAATATCAAAAAGAATTGCTATCGCAGAACGGTTATACTATTTATAAGGCTAATTTAGAAAATCCATGCAAAAAATGTGCCGGAAAGGCTTTTAAGGGAAGAATCGGTGTTTATGAAATGCTTGAAATGACGGATGAGTTTGAGAAAATTATACTTGGTTCTCTCTCTGAGTCAGCCATGAGAGAAGAAGCAAAACGACAGGGAATGATAACATTATATCAAGATGGGATTATTAAAGTTTTGAAGGGAGTAGTTTCGCTTGATGAATTGCTTGAGGTCGCCCAAGCAGGAGAGAGCGCATAAATAGTTATTAGAGATTAGCTGATTAGTGGTTAGTTACAGAACTAAAAACTAAGAACTAAAAACTAAGAACTAAAAAAATTGTCAGACTTTAAACAACAGCTCGAGGATCTATTGATGGCGGCAGCACAGAACAATGCATCGGATATTCATTTATCTCCCGGCAATTATCCCATATTGCGTATTGACGGAAGATTAATCCCTCTTTCCAATAAGAAAATTCTTGATTCGGAAATGCTTGAGGGATTAATCTCTGTGCTCCTGGGCGATGAGAGAAAAACCAGATTTATATCGGAGAAGGAAATCGATTTTTCATTTGAATCTGCTCAAGGCAATCGGTTTAGGGTTAATGTCTACTATACTCAAGGAAGAGTAGCGGCAACTATGCGTCTTATCCCCGTACAGATAAAGGGCATTGAAGAATTGGGTTTGCCACCGATTATTAAAGTTTTTACTAAGCTTTCTCAAGGTTTTGTTCTAGTTGTGGGACCGAATGGTCACGGTAAATCAACCACTCTAGCCGCTATTATCGACATGATAAATAAAGAACGATCTGAGAAGATGATAACCATCGAGGATCCGATAGAATATATATTTACTCCGGAAAAAAGTATTATTGATCAGCGCGAGGTATATCAAGATACATTTTCTTTTCACAAGGCCCTAAGATCTGCATTTAGAGAAAATGTAAATGTTGTTATGGTTGGAGAAATGAGAGATTATGAAACTATGAGCGCTGCCGTTACGGCAGCGGAAACTGGTCATTTAGTTTTCGGTTCACTGCATACCAATAGCGCTTCTCAGACGATCGAGAGAATAATTGATACTTTTCCGCCTAATCAACAACCTCAAATAAGAAATCAACTTGCCAATACTATATCAGGTATCATATCCCAAAGACTTATTCCGCGTATTAAGGGAGGTTTAATACCGGCCGTTGAAGTTATGATAGCGACGCCAGCCGTAAGAACCTTAGTACGCGATAATCGTCCGCGTCAATTAGATTTGGTTATTGAAACCAGTCAGGAGATGGGCATGATTTCTCTCAATAGATCGCTTGCGGACTTAGTAAGAAGAAAAGAAATAACACTTGAAAGAGCCCAGTTTTATTCTCAGAATCCATCAGAGCTAAAAGAATTGATTAGATAAGTTACGATTCATGTAACATATAACATGTAACAAAAAGAGAAATCTCGGCTGATACATGATACATGGTACAGGATACATGAAAAATTGGCAGAATTTAGTTATCAGGCCAAAACAAAAGAAGCGCAAGTGGTTCAAGGGGTTGTCGATGCTCCAAATCAGAATATTGCCGTAGAAATACTTCATGGTAAGGGCTATATTATTTTATCTCTAGAGCCTTTGAATAAAGGATTTGCTGCTTATGACATAAATCAGATTTTTTCACGTCCGAACAATAAAGACTTAGTAATTTTTACCAGGCAATTATCTACGCTAATTGATGCTGATATGCCGTTAAGCGAGGGATTACGAACACTAGCTAAGCAGGTTGAGAAGGTTTCTTTTAAGAAAATTATTTCTAGTGTTGGAGAAGCTGTTGAAGGCGGTTCTCTTCTTTCGGCTGCCCTTGCTCAATATCCAAATCTATTCTCTAATTTTTATGTCAGACTAGTCCAGTCTGGTGAAGTTTCTGGCAAGCTTCATGAATCACTTTTATATCTTGCCGACTATGTCGAGAGATCTCAAGCTATTTATTCTAAGCTAAGAAGCGCTTTAACCTACCCAGTTTTTATTGTTTTTTCTCTTGTGTCTGTAGCGATAGTTATGGTTACCTATGTTTTACCCCAGCTTTTATCCATTTTTAAAGAATCCGGAGTTACTGATTTGCCGATTACAACTCGAATACTTATGTGGGTAACTGATTTTGTCGCTGCATATTTGCCGTTTCTCACCATTTTTACGGTAGCGACCATATTTATGCTGGTTTATTACATCAGAACGCCAAACGGAAGAATATGGTTAGATAGAATAGAGGTGTCCGTCCCAGGCATGGGAATTATTATAAGAAATTTGTATTTAGCCAGAATTGCTAAAAGTTTAGCTACGCTAATGAAGTCAGGAATACCTATTCTGGATGCTTTAAGAATTACTGCGGATTTAGTTGATAATAATGTGTTTAGAAATATAGTTCTTGATGCTGAAGAAAATGTAAGGGGTGGCGGTAGTATTTCTGGAGCCCTGATAAAATATAAAGAAATACCGCCTCTTTTCTCCTCGATGATGTCGATAGGAGAGAGGACCGGAAAGATGGACTTTATTCTTGAACATATATCCAAATTTTATAAAACTGAGTCTGAAAACTCAATTGAGGGCATATCCCAAATCATTGAGCCAGTTTTAATACTGGTTCTCGGTGTCGGAGTGGCTGTATTGGTTTCAAGTATTCTCTTGCCTATATATAGTGTTGTGAGCGGAGCATAGTGCGTGTGCCAGGAAGTGAAAGTTCGAGATACAATTTGCTGAAGCAAATTGTAATGGCGAAGCCAACTCAAACTTCTACTACCTGGTGTGCCAGGAAGTGAATTTTTGAATTGTCTTCGACTTTGCCAGGTAGTGAATGTTCGAGATGTAATTTTCTCAAGAAAATTGCCATAACAGAGTCAACTCGAACATCTACTACCTGGTTTACGCTAAGAGCGTATTTCAAAAATCTACTTCCTGGTGTGGATATCTTGGCTTTGTCCGGCTTATTACTAAGTATATAATACAGAGTATAAGCTTTTAAAAAGTGCTGAGAGCATATTAAGTAAGCCTTTTTCGTAACGAAATTGCAGAATTTAGAGATAGAAAATCGGCAGATTGAGGAAGAATAGTTTTGATGCTATTCAGAGCCAGGCGAAGGTTTTAGAAGCGTGCTTTAGCCGCTTCTGGAATCGCCTCCGAGACATGACGATTTTATAGCCGAAATTATGCAATTGCAGTAGGATATAGACTCATTTAATATGCTCTAGGAGTTTAAATTAAGCCTCTATATATTAGTTATAGTTTCTGGCTGTGGAGCTAAAAACTATAAACTAAGAGCTAGGAGCTAAAAAAAGTGTCGATTCTAAAAAGATTAGGAAAAAGTAATTCAAAAGGTTTTACCCTTATCGAGTTATTGGTCGTTATTGCTATTATTGGTGTTTTAGCAACGTTAGTATTGCTTCAACTTGGTGTTGCTCGGGCAAAAGCTAGGGATGCCAAGCGTATAGCGGATGTCAGTCAATTACGAACCGCGGTAGAACTGTATTTCGATGATAATGGTGGTAAGTATCCAGTTGCAATTTCTATTGCCACGATAGGAGGCTATTTATCTGCTCCAGCCGTACCAATGGATCCGTTAGTATCTACACAGGCATATTGTTATGCATGGAACCCACTTGTCGGGCCTACTCAATTTCACTTGTGGTCGGAGCTTGAAAGATATAATTCTGCAGGTTTTGGCGCTGATGCCGATATAAATTCAAGCTCGACTGGTCCAGATGGTCTTTGGGGCGGTGGTGCCGCTTGTAGAACTAATGGTGGTACTGCGTCTAATGAAGCAAATCCTTGTACTACTGCTGACTCTAGTGATTGTGTTTATGATCAGGGTCAGAAATAATCAGTCTTAGATATATTCTTAGATATATTTTCTCAAACAAACCCCTCTGCCCCCGTCAGTTAACGGATGGCAGAGGGGTTTGTTGTCATACGACCACTGCTCCGCTCTCTGTGTTCGCGGGTTGTGGTTTTAGGAATAAGATATTATTATTTTATATATGAGCTTATTATTATATTTTGTAATATTCTTTCTTGGTCTTTGCTTCGGGAGTTTTTTGAACGTTTTATTATTCAGACTAGGCAAGAAAGAGGGGATAATGATCGGTCGTTCAGAATGTTTCAAGTGTCTGAAACAGCTAATGTGGTATGACCTGATTCCCTTAGTCAGCTACGCAATTTTGAGAGGTAGGTGCCGATATTGTCGAAGTCATATCTCGTTTGTATATCCCATAACTGAATTGATTACCGCCTTGGTTATCACTATATATTTTGGAGTTAACGGATTTTATCTCGGATCTTCGTCAATATTCGCTATTTTTGTTCTGGTACTAATGATTGCTCTGGCATTTTTTGATGCGCTATATTTAATTCTTCCGGATAAAATAGTTTTTATACTGGGTAGCGGTGCTTTAGTTTATAATATTTTTTTAAGAAGACCCGACCTGATTAATTTAGCAATATCGGGGTTTATATTTGGGTCAGCTTTTGCTATACTACATATAGTATCTCGGGGAAAGTGGATGGGTTTTGGCGATGTTAAGCTGGCAATTGTTATCGGACTGATTCTCGGCTATCCATTTGGTTTTTTTGCTATTATTTTTGCAATATGGACTGCCGCTTTTGTGGGAGTAGTTATGATGACCCTTAAAATGGCTAGCCTGAAAACCGCGCTTCCCTTTGGTTCTTTTATGGCCGGGTCAACAATTATTTTTATAATTTTAAAAAATGTTATTGAAGAAAAACTCAGTTTCATCATCAGCTCTTTCTAGGAGCAGTTTTAGATTAGATATTATATTATGGATTGTTCTTGTCGGATTAATATTTGCCGGACTTTTGACTGTGGTAAGGTTTAATATGTTAGATGACCGGCGACAAGAAGCGAGCTTGGTGCTTGTTCTCGGGGATGGAGAGCAAAGCAGAATGTTTAGGGGTGAGATAGTTGAAGGTATGACAGTTTTTCAGGCTCTCATAGCCTCCTCTAGGGCAGGACAAATTAAGCTTGAATATTCTTTTGATTCTGAAAATAAAGTATCCATCAAAGAGCTAAACGGATATAAAAAAATATTAAATAAAGAGTTAGCTTTTTATCTTAATAATTCCAAAATAATTACCGAAAATATTAATAAGATAACTATCAAAAATCAAGACAGAATAGAGGTCCGGTCCGAATAATCGATTATCAAGAATATATGTATGAGATTTAAAAAATATTTTATCATTGCTAGGGGTTCGAGGGGCCTGACTTTGATTGAGGTGCTTGTTACCGCAAGTTTAATTGTTTTTATCTCTGCTTTAATCATAAGAAACATTGCCATATCCAGGCTTAGCTTAGAAAGAATTGCCAATGTGGTCGCTTCTGATATAAGGCTTGCTCAAGCTATGGCGCTTTCAACAAAAAAAACCAGCGGACAAATTCGTTGCGGTTATGGAATAAGCCAGCTTAATACTACAACCTATGTAATTTATGCCGGTCCACCCACTACTTCGAGCTGTGCATCAAAAAATTACAATCCCTCCCAGGGAAGTATTGCATATAAAACCGTTGTTTTGGATCCCAGAGCAGATTTTGTAGATAGTCCTAAATTTAATGATGTATTTTATGACCCTCCGGATGCAAAAGCGACTATTGTTGGAGGTTCTGGTTCCGTGGTAAATATAGTTGTAAAAAAACTTGGAACAACAAAACAGACCTGCAACAGCTTATCTGTTAATTGTATGCATGTTTGTGTTTATGATTCCGGTAGAGTCGAAGTTACAAAAGAACCAAATTGTCCTTAGAATGCATTAAAAAATCATAATATCATGAATTCACGAACATCTTTTCATCAGTCTGGAGTTGGTCTTATCGAGGCTATGGTTGCCCTCCTTATTTTAACTGTCGGNCTTATCCCCGTATTAGCAGTTGTATCTTCCTCTAATAATTTATCAGCCTTGATTAGAAATAATCTCATTGCCGCTAATCTTGCCCAGGAGAGCGTGGAAGTTGTTAGGGGGTTGCGTGATGAAAACTGGTTTTCTGGTCAGTCTTTTGATAATGGTCTAATTGGTACTTGGCGTGTTCAATGGAATACGAGTTGGACTAATCCGCCACAGCAGGTTGGGACTAATCCTTCTTTAAAATTCGATTCGGCTACCGGCCTCTATGGTTATTCTGCCGGAGCTGATACGCAATTTAAAAGAACGGTTACTGTCTCATTGGTTGGAACATGCAATTGTGAGATGAAGATTGTAGGAGAGGTAACTTGGCCGGAACGAGGTAGGAATAGGGTAATAAAAGCAGAGTCGCATCTTTTTAATTGGAAATAATGAAAATTAAAAATTTAAAATTTGTAACCCCAGCAAAGCGGAGCAGCAACCCAATGGAGCAGTGGTCACATGACTGTCGTCGTATGACGAAAACTAGAAATTGTAGTGCAGGGTTTACTCTTATTGAGATGGTGATAACCATTTTAGTGTTTTCTATACTTGTTGTAACAATTGTCGGCATATTTATTCAGGCGGTTAGAATAGAAAGGCGGGCTGTTTTAGCTCAACAAATTCAGGAAAACGCGACGTATGTACTTGAATCGATGGCAAAGGAAATAAGGGTGAGCGAGATTGTGGATCAGGATTCGCCAAATTGTGTTGCTACCGACATTACCCTCGATCACCCGATTAACGGAACGATAATCTATGGGCTTAGTTCTGATGGTTTAGGCAACATTGAACGACAGGATGGGTCGATGACCGTGCTGAATTCTTCAGTAACTCAATTTACCCGTTTCAACTTCTGTGTTACCGGTTCAGGTACTAGTGATAATAAGTCAGCAAAGGTGACTATATTAATGTCACTAAAAAATAGAGCCGGCCCCGAACAGTTATCTGTTAATTTGCAGACAACTGTTGTATCGCGTGATATAACTACCGAATTCCAAAATCCTTAAGATTTTTATATGGAAAAAAATATTTATAACAACCCGCAAGCAAAGCGAGCGGAGTCAGCAACCGAGCGAAGCCGAGCAGCAACCCGTGAGCGTAGCGATCGGAGCAGTGGTCGTATGACCGCAACCCGTGAGCGTAGCGATCGGAGCAGTGGTCGTATGACCGCAACCCGTGAGCGTAGCGATCGGAGCAGTGGCCGCATGGCCGTGGCCGTATGGCCATCGTCGTATGACGGAAATGAAAATTCACGAGGTTCAATTCTTATTTTCTCCGTTCTTATACTAGGAGCTATGCTTTCTGTTATGTTCGGTATTTTAGGAATATTTATGCCTAAGCTTAAAATAATCTCTGACCCAATAAAGTCTAGTATAGCTGCTTTCGCTGCTGATACCGGCTCTGAGTGGTGCTTGTATGTTAATCGGGGTAAACCGAATACACCACTACAACCAGTGCTGGATGCTAATCCAGCTGGGGGTGGAATGGTGCCGACTTATATTATTTATTCTCCTGCTTCAGATTTTACTGTTTCTACTTGTACCGAAACTGATCTAAATCATCGAATTGTCGGCACTTATCAAGATGTAGCAAGATCGTTCGAGTTGTATAAGCCAAATTGATTTTTTATAACCGATAAAGAACCCATTGAAGGGTTCTTTATTTTTGCTTAGAATTGAAAACATGAACAAAGAAGAGGTTAAAAAGCGCATAGAAAACCTTAGGAAGGTTATAGATCATCACCGCTACCTTTATCATGTCTTGGATAGGCAGGAAATATCAGATGCCGCCCTAGA
>C687J35174_10008297_pt1 | contig 13232 bp, 17 predicted proteins | sample RifCSPhighO2_01_FD_35174 | JGI IMG/M metagenome (IMG submission 35174) | reverse complement strand
GCAAATCCAATACGGTCGACCGCGAGGCGGGTGGTATCACCCAGCACGTAGCCGCATACGAGGTTGAGCGCACGAAGGACGGAGAGAAAAAGAAAATCACGTTTATTGACACCCCGGGACATGCGGCATTTTCAACCATTCGCGCTCGCGGCGCCAATGTCGCCGACATTGCAATCCTCGTGGTCGCGGCAGACGACGGAGTGAAGGCGCAGACGCTTGAGGCGCTCGCACAGATACGCGAAGCGGGCATTCCATACATAGTCGCTATAAACAAAATGGATAAACCAAATGCAGATTTAAATCGCACACAAGCAACACTCATGGAACAAAACGTGTTCCTAGAAAAACTCGGTGGCGACGTCCCCTGGGCAGCTGTTTCCGCGAAAGCAGGTACCGGCGTCGAGGAGCTTCTCGACCTCATTCTCCTCGTTGCGGAAATCCATGAATTGAAAGCACACGCCGATGTGCCGGCGAAGGGTTACATCATCGAAGCCAACCGCGACCAAAAGCGCGGACTCGCGGCGACGCTCATCATCACCGAGGGTACGCTGGAAAACGGCATGACAATTCTCGCGGGTCGCTCGCTCGCCCCGGTGCGAATCATGGAGAACCATCTCGGCAAGAAGATAAATTCGGCGACCTTCTCGTCTCCTGTACGAATTGTGGGCTTCGACGAGCTTCCGCAAGTGGGGGCAGAATTCCAGTCATTCAAAAGCAAGCGCGATGCAGAGACAGCTCGCTCTGCGCTCGCTACACCCGAGCGCACCATCCGTGCGCAGATTTCCGAGGAAGACGCCGCGCAAAAATTCTTTATGCCGGTAATCCTACGCGCCGACATGACTGGCTCGCTCGAAGCAATACTCGGTGAGGCGTCCCGACTCGGAGATGAGTATTCACGAGTGACGATAGTGCAATCCGGTCTCGGAGACATTTCGGAGAACGATATCAAGACGGCGCTTGCGGGTGAAAACCGGGCCGTGGTCATCGGTTTCAATGTCGGGGTCGACCCCATTGCTCAAGCGCTCGCACAAGAACGTGGAATAAACACAGAAACGTTCAGCATTATCTACAAACTGACCGAGCGTCTGGAAGAAATACTGCAATCAACTCGTCCGAAACGGCAGGTGGAAGAGATAATCGGCAAAGCGCGCGTACTGAAACAATTTTCCACGAGAAAAGACGAGCAGGTCATCGGCGGGGCGGTTTCAGAAGGCCGACTCGACCGCAAAGCCGCGGTACGCGTCATGCGACGGAACACCGTCGTCGGCCTCGGGAAAATCAAGAATATTCAGACCAACAAGCAAGATGTCGACCGGGTCGACACCGGCACCGAATTCGGAGCGCAAATAGAAGCGACGTTCAATATTGTGCAGGGCGACACACTGGAGTGTTTTAAAACCATCACTGAATAAATCTTTGTATGCTTATTCGCGCGAATTAGAACATATGCCATCACAACGTCAGATTCAGGTCGCCGAAACCCTCGCACATCTCGCTGCCGATTATTTTGCACGCGAGAGCAACGGTCAATCACTAGTCACGGTGACGCGCGCCGATGTCTCCCCCGACCTGAAGAATGTAATGATTTATTTCACGGTCCTGCCGGAGTCATTTCAGGAATCGGTACTTCATTTCACAAAACGCAACCGCACCGATTTCCGCGACTACATTAAATCTCGCGCTGCGCTTAAATTCTTACCCAACATTGATTTCGAAATCGACTTCGGCGAAAAAAACCGCCAGCGGATTGATGACCTTACAAGAAGTTAGACCCCCACTCGCATGAGGGTCTATCAGAAGATCTTGTGCTCATGGAGCGCGGTATTCCTACCGTCTTCCCAGTACTTCACGTTCGAGATGTGAAGTACCGAAACAATGCGAACACGGAGCAGGCCGCGATGAATCATCCACGTTCCGTTGTAGAACACGCCTTCCCCACTTGGATCGGGCTCGAGCGGCGTGTCCTCGGGAACTTCGAACGTAAAGATCCATGCCCGGTTCGTATCCGCACCGATCACATCGAGCGCGTTCGACCCGGGATAAAACGGGTCAATTGAGATGTGCACCCCTTCGATTTCGTGCGTTGAGGCGTTCTTCCCTTCGAGAAGCACTCCTGTCCGGAGAATCTCCCGAAATGCCGCCTCGGTCTTCGTGACGTGATATGCGGTGATCATTGGGTCCTCCAGCTGATACCTATATAGGCGGCAGAGCGTCAATTGTCAATTCGCAGAAACGACGTATTAAATTTCGTTACTCTGAGTCTGGAGGCCACAGTGGGAGTTGCACCCACCCATATCGGTTTTGCAAACCGCCGCGTTGCTACTTCGCCATGTGGCCATGGCTAACGCGTGTACTCTACCATAAATTGGGCTAAGATTAGCCGGTTGCCGGGGTGGCGGAATGGTTTACGCAGAAGACTTAAAATCTTTGACCTTCACAGGTTTGTGGGTTCGAGTCCCACCCCCGGCACATACGTATGAAAAAAATTAAAGAAATTCTCTCGATAATTTGGCTACCACTTTCGGCGCTTGCGGTGCTCGCATTTTTCTACAGCACGTGGGGATTTTTCAACCTGCCGCCCCAAGAAGAAGTTATTGGAATCGCGAAGCAGTACTACGACAAGTACGGATTGCTGACGGTCTTTTTCGCTGCACTCATCGAGGCAATGCTGCTCGCCGGCTGGTACTTCCCCGGTAGCTTGGTAATCGTGTTCGGAGTCGTCCTCGCGGGCGGCAATGTACCGCGGTTGATTGGCATGACAGTGGCCGTTACGCTGGGTTTCATCGTTGCTCACATATTCAATTACCTGCTTGGAAAATACGGCTGGTACAAGATTCTCACTGCACTTGGCTTTCAGGAGGCGATTGATAAGGCGCAAGCGCAGCTCGCGACGTACGGTCCGCGCGCAATACTACTCACCTACTGGCATCCCAATTTTGCGACTCTGACCTCGACTGCTGCGGGCATTCTGCAAATCCCGTTCCGCCCCTTTTTTCTCTATTCAATAATCGCGCTCACTGTTTGGGACAGCTTGTGGGCGCTTGTCGGATACCTCCTTGGTGACTCCGCAATCGCTGCCATAGGCCCGAAAGTTGTTGTCCCATTCATTGCCTCGTGGATTGTAATCGCGCTCGCACATAGGGCTTGGCAAGCGCGCCGCGCAGGAAATGTGCCGCCGGCATCTTCGCAATCGTAAATAATTGTGTACAATCGTGCCTAACCGCGCCGCGGTTCCATATATCCGCCCATAGCTCAGTTGGTAGAGCAGTCGCCTCTTAAGCGAACGGTCGTAGGTTCGAATCCTACTGGGCGGACTAAATGATAATTGCCAGCATTGAATTGCTGACTTAGCTCGAATATAAGCGCCGTCCTCGCAGTTCCAAATCCTACGCCGCGTGTGTACGAGATTCCGTCTGGGTAGAGCAACTTTTGGAACCTCTGCTGAACGTCTGGCTGAGCCTTTTTCCAATGCTCACCGAGCGAAGCAAGAAAGGACGTTGCCTCATCAAGCAACAGTTCGATGTTTATCTGCTCAATTTTTGACTCATTTGAGGAAATACCGATAGTCAATAATTCGTTCTCTAGTTGTTGTGTGCGCTCCTTATATTCCGCACGGGTGTATGTCCCTTCTTCCAGTAACTCTTTTATCTTTATAAGCTTTAACTCTAGCGCTCTTTTATTTTCGTCGTACTCATGACGCACGTTCTCAATCTGTCCCACGCGAGCAGTCCACTCTTTTATCACGTCTTTCTTGAAGTGAGCAATAAACTTTGGGGTCGGCCTGATTTTGGCCAATAGAACCTCAAAAGCACTTTCCAGCTCGTCTTTTTGGATACCCTTGCCTGCAAGCTCACAACCTTTCAAGTAGCAATGGTAATAAGGGTAAAGTCCGCCATGTCCGCGAGTACATGACCCCGTCAGAGGTCGCATACACGCGCTACAGAGCACTGTACCGCCTCTCAGAGGGAATTTCGGATTTAGTCGCACATGACGTTGCTTAGGCCGCCTCTTGCCATGGAGATATCCAAGAATGTTTGCATATTCTTCGTCCGTTATCATCGCTTGGTGGAGTCCGCGCGTATCCTCGCCGTCGTCTAATTTTGTTGAGAGCATCCCTGCGTAGAATTTCAGACGTCTTTCCACTAGCATTTGTTGAACAAACTGGGCTGTGGTCTTTTTACCCCTTACAGCCGCTAAGCCAAGGTTGTCTAGACGTGCCGCAAAGCTCGCTTGTGTGTGCTCGCCACTAGCAAACTCCTTAAAAGCTGTCTGCAATATGGTGTAGGTCGCAGGGTCGGGTACATCAGGTAGAGTCTTTTTACCACCCTGTGCACGCTTAGGGTTTGGTGCGTATCCTACCGGCGCTCCCCACGGCCAAATGCCCTCACGCACTTTCGCTGTCATGCCGTTCTTAGCACGAGACGTGCGAATGTCGTTGTCATACTCCGAAGCGGCGGCAATTACCGCTTCCATAAACTTCGAGGCAGGGTCTTCGTCATTAAGCTGTTCAGACACCGAGCGCAATTCTACTCCGCAATCTTTTAGGATTTTTCGCACAGCATAGTGGTCAACTAAATTCCGCGCAAAACGGTCTAACTTGAACACGACGAAGAAATCAGTCTCGCCTTTGTGTTTCTGGCAATACTCGATGGCCGCGAGCAATTGTTTACGTTCGGCAGTTTTAGCGGAAGCGCCTTCCTCGCGGAATATTGAGAGCACCTCGATACTGTTTTCGGCGCAGTAGGCGCGACAGCGACGTTCTTGGTCAGCAAGAGATGTGCCCTTCGTCTGCTCGTCGCTGGAGACTCTCGTGTAAATAATGGCTCTCATATCATGGTTAACGATAACTTAGTTTTGGATAACCCATTTCGCGGTACATGTTAGTAAGTCTTGTACAGGGGTGAATAGAAAAGGCTCAGCAAGGGAGAATATCTATACATCGACGAGCGATAGCGAGTCGTGTGTAACTGAGCTTCACCATTTATTGGGGAAGCGAAGGTACACACAGTAGTGAACAAATATATATTCTATATATTATCTAGTTATACTCTTACTATTCTCTTCGTGAGCTAGAAGAAGTCATGCTCCGCGCCATTTACTTCTCTCCCTCTAGCAACTACTGCATCACCCCTAGCACCGATTGCACGAGCTTCAGCATTGCGCATATTTTGTCGTAGCGTATCTATGGTATATCTCTCAACCTCGTCAGTGATTTCTACATTTGACCTTAATGTTCGTCCCGACCTATTCTTTTCTTCCGGTTCCCAGACAAGATAGCTCTTTTCTTTCAGGCGAGAAATTATTTCGCTCACCTGACGTTTTGAAAGCCCGACAACATCGCCTAAATGTGCGTTAGTTGCATAGCAACCATTTTCTCCATCAAGGTAATGAATTTCTGACAGAATCAGCTTCTCTGACATGCCCAGTCGTTTATCTTGCAGAATTACTTTGGGAATGAATAGACCTTTGAACTTGTCCATAATGCGGCATTCTTAATTACCCTTGGGATTTACCCCCAAGCCTTTCTAAATAAATGTCCACGAAGATTCGAGCTAGTGCCGCGCTGGACTCGCGGAATGCCGCCACTTCTTTCTCTGGGAGTGGAATCGAGGGAGCGTCGTCTGTGTGCGCTCTAAAACCCTCGGATACTGTCATTCTGTATAGGGAAAGACCAAAATACACTTAATTAATAATCTTCACCTCGTCAGTATAGCAGAAATATGGCCTCAAATCAAGCTATTTTAGCGATACCGCATGATTTTCCTATTTTGTTCAAGGTCAAAGTTAAGAAAATAAGATAGAAAAGACTTAAGTACGCCGGTTAAAAAGAATCATATAAAATTTGTCGAGGCGGGGTGGTAGATAGTTTTGAGTTAAGTGAGTGGGGTCATACCCCCTACCCTTCCTTTTTGTGATACTTACAGCTTTTACGGCTTCTTTACTACCCATTGGATTAGTCCTTAACAACTGTACTTAACTGTTTTCTGGTGTTTTCAGCCATGTGTTAGACTTGTCTCTACACACCCAATATCAGCCCCTTAGTGGGCGAGTGCCTAAACTTATGGATTCTCCATAGGCATGGTGCGAAATCGTAGTGCATAGAGAACCCGTTATCGCAGGGCGTGCACTACGTTGCAGAGGGAAACTTCTGTAGAGCCGCAAGGCTTCCTGTCGGTAGCGGGCTTTGTATTTTTTATCAAAACACATTTCACCTATGGTATTTATCAAGACGTGGGACGCGCCAGTTGTAGAGGGTACGAAAACAGTAAGCATCCAGTGTACACATTGTCATAACCAAACCGAACATCGGGTGCATGTTTCTCATTCATTTGGAATCGGCATCATCTTTATGAAAACCCCACTCCTGTCACTAAAAAAATACTATCTGGTATGCCCAGTATGTGGAAATGCGTCCCAAGAGTTAAATAAAGAACAAGTTAATGCGCTCAGTACGTAAATATGCCCATACTAGCCGGATGGGGAGGAAAACGAAAAAGAATTGGTAATTTCGGCATTCATAAATGTGCCAACTGCAACAATTGGCAATCGATGGGAATCTATGAGTTGTCCCGCCAAGCAACCGTCTACTTTATTCCCGTCGCTAAATGGGGTAAGGAGTATTACGTTATATGTCCGATTTGTGAGGCGGGCCTGCCTGTGCCTGAAGAAAAATTGGCTGGACTATTACAGATAGGACTACTGGAGCCTGATGACGAAACGGCGGTGCAGATATGGATGGAAATGCAAAATTTTACCGCCGCTTTTTTTAATAAGTCGTCATCTACGGTTGGGGCAGAAGAGATGGAGGACTGGTTTAAGCAGATTAATGAATTGCCATCCCTTACAAAATTCAGGAAAGAGCATGTAAATCGCGTTCTATTGCCCTTTACCAAGTACCTCGGTGAGTATTTTGGAGCAGAGAAAACGGAAGTGGAAAACCAATTTAGTAATAGGGAGTCTTAAATTCATTACCATGAACAAATATTTCAAAATCAGTTTGGTTTCGGCGGCTCTGTATATCGGCTTCGGGTTGCTCTCATACATTCTCGGTGAGTATTATGATTCTGGAATTGGCCTTGGACAGAATATCTTCGAGAAACTGCCATCGGCATCATGCTGGTCAACTGGCGAATTATTACCGTCCTGTTACTCCGGCATGCTGGCAATAGATAATGCCACCTTTTTTATCCCATACTACGGAATGATTATTGCGGCTTTGATTTCCGCAGTCACCGGACTTGTCGCAACTTATCAAGCACTCAAGTCGCATGCTAAATGGTGGCATCTGATTATGATATATGGAGTGTTGAACGCGCTGGTAGTCTTTAGTGTAGCTTTCGGTATTTTCACTATGTAGCATGAGTAGTGTCTATAGCGCTAATTTTGCTGTGCAGCAAAATCACTTGGCGACAGAACGCTGAAATTTCCGGTGAATTCAGCTACAGCAAACTCTCTTAAGCCGCCGTCGCCAGTAACGATACATACTGGCTCGATAAACAACTGCCCATTACGTCTGCCTCCTTTTAACAAGGCTGAGGCGTTCGTGAGTATCGAGACATCTCCCAAACCTTTAAGGCTGTAGAAGGAAATGTGTCGATAGCGGTTAAGAATATCTGCATAATCGGTCAAATACATCCCCAAATCAATATCCGGCTCAATAAAAGTGCACTCACTATACCAAGCGTCATTGCGTGCATCCCCCAAGAATTCTTCTTCTATCTCTTTCGGAACAAAACACCGAGCATCATCGGGAATATTGAGCCTATTGGCTCGTAGATATGCCATTGCGTTGCTGTCTAGAATATAAATCATATACCAGCGAGTTTTCTATAATCGCGCCAAGTCGGTCTCCCGATTCGCCCAAACAAAATATATTGAGCGTGATTTTGAGTAATCGACTGGGCGTTAAATGCACGATTCACACCATTGGTTACTAACCCACCGTTGAATTTCTTAACAGCAGTCGTTATCGGAGAAGAGCCGCCTCCGCCACTTCTTTTTACAAACGGCTCTGTTGTAAGACCGGACTTCTCATCACGACTGATAATTCCGAGCCTGTACAGTCTCATGAGAACGGCCGATGGCGTAACCTTGAATCTATTGCTCAGTAGATTCACAACGTCCAGAGTGATGTCTACGCCTCTAAATGTCTCAAACATACTTTCGGGCATTAACAATTCCGCCGTAACTGCATGCACAAGTTTTGAATTGCCACCTTTTATTGTTTCCACCGTTCGCGGATTTATATTCCGTGCCAAGGTAAATTCATCCAGCCCAATAAGCGTCAGTAAATAAATCAAGGTGTAGATTTGTCTTCCAACAGGCTCCTCCTCCGTCGCCATGCTCGCATTGACGTAAATGAACGGCACTTTTTCATCTCTAAGGCAGAAGCCGCTTACATTCTTGTACAAATCACGGTGGTTATCCGTCGTGGGAACAAGACGAGCCTCCAGCGCACCTATACCAACATTCACGCATTTCTCTTCGATTCTCGTAATTAGGTATTGGAGAACGTCGGCCTTTGTCCCAGAGAGCAACGAACCGCGTTCAATTCCAAAATGACCCATTATCTTTTTGACTGTCGACGCAATTGTCAGCCCTGCCAGACTACCGTTATATGTATTTGCTCCGTAGAAACCTGTGGAACTAACGAAGTTTTGCGCCCGAATATAGCGGTCAATCAGCCTGTAAGGAATGTCTCCAGAGTGCCCGCGTCTCCGAGACATTTGCGTACTGCGTATTTTATCGACTCTGTTATTCTCAATATTCTTGAGGTGGTGTGTCAGCTTGCGCGGAGTGAGAAGGAACATCTGCCAAGGGATAAACAGCTTCTCAGCCTCTGAGCAGAGGTCGCCATACGTAACTGTCTCAGTCTGCAAAGCTTCAGCAAGAATTGGGCGCTGTAATAGCTTTTCTTCAGGGTAAAATGAAAGCAGTCTCTTATAGACATTGGTATCCGTTTCAATGCAGACCTTTCCGCTGTAAGTAATTTGCATGGGAGTACTTGGATGCTACTCCTCACAAGAATTTTCATCAAGAGTCAAGGACTTTTTGGTGTACAATCAACGATAGTTGAAGATACTCATGGCTAACCCAGAGGGATATCGACTATACGTAGCGCATCACTAGCTTAAAAGGCGTGTGTGTCGCTAGCGCCTTGGTCGATTAATAGCCCCCTAATTTCAGAAATCACCATGATTACTGTTAAAACGGGTGAAGTTTGTCCAAGGTCCGGTCAATACCGGATTATGGGGCTTCCATACGCAGAGATTACTCTCTCGCGTGGAGACCGTGTACCTCCTTACGGAGGTCGCGCACAAACGTTCTACCTCGTAGATGCCACGCGGCATGTACGACGCTAGAGCACCGGCTACCCCTTAAGGGGTAGCCATGAGTGTCTTCAAGACTCGCGCCTGAGTGGTTGGAATGGCAGACACGTCTCTTTGTCATAGCTCTTAACTTGTTGAGGGCTTTGCAAAGAGATGACCGAAAGGTCGTGTGGGTTCGAGTCCCACCTCAGGCATCCGTATGATTATGGAGATTGCACCATTGCTCCAGCTCTTGTATTAGTGCATTCCAATCGTCTATAGTGAGGCGGACAAGGTGATAAAAGCAAACTGCTTTGCTTTTATCTACACTTGTCCGAGCCGGAGTCATGTTTCGTCAGTAGACGAAACAGACGAGGCAGGGTCGTGGAACTTTGCGAGCGACGGCGAACAAAGTATCCCTGACGACATGAGGATTGTGACCTGCCCTGCGGCAGGTTTTGTGCTTTTGTCCGGGACGCAGCGATGCGAGGTCAACAGACCGAGCAGCGAGTCGTGGTCAGAAAATTCTTGCTGCGACGGCGGCAAGAATATTTGTGACGACATACAGTCTTTCAACCTGCTAGAATCAAACGATATGGGCCTCGAGTCATTCAATAACAAGCCCTCCCGCCGGGATGTTCTAAAAGTAGCTGGGGCCTTATTTCTTGGCGCAAATGCTCTAAAAATGCCGGCGGCGGCAACTCAGTCGATTGAAGCACCCATTCCCCCCATTCAACCAGAAGCTATTCCGACGCCGGAGTCGGTGGGAGAGGAAGAGGTGCGTGCAGTTCTACGCAATTTGCTCGGGGATACGCCCTATGAAGTCACCATAAATCGCCCCGACGCTGATGGATTGCAGTTGTTTGAAATAGACGTCAAAGAAAAAGACGGGCACACGGAGTACACGTACAGCAGAGGTCGTGCTGAAAAAGGCGAGTTACACCAATTGAGAATCGACAAAGCCATGTACTACCTCACGAGTGCAATACCGTGCAGCGGTCACCAAGTCGCAGTGAAGACTGACGGTGTCTGGAAGCTGACACCTTAAATGCGGTCCGCTACGGCTCTCCGACCGAAAAACATTGCTACAATACCGACATGGCTACAGAGATTCAGAAAGATTTGAAGAATATTGAAAAAGAATTAACGCAGATCCGAAATCAGGCGCATGTGAGCTGGAAGCGAACTATATTCATCGGTATCCTGCAGGGTGCCGGGTGGCTCTTGGGCACGATTATCGCGGCAGTACTTATCGGTTGGATACTATCGATACTCGGCATCATCCCCGGGTTCAATGAGTTTGAAAGCAAGTTACAGAGCGTAATAGACGGACGCTCGCGCTAATAGCTTTCCACGATTCGCAATGTTCAATATTATTCACATTCTATATTTGGTATACGCTATGTGGTTTAGTAGAATTGATACATGCGACGTCTTTCGCGCGTTAATACCGAATGGTCCCCTAATCTTTCCTACGCAATCGGAGTGATGGCAACAGACGGAAATCTTTCGATTGACGGTCGTCACTTGAACGTAACCTCTAAGGATGTGGATATGGTGCTTACCATCCGTGATATTTTCAAATTGGATAGCAAAATAGGGAGGAAGGCACGCGGCGGTTCAAAAGAAAAGAAATATTATGTTCTGCAATTCGGTGACATAAATTTCTACGAATTCCTTCTATCGATTGGCCTTACCCCACGGAAATCGAAAACGATGCAGCGACTCCTAATACCTGACGCGTATTTCATTGACTTCCTGAGAGGTTGTTTTGATGGAGATGGCACATTTGGTGCGTTTTTTCATCCCGAAAGTAAACATCCGCAAATACGGATCCGTCTTGTGTCGGCTAGTCCCGCCTTTTTACGCTGGGTGTTAGCAAGCATCCAAAGATTATATGGTATCCGAGGTGGCTATATCTACACGCTCAAAGACAAGTCAGTATCCCAGCTTGGCTTTGGCAAAGCCGATTCTGTCAAAATTCTCCAATTGATGTACTATAAAAAATCTCTCCCCGCTTTAGGTCGTAAACGACTCATTGCGGAAGAGTTATTGCGGGCGAGTAGCCGAACTGGTACAGGCGCACGGCTTAGGACCGTGTGGAGCAATCCGTGAGGGTTCGAGTCCCTCCTCGCCCACATAATGAATTAGTTTCCGAAGAAATTTGCCGGAGGAGCGATGTTGTCCATGCGGCTCACATCAGGATTTGAGAAGTCGAGGTCGAATGTCTCGTCGATGAGCGCGATGATGCCATAGACCGAAACCATGATCAGCATCCCGACGATGCCCCAGATCATGTGCTGCTTGCCGTTGTTGTCGACTTCCCCACTCTTCACCCCCCAGAGAAATTGCACAAGCCCCAGCACGAACATAAAGAAGCCACCTGCAAAAATCAGCAGAATTATCGGGTCGATGACGTAATCGACGAAACGATTGAGCACTTGTGTTCCCGCGTTCATAGATAGAGGTGCGCCACTGGTTGATGTCGCTCGGTCTTACAGGCCATGAATATTTTTAGTACTGAACAGGGTTGATCTGAATCCCGCGTGGGATGATCGGGTCTGTTGAGGTGACCTTGAAGGTGTTCTGGAGGAGTCGGATGATGCCCCAGATAGAAACCATGACGAAAATTGCGATAACGCCCCACATCATGAGCTTGAGGCCTTCGCCTGCGTTCTCGCCGCTTGAGCCCCAGAGGTATTTGATAACACCCCAGAAGAACACGACGATAGCAAGTGTAATAAAGAGACCGATAAGCGCGTTTAGGAACGTGTTGGCGAGCGCGAGGATGTCGAAGAGACTAGCAGCTCCGGCAAACGCAGGGAGTGCCAAGACGGCGGCCGCAAGGATGGTCGAACCGAGTAATCGTGCACGCATATGAGTAGTATTCATAATTTATGGTATTACCGTAATGGTATCGGCACAGCCCGAAAACACAATAGACGAGGAGCGCTCTGTGTGGATAGCTAGAGCGCGCTCTAGTGCTCTTCCTCCTTTTCTTCGCCCTTCGCAAAGGTCTGAACCAGGAGCCAGACGATGGCGCCGACGAGTACGACGCCCAGTACTGCTGCTATCGCCCCCGGATAGCTTTGCACCAGCCGGACCGCAGCCATAAGCAAAATAATGACGAAAAGTATCGCCACGGACCATTGCATGAGAACAATTCCTTCTGTGCGATACGTGGGATACGTGCCGAGCCGTACAAGCCACACGACAAAGCCACCTCCCATGAGTACGATTGACATGGCGAGCATAAGCCCGACCACAATATTGAACAGGCCGGCAATGAGCGGGAGTGTCATAGCTATTCCGAGAATGTCGGAGCGTTAAACGGGTCGCTATCACCCTGCTGACCGGATTCCGAGCTGGATGGGTCACCCATAAAAAGAGTGCTCTGAATGAGCCTGAGAATTCCCCAAATCGATACAATAAGGAAAATGGTGACCAATCCCCACATAATCTGGGTGCGCAGCTTCGAATTGCCAGCTTCTCCTTTCCCCATGAGTCCGGTCGATATTCCGAAGAAGTAAATAACGATTGCCGCGACAATAAGGAGTGCTGTTGCAGTATCTATTATCGTGACGAGTGTGTTCGCGAGCTCGTGAAAGGTGCGGGGTGCGGCGCTCGTTATAAACGGTGTGAGGAGCACGATGCCAGCAGCGGTAATTCCTGTGCGCATACTTACCCTGTAGTCAGTTGTTGGACAGTGCCTCCAATCATAGTCGCAATAACCCATGCGCCCAAGATAAGAATCGCGCCGACGATGACATAGACGAAATTGTTTCGCGCGGTCTCGAGCTTGCCTGTATTGCCGCGCGCGGAAACAAAGAGAAATCCTGAGTAGACAATAAACAAACTGATGATGGGCAACGCCACCATCACCATCACGCGGAGGAATCCCGCGATGAAATTCGGGACCGAGCT
>C687J35174_10008291_pt1 | contig 13236 bp, 14 predicted proteins | sample RifCSPhighO2_01_FD_35174 | JGI IMG/M metagenome (IMG submission 35174) | reverse complement strand
TACCGCCGCACGATTTCGTACATCCGGTGTGAGAACAAACTGTACGTCTCGTAATCCGAGAGAAGTATCACCGCGTCCGGACAGACCTTCCGCACTTCAAACAGACGCATGCCGCGCTTCACGCCGCGCGACTTCGCTTCGTAGGTACACGCCGAGACGATGCCGCGCTCCCTGCCGGTCACGACGGGCTTGCCCCGTAGCGCGGGATTCTTCGCGACCTCGCACGATGCGAAGAACGCGTCGCCGTCGATGTGGAGAATCGCCCGCGGGAAATTACGCACGGTCACGGGTCGATTTCTGCTGAAATCGCTCGCGACCCCGCCTCGCGCCGTCGCGCTCCGGCCTTGCGGAGCTCCAAGCATTCGCTCCTCACCCAACATACATCAGTACTTGCGGACGACCGCGATAACGACGGCCTCAACGCGGAACGACTCGCCCGGATAGATAGGTTTGTATTTCGCGTTCGCCGGTTCGAGATAATATGCGCCGTTCTTCTTCCGGAGATATTTCATCGTGTACTCGTTGTCAATCGAGGCGACGACTATCTGGCCCGGCTTGTATGAGGCGCGACGCTCTACGACTACCATATCGCCCGGGTGGATTCCCGCATCTATCATAGAGTCCCCTTTCACCTTGAGGATGTAGCTCGACTCTTTGTTGGGTGTCAGATATTCGTCGAAACTTATCACGTCGAGCAACTCCTCTTCCGCGGGCGACGGAAACCCCGCCTCAACGAGACCCAAAAGTTTGGTGCCTCCCTGAAGCGCACGAGGCACGAGGCGGCCTGTCCCGTCTTTTTGGATTACGCCCGCTTCTATCAATTTCCGGACGCGGTAGTGGACGGCGCTTTTCGTTTTGTAGCCCCACAGGCGCATGAGCTCCCCAAACGAGGGCATGCGTTTTCGCTTCCCGTAAAACGCCGCTATCCGTTCTTGGTACTCCTTCATCGCTCCATACTATAGAACGTACGTTCTATAGTCAAGCGCGGCGGGTGTTTCGACGTATAATCCGAGCATGAATATGAGGGCGGTAGTATTGTTTGTCGCAATCATCGTTGCCGGTCTATTGCTCAATGATGTTCCGCCCGACAATTCCACTCCGTCCCCTACTCCGCCGGAAATCGCCGCATCGTCAACACCGGAAATTTCTTACGCGTCTTCGACCGCGAGCATCCGCGCGAAGACCTATCCCGTCGTCAAAGTAGTGGACGGCGATACGCTGGACATTCTTATGGACGGGAAAGCGGTGCGACTGCGCCTCATCGGACTCGACACGCCGGAAACAGTAGACCCGCGCAAGGTCGTGCAGTGCTTCGGCCGGGAAGCTTCTGCCAAAGCGAAGGATTTGCTTACGGGAACATCTGTGCGCCTTGAAATGGACCCGTCACAAGGCACGTTGGATAAATATGGCCGCACGCTCGCGTATGTATTCCTGCCTAATAGCACGAACTTCAACGAATACATGATTGCCGAAGGCTACGGGCATGAGTACACCTACAATCTCCCGTACAAATATCAGGAAGCATTCAAAGCCGCGGAAACGAAAGCACGCGAGGAGAAAAAGGGACTGTGGGCAGACGAGGTCTGCAGCTGATTTATCTTGTATACTGACGCACATGTATCTGCATATCCGAAACGCGCTCGGCATCGCCGGGCTCCTTCTATTCGTCATCTCATTTTCGCTCGTTGTTCATGCGGAGGTTGTGAATTGCGACGAAACACCGAGTCATCCGATCTGCAAAGCGCTTCGAACCGAAGCGCAGTGCCCCGACGGCACGCGAATTGCCACGGGAGATGATGCAGCCGTAAAAAATAACCAGGTTAAAGTCGGCACGTGCTACAACCCCAACGACCCCAGCATCGGCCAAAGCACCGAACAGGCAAAACAATACCTTCGCAGTATCCTTTGCCCGCCCGACGGAGACAACTACGGCGGCAAGGGTCCTGAAGGGACCATTGAAGGCATCGACGCGAAGTTCGCTGTATGCGCGGCGAAGTTCCTGAAATCCGCGAGAGACAGCGGGACGAACGTGTGTATCCGCGAAGGTGCGCGCACCGTGGAGAAGCAGAATTCATATGTCCGCCGAGGAGTGTTTGCATGTACAAAAGGTGCAGGATGTGAACATCCGCGCGGTGTTGCAATCGACGTCAACGTGCGCCCGAATGTCAACGTCTGCGCAAGTTACAAAAATCTGCATGAATCAGCACCGCAGTTCGGCCTCGACTTTTACCTAAAATGCAGGGATGCGTACCACTTCCGGCCTACGGCAGCAGGCTGCAACGCCGGTGGAGTTGTTCCGCCACCGACGGAATACGACTTCCCGCAATTCGCTCCGCAGGTGCAGACGCCGTCATCCTCACTGGCGAACCAAATCCGCCAGGCGCTCGGCATGCAACCGCCGATGCCGCCTCAGCCTCCGATGCCGCCGCAACAGCCGCTGCCGTCCCAGCCCGCTCCCCAGCAACAGCCGACGCTTCCCAATCAACCGACGATTTCTTCCGAGAACCCGCAGATGCGGCCGGTATCCGACCTTATTCTTACGAATCCGATTTCCATTGCAGACTTAATCAGAGCGGCATCGAGCTCGCGCGTGACGCCTACGCAACAGACAGAGGCCACGTCTACGTTCGACCTCATAGACCAATACGCCTACCCCGTGAGTGACGCGATAGACATCGGTACCATCATGCCCATTGCGCTCAATCCCGACACGAGCGACATCACCTCGCTCGAGGGGACGTTGCCCGATTCCGACCGCTCCGCCACGGGGACCTTCGCTCAAGTACAGACCGTAAACGTACCGCAGACCTTCACCTCGAGCGACCTCGCCAACAGCCCCGTCGCCGGAAATCCGCTCGGGCGGAACACGTACCTCTTACGCCTCCTCGACGTTTTCAAGAGTGCCGTGCTGTACGCGCTCAACCTCCTGAAGCCGTTCGGCGGCAGAATACCGTCGCAAAGCGTCAATGCCGTCTATTTGGACTAACAGCGGCTCGGTGCTATAGTTCCTGCACTAAATGGGATTCACCAAGTACACATCGCAGGCCGAGAAAACGCGCGCGAGGATGAATGAAGGCATCCGGGCTACGGAAGTTCGCGTCATCGGACCCGAGGGCGAAAACCTCGGCGTGCTTCCCATACGTGAGGCGCTCGCAAAAGCGCAGGAAACGGGGTTCGACCTGATTGAAATATCCCCCAACGCACAACCGCCCGTCTGCAAAATCACCGATTACGGCAAATTCAAGTACGAGCAGAAGAAGAAAGACAAAGAAATTAAATCAAAAGCGCACGTAACCGAGACAAAAGTCACGCAGGTAAAGATCGGCACCTCCGAGCGCGACATGCAGATAAAGGCCGAAAAGGCCGCCGCGTGGCTGAGAGAGGGTCACCGCGTGCGCGTCGACCTTTTCCTCTGGGGTCGCTACAAGTATATGGAGTACGCATTTCTCAAAGAGCGTCTTGAGCGATTCCTCGCCGTGATTCCCGAGGCCTACAAAATCGCCGAGCCGATACAAAAGGGGCTCAAGGGACTTTCTGTCTCTCTGGAGCGCGACCCGTCCAGAAAGGCGGCGTCTCCGAAACCGGCTCCCGCCCCCGCAGAAAAAGCCTGAAACTTGCGTTTTTACGCACTTCTGGCACAATGGCGTCTCCGCCTTTGGAAGGCGGATTCTCATGAAAACGAACAAATCATTCAGCAAACGCCTGCGCGTGACTAAGAACGGCAAGATAATCTCCCGCGCGCCCGGCCAAAACCACTTCAACGCAAAACGCTCCGGCACCGAGCGCCAACGCCATCATCGCGCGGGGCAATTCCACGCCGCACTCGATAACACCGCCCGCAGCCGCTTTTTACCTAATTAATCTATGTCACGCGTTAAACGGGGAGTAAATAAGAACAAGCGCCGCAAGTATATATTGGCGCAAACGAAAGGCTACCGTTTTGACCGGAAGTCCAAGGAGCGCGTCGCAAAAGAGGCCATCAAACACGCCGGCGTCCACGCGTTCCGCCACCGTCGCGCCAAGAAGCGCGAGTACCGCAATCTGTGGACCTTGCGCATCAACGCCGCGGTGCGCCCGCTCGGCTTTTCATACTCACGGTTCATCGACGCTCTCAAGAAAGGCAACGTCGCCCTCGACCGCAAAGTGCTCTCTACGCTCGCCAAAGACTTCCCCGAAACATTCGAGCGGCTGACAAAGCAACTCAAAGGATAACTTCCGAATCCGGGCCGACCGGATCGCGACTGTCGTGGTTGTTGTAGACGAGCATAAGGCTCTCCCTTTCTTTCGTTACCATCTCGATAAGCCGCTCCACCATCGCTTTGGGGTCGGAATCGAAAATGACTTTCTGATTCGGGCGGTGCGCTTCTTCAATGATGAGCTGGAGTATCTGATCGGTCTGCCACGAGCCTTCCAAAATGCCGACGGGGCGCCTGTCCTCGAAGGCGACGGCGAACTCATTCAGGGTGCCTATCCTGCCGCATCCGATGACCATGGCGTCCGAAGAGCGCACCAAAAGCAGGTCGCGTCCCGAGTAGCCGAAGCCTGTGTACACGATGACGTCCATGAAATCCAGCGGCAGCTTGTACGTTTCCACGTGTTCGCGTTCGGTCGCCGCAGGCGAGAATCCTATTGAAAAACCGCGCTCATCTTTTGCGCCCATCGCCGCATACATGGGAAAACCGGTCGTGGCGCCCGTCGTGATGATGGCGCCGTGCTTCGCGATTTCGCGACCCACCTCTTTTGCTTTCTCGTACGCGTCCAGTCCGCACGAGCCGGTCTGCGCCGCGCCCGAGACGCCGATTTTCACGACGCCGTAGCCGTCCGGCAAGCGGCAGAAATTGGAAGGCACTGTCGTATGGTTCGGATGAAGAATTCTTTTCGCCATCGGTACCGGTAAGTATAACACTTCATCACAACTCGATATCAAAAGACGCGCCGGCTTCGGGTACAACGGCGTCTACACCGAGAAAATCTTTGATGCGCTGTGCCAAGAAGAGCGACGATTTCGGTTCGCCCATCGTGACGAAGACTTTTTTGAGCGACTCTCCTGCCTGCTCTACGAACGAAAGCAGTTGATCGCGGTCGGCGTGGCCGGAGTATCCCGAAAGCGTCTCGATGCGGGCGCGGACGCGGACATGTTCGCCGTCTATTTCGAGCCTCTTTTCGCCGTCCTGAATACGCCTGCCAAGTGTTCCCGGCGTCTGATAGCCGACGAAGAAAAGGGTCGCGTGTTTGTCGCCCAGATAGTGCTTTTCATGAGCACGGATACGCCCGCCGCCCGACATTCCCGCGCCCGCGATGATTATTTTCGGGCCCGGAGCCTTGTGTATCGCCTCGGATTCGCCCGTGTGTCTCGTCAGCGTCAGGTGCTGGAATGAGAATGGGTCGCCGTGCGCAAAACGTTCCTGCGCGGCGGGATTGAGAAGATTCTTGTATTTCCTGAATATCTCGGTGACCTCTATCCCGAGCGGAGCATCGAGGTACACGGGAATCGGCTGCATGGTGCCGTCTTCCAGCATCGCATTGAGCTCATAGAGCAGAATTTGCGTGCGCTCGATAGAAAACGAAGGTATGAGGAGCGTGCCCCTGCGTCCGCGCGTCTCCTCGATGACTGCGCGGAGGTGCTCGCGCCGTTCACTCCTTCCCTCGTGTACTCTATCGCCGTACACGCTCTCCATCACGAGATACTGCGCGCCTTCCGGAGACTCCGTGTCGTTCAGAAGCGGTTCGGGGGAGTTGCCGATATCGCCCGTAAAAATAACACTCCCCGCGCCGTGAGTGACACGGACCATCGCAGAACCGAGTATGTGGCCGGCGTCCAAGAATTCCATCTTCGTATCCCCCATTTCGAGCGGTTCGTGATATCCGCGAGTGTGCCAGAGCGAGAGCGCGCGGTTTGCATCTTCCTGTCCGTAGAGCATTTCACACTCGTGGCGCTCCGCGTCAGAGCGCATGATACCGAGCGCGTCGGCGAACATCAGAGCCGCGAGGTCCTTGGTCGCGGCCGTGGAATATATTTCGCCCTTGAAGCCATCGCGCACAAGACGCGGTATGCGCCCGATGTGGTCTGCATGTGCGTGCGTGACGATGAGCGCGTCTACCGTCCGCGCGTCGTACGGAAAGGGTGATCTGTTCACCGTGTCGCACCCGCCGCCCGGTGGACTCTCGCGCTGAAGAATTCCGCAATCGATGAGAATCTTTCCGCCGGCCGGCGGATTACCCGTATCCAACATAAAATTTGCGCCCGTTACCGTACCCGCGCCGCCGTGAAAGGTTATTGTGCTCATATACGTTTGATGTGCGCGACACGATAGCCGGCCGCGGCTCCGCCGACGACATCAATGAAGATGTCCTTGACGGTATCGAGAGTGTCCGCGGGAAAATGCGTGAGTCCGCTCACCACCTCGAAAAGCTCCCACGCGATACCGAGCACTATCGCCGCTCCGATGCAATACAACAGCAGGGGTCGCCCCCGCCGCAACACGAGAAGCCACGCGCCGAAAAATCCCGCCCACAATCCGCCGAGCAGATGCGCGGGAATGTCCCACCACCAAATAGCACGATAAAAATCGAAGCCGATACCCAGCGTGATATCGAGAATACCGAGAATAACGAGTACGAAAAGTTGCGCGTGGAGAAGCTTTCTCTGCATAGGGGAAATACTAACACTCCAAACCCCGCCAAAGGCGGGGCTCAGGGGGGCGGCTAGTACGGCAAGCCTGGGTTTGGACCAGGTGGGTTTCCGCAGCGTTCACACCGGTGGCGCGAAGCGATTTGAGAATCCCTTTCTTGTACCAAGCAGGTTTAAGTACCGGCCGCTGAAATTAGTATACCACCGCGCCCAGGGAAGCAAGTGTGAAGAAGTCAACCGAGGATTCCCTGCAACTCCTTTTCGTACATCACATCTTCGCGCGACACTTTGTAGTCGATGAGCTCATCTTTGCCGAACCAGTGCGGTATCTCCATCTCGGCCTCCTCTACCGAGCCTGAGCCGTGAATAAGGTTGCGCACCGCGCGGTCGTCCGCGTCGGACATCACGTACGAGTCAACGACGAAATCTCCGCGAATGGTGCCCACAGCGGCTCCGCGCGGCTCCGTGCCGCCGGTCACCTTGCGCACCAGCTCAACCGCATGCGCGCCTTCCCATACCATAGCGATGACGGGGCCCGCCGTCATGTACTTCTTGAGGTTTTTGAGGATTTTCGCCGTAATCTCTAGCGGGTCTTCGGACGGCGGTGTGAGGCCGCGGTCTTTGTAGGCATGAATGGTCTTCTCGCCCGTCACGCGTCGCCAATTCGGGTCCAGCGTGTAGTGCCCCTCTATCTGCTCTTCGGTCGGCACAACCATTTTGAGCCCGACCAGTTTCAGTCCGAGGCGTTCATAACGCACCATGATCTCACCGATAAGGGAGCGCTGAATAGCGTCGGGCTTGATGATGACGAGCGTGCGTTCTTTTGACGGGTGTTCCTTCATGAGCGCCAATGTACCACGCTTTTGAGCGGATGGGAACTATTGATACAGCGATGCGGGGAGTTCGGGTTCCGCTCCCGCGGATTTTTTTCCGTACGCGGCGTCGAATTTGCGGCGGATCTCCGCTTCCACTTCTTCCCTGTCCTTGCCGTACGTGCGGTACGAGAGCTCTTTCAGTTCCTCAATCTTGCTGTAATCCATGTGCGGCAAATCCGCGGTCTGGATGGTGAACGGACGTGCGGGGACGCCGTTCACCAAGAGCGACAGGACGGCGTTTCGGTTGGGCAAATTCTCAAGGTCCTGCGCGGTGAATATCGGCGTGAACTGCTTTTCCAGAAACTCCGCGTCCTGCGTGCCGATGCGGAACGACGCCTTGGTGCCGACGTTGCCGATGACCGCGTCGCGGATATCTTCTTCGAGCTGTGCGATGAACTGATGCGCTATGGTGAGCGAGAGTTTGTATTTGCGAGCCTCGGAGAGAATGGTCGCGATGGAGGGCGTCGCGAAGTTCTGGAACTCGTCGATGTAGAGGTAGAAGACAGGCAGAAGGTCGCCTCTGGTGTCAACACGGGAAAATGCCGCCTGCAGGAACTTGGAGACAAGAATGAGGCCGAGGAGCGCGGTGTTGCGGTCGCCCAAGCGACCCTTGGAAAGGTTGGCGAGGAAGATTTTTTTCTTGTCCATTATCTCGCGGAAATTGAACGCTGATTTTTCCTGCGAGACAATGGGCCGCATGATGTCGTTGGTGAGAAATACGTCGAACTTGGAGGTGATGTACGGAGCGACGTTCTCGAGGCTCGGGTCACCCTGCGCCTGCTCCGCAATCTTGCGCCAGAACTGCACGATGATGGGATTGTTGCAGTGGCTGAGCTTCAGATTGCGGAATGCCGTATCGGCGAACACGCGCGGTATCTCCACGAATGTGGAGCCCGAGTCCGGGTCCTCTACGACCAGCTGCACGGCGTTGCGGTAGTACTGCTCAAACATAGGACCGAATGCCTCCGGTACGTCGGCATAAAGTTTGCGGAAGATGCCATAGACCTCATCAACGACGAATGTCTTCATTTCAGGCTTCGAGCGGTCGTATTCCAGCATGTTGAGACCCATCGGGCGGGCGGTGTGTGCGGGATTGAAATAAATGACGTCCTGCATACGCTCCGGCGGAATGCACGCGAGCACGTCCTCTATGTCATTGCCGTGCGGGTCGATAAAGGCGACACCTTCGCCGTTCTTGATGTCCTGAATAATCATGTTTTTGATGAGCCCCGTCTTTCCGGTACCGGTCTGTCCTATGACGTACGCGTGGCGCAGGCGGTCCGCCGCGCCGAAGCGCACGGGCGTCTCATCCGCGCCGTATTTGTTGATGCCGATGGTGATACCTTCGGCGGGGGTCTCGACGGGGGCAGGCGCTTGTTTGGCAAAGCTGCGTTTCAATTCGCGCGAGGTCGTGAGCCGCTCCGCCGTGAAATGGAAGATGGACGTCACTTCGGCGAGCGAAAGCGGCATGGAGACGGAGTGGTCGAATTCGCGGTAGGTAAAGGCGCGCAGGAAATCCGCGAGCCCCCAACTTCCGACGTGCTTGAACAGCAGGTGGTTCCCTTTCGGGTCGTCGTACTGACCGAAGGGAGCCTGCAGATTTTGGAGAAGTTCCTCCGCGCGCTCTTTCGTCGGAGCAGAAGCGACGAGCCGGATGGAAACGGGTGTGATGCGGCTCTTTACCTTCTTCGTTATCTCTTCGGTCATCACCTGATCCGAGCTGCGCCGGAATTGTTTTTCGACTTCCATCTCGAACTCCTTCGCCATGAATATCTTTTTTGCAGTGATGTAAATCGCTTCGCCGATATCGGACTCCGGCACCTTGATAGCTTTGCCGAAGTGTCTTCCCTTCTCGAGCTGACGGATTATCTTCTTGTAGTGATGGTTGTAGCGGTCGCCTTCGGTCGAGACGGTAATCTGCAGCGCCGCCCCCTCGCCGTGTTTCGCTATCTTCGCGAATGAGGCAAGCAGGACATTCATGGGATCGTGCTCGAAGAGTTCCGGGGTTTTTAGCGGGAGGCACGGGTGCGTCGCGAGTGTCGCGTAGGCGGCGGCATGCTTACCGTCAACATTGAAAATGTTGTAATCGCCGCGCGACTCCGACATACGCGCGTTCGGAAACACCGAAGAAATGAGTCTCTCCGCGAGTACCTTTTTTGCCCGCGGAACTCCCAGATACAGGAACGCTTCTTCCGTGCCCTCCGGTACCGCGACTTCAAGCGAGAAACCTTCGTGTTTATCGATAAGCGACGTGAGCCCTGCGTACAACTGCTCCGACGAGCTGAGTAATTGCTCCAGTTTGTGTTGCTGATTCTCCTGTTTCTCTCCTTCCCCGTGCGCCTGCGGATGTATCTCAAAAAGGACCATGTTGAGGGCTCGCTTCACCTTCTCGGGCACTCCCATACCCTTATCGGGCAATCCTTCGGCGATGTAACGCACAAGCGCGCGATGGATGTCGTCCTCAAGGTGCGGATTTTTCAGTCGAGCTGCAACGGAGAGTGCGTTCCGTATGCCTCGCTCCGAAACCATCCGCAGTATCTCGTCTACCTGTTTGTCGTGCGCCTCCGGCGCAAGCTTGAGGACATTCTTGAGAATATCGTGCTCCGCCATGACGACCGTCTCGTGGAGGACGGTCGCCGCAGGCGTATCTCCGTATACGGCGATTTCTCTCTTCGCGATGCGCTCGCTCTCAAATTTGTTGTCGGGTGCTTCCATCTCGGCCTCCTTCTCGCGTACGCGCTCGCGCAAATAGGCCAACTCCTCTTCGGGAGATTTGAATTTTTCCGGTGCGGCGACCTTCAGCCGCTCCAACTTTGTCGGAGGCATGCGGTAAGTATAACGCACCAAAAAGAAGAGCCGCCCGAGTTGAACGCGAGTGTGGTACTCGGGCGTTCTTCTCGCGGCGGCTTCAGGCGGCAACGGTTTTTCTCGGCGGGTTGATCGCAACCTCGCCGTCATAGGTATGCATGTGGTATCCGATGCCGTGAGAACGACACAACTCTTGGAAGGCACCGAGATCCACCTTATCGATGAACAGAATGCTCGAGGGTAGGAATTTGAGCATGCTCGCCGCGCTTCCGAAGAAACTGTAGGAAAGCACTTCGGGCCGCCACTCGTTGCTACCGAGGGCATGCGCAGGCGGCTGACGCCTGGCTAGGCGCACCGTCCACACCTTGGGTATGTCCGCCGGAGGCGACATGGCAGTGCGCGTAACGAACCCGCAGAAGTCGCAGTACTTCGCTTCCATTTCCGGCCTCATCGCCGGTCCGCGATACTCGTACGAGGCGAAGTGGTCGAGACTGCCCTCCTGAGACAGGATGCCGACGATGCGTCGTGCGGCGACGATAACGTACTTGGTGTGCTCTTTAGCCATCACATCCTCCTGTGGTTGATGACGTGCAGGGACTATACAGCCAGCCCTTTGTTATGACAACGCTTTCGCGCCGATGTCGCGGCGAAAGTGCATGCCTTCAAAATGAATCTTGTCGACGGCTTCGTACGCGCGCTTGAGCGCTTCTTTGAGCGAGCCGCCCACAGCGGACACACCGAGTACGCGGCCGCCGTTGGTCACAAATTGACCGTCCACTATTTTTGTCCCTGCGTGAAATACGACAACGTCCTCGATTTTTTCCGCCTCTTTAATACCGGTTATCGGAAAGCCTTTTTGGTACGCGTCGGGATATCCTCCCGATGCGAGAACGATGTTGACTGCAAATCCGCGCTGCCATTCTACCGACGTGCGTGCGGCGTCTATTTGCCCGTCGACGGACGCTTCGAGAAGGTCGAGCAGGTCGCTTTTGAGAAGCCGCATATACACTTGGCACTCGGGGTCGCCGAAGCGAGCGTTGAATTCGAGAACTTTCGGACCGTCGAGCGTCATCTTGAGACCCGGGAAGAGCAGCCCCTTGAATTGGATGCCGCGTTTTTTGAGTGCCTCAAAAGTCGGCGTGACGACCTTGCCTTCAATGCCAGACATCATCTCGGCGGTGACCCACGGAACGGGCGCGATAGTGCCCATACCGCCGGTGTTCTTGCCCTTGTCGCCGTCCTGAACGGTCTTGTGGTCCTGCGAAGAAGGAAAGAGTATATGAGCGGTGCCGTCGGTGAGTGCGTGAATGGAAATCTCCTGACCGTCAATAAATTCTTCTATCACAACTTCATTACCCGCATCCTTATGCACGCGCTGCACCATGATTTCGTTTATCGCCTGCTCCGCCTCTTCAATCGTGCGGCACACGTAGACGCCCTTCCCCAGAGCAAGACCGCTCGCCTTCACGACGATAGGCACTCCGTGCGCGCGCACATGCGCGAGCGCGGCCGTGGGGTTGTTGAAGACACCGAACGCCGCTGTCGGGACGGCGCCTTCCTGCATCAATTGTTTCGCGAATGCTTTTGAGGACTCAATCTGCGCGGCTTCTTTGGTGGGTCCCCAGATGCGCAATCCACGCGCCGTGAACACATCCACAATGCCCGCGGCAAAAAGGTCGTCGGGTCCCGGGACGGTGAGACCGACATCATTCTCGCTCGCGAATCTCGCGAGTTTGTCAAAATCCGTTCCCGCAATCTCCAGATTCTCGGCGATATTCCACGTACCGCCGTTGCCGCCCGCCACATACAGTTTCCCGATGCGCGGCGATTGTTTCAATTTCCATGCGAGCGCGTGCTCGCGCCCGCCGCCGCCTACCAATAGTACGTTTACCGACATGCGATACATTCTATCCTGCCGGATATACAAAACGAAACGGGCCCAACGCGGGCCCGTCTTTATCTTCTGCTCTCTACACCTCAGCCGGCCGTTCGCTCGAGCAGGTTCTGTGTGCGGAACGCCAAGTACTGCGGATCGCTGAACCACGCCCGCTCGTAGAAAGCGTCTTCAAAGCACGGTACGTACGACCCGCATGCGGGCAAACGTTCACGCTCATCAGACTTAGGCGACGTATCGAGGCGATGCGGTGTCTCGCGCGCGACTGCTTCGGGTGAGCTGGTGCTCGGCTTGTCGGCTTGGCCGATAATCCGCGCCAATTCCGCAAGCGGGTCGTTCGCATTGCGAGGACCGGCCAGATTCTTCTCCGCCATGTTCTGCACTCCCATAAAAACGGTTGGTACTCCGAGTATACAACCACGAAACGGGCTGTTTGTCGACCTACTCTTTCGTGAGGATTTCCGGCCCGTTCTTGGTGACGAGTACCGTGTGTTCGGCGTGCGCGGTGCACGAGCCGTCTTTGGTGCGGTAGGAGTGACCGTCTGCGTCTACGAAAAGTTCGCCCTTCCCTAGCGTCATCATTGGCTCAATGGCTATCACGAGACCATCCACTAGTTTCGTGCCTCTCCCCGGCTCGCCGAAGTTGGGCACATGCGGCTCCTCGTGCACCTTGATTCCCACGCCGTGACCCGAAAGATTTTTTGGATATCCGAAATTATATTTCTCCGCGATTTTTTGTACCGCATACCCGATGTCGCCCGTGGTGTTGCCCACGCGCGCCTCTGCAATGCCAGCGGCAAGTGCCTCATAGGTTCCGCGCACGAGCTCCTCATCATGCGGACTTTTTGGTGTTCCCGCGATGACCGTGACCGCGTGGTCTGTGTAGAAACCTTTGTGTTTAATGCCGAAATCAAGACAGACGACATCGCCGTCTTGGATGAGCGCTCCGTTGTCGCTCGCGGGAGAATGCACGATGACGTCGTTGACGGAAAGACAAAGTCCCGACGGATACGGCTTGTCGCCCTTGC
>C687J35174_10008283_pt1 | contig 13245 bp, 10 predicted proteins | sample RifCSPhighO2_01_FD_35174 | JGI IMG/M metagenome (IMG submission 35174) | reverse complement strand
AAGAGAGATTCTTTTTCTACTTCGGCTATATGGTGCGAAGGAAGGGGCTCGGTTTCGCGCTCGAGGGATTTCGGCGCTATATCGAAGAGAATCCTGGGAGTGATTACAAGCTTGTTTTGGCGGGGGGTGTTATCAAGGGTCAGGAAAGGGCATACGATGAGATCCTTCAGGTCATCAAAGAGAATCATTTGGAAGAAAAGGTCATCGTGAAAGGTTTTATCGAGGAGAATCAGCAGGATGATCTCTATAGAAAGGCGTATGCCGTGGTGATACCCGCTGTTATTTCTATGGGATCAAGCGGACCGCTTTTTCACTCGGTCAGTTATGGTAAAGCCGTCATCTGCTCCAAGATAGGACATTTTTTGGAAGACATCGAGGATGGAAAGACAGGCATATTGACCGATAACGATCGGTGGCATGAGGCATTCAAGTTTGCAGCTGAACATCCGGAAAAAATAGCAGAAATTGAAAAGAACGTAGAGGCAAAAGCTCGTTCGCGCAGTCCGTATGTGACAACCGAGAAATATATGGTGCTCTATAAAAAACCAGCATCCTGATATCGTTTTATGGAAAAGTATAAGGTATCTGCCGTCATTGTGAACTACGATGGGAAGCATTATGCCGATAAGTGCATATCCTCGATTTTCGGAAGCGGCTTCACTGATGTGGAGGTGATAGTGGTCGACAATGGTTCAGTTGATGGAAGCGTGGAATATCTGAAAGAGAAATATCGCTCCTATGCAGAGCGGTTGAAAGTGGTGGCGCTTGATAAGAATTATGGTCCATCGTATGCTCGTAATGAGGGGGTAAAAGTGGCTGAAGGCAAATACATCGGTTTTTTGGATAATGATACGGAAGTCGAGAAAAATTGGGCAGAAGCCGCCATTGCTGAATTTGAGAAAGATGAAAAAGTCGGCATCATCCAGTGTAAGCTGATATTGTCGAAAGAGCGGGAAAAACTTGATTATGTCGGCGAATATATCGGACAAAATGGATTTCTCGTACAGCGAGCGCAAGCGGCAGAGGTAGATCACGGTCAGTATGACCGAAAAGTGGAGATTTTGGCTGCCAAGTCGGCAGGTATGTTTATCCGAAAAGATGCTTTCGAGAAGATCGGCGGATTTGATCCGGATTATTTCATCTATGTGGAAGAGACGGATCTGGGCTGGCGTTCCTGGCTTGCCGGCTACAAGGCCATTTTCATACCGGAATCAGTAGTGTATCATGAGTTCGGGACCAGTACGATCATTCTCGGGAAAAGCAAGAATAATTACAACGCCAAGTTTCATGGCTGTAAGAATTATATCCTGACGTTGTCCAAGAATTTGGAATTGAAGAATATCCTGATGATTTTGCCGGTGCATATCTTTCTTTGGGTAGGGCTGGGCTGGTTCGCGCTTTTGACAAAAGGGGATTATAATGCGTTTTGGTGGATTCATAAGGCGATAGGGTGGAATATTCTCAATATCGGTAGGAATCTGCGAAAGAGGAAACACATCCAGTCTACGAGAGTCATCAGCGATGATGACCTCTTCAAAGTTGTGATGCGAAAAAAGCATTTCCTCTACTATATCCAGAAAGTTACCGGGGTACACAAAGTAGGGAATGCCGAGGGGTTTGTAAAATCGAAATAGATGAATATGAAAGCGGATATTTTCGTTCCTACTTCCAACAGGATAGACGCTCTCGAGCAGTGTCTGGAGAGTCTGAGCAAGCAGAGTCGCAGAGACTTTCGCGTGCTTCTGGTCGGCTTGCGGAAGGATGAGAATGTAGAAAAGCTCATAACGAAGTTCCCGCAAATAGAGATCGAATATTTCATCCAGAAGAAGAAAGGTCTTATCGGTGCCGCCAACGAGGCCCTACAGGTTGCGGAGAATGAGATATTCGTGAGAATCGATGATGATACTATCCAGGATGAATTTTGGTACGAGAACATCATCAAAACCTTTGAAAGCGATGAAAAAATCGGTGGAGTAACCGGTCCCACCGTTATGAGCGAGGCGGGGGTGAAGTCGCGAGATCTTACAGCGTATCTGGAGAAATTCAAAAACAGCCGCAATCCTTTTTTACGCGCTTTTTACTCCCTCTATAATGATTATCTCTATGAGAATAAGATGTATGAAGTGAGTCAGTTTTTGAAAAGCGGCGTTTTCACTCTAGGATCGAATTTCAAGGAGGCATCCAACCTGCCCGCTTCCATCGAAGTGAACAATCTCGAAGCGTGCAATTGGAGCGCGAGAACAGCGCTCTTGAGGCAGATCGGCGGTTTTGATGAGATTTATGTGAAAGGTTTGGGGGATTATCATGAAGCAGATGCTGCCCTGAAGATCAAAAAGACAGGCCATGTGCTTATCTTCAACCCCAAGGTGAAACTTCGTCATAATGTAGAGGTGGGCACAGTGGATAAAGCTCGGCCGGCTCCTTATTGGAGAATTCAGAATTTCATCATATTTTACTTTAGATTTTTCGACATTGAGAGTATCGGCCAGTTCGTGAGATTTCTCACGAATGTTTTGCTCCAAAACGGCTATTACGTGTTTCGGTTTTTCACGACAGGAAAATTGAGTCAGCTCGGGGCTCTAACAGGAACATTCGTCGGATTTGCCAAGGTACTATGTAAATATAAGAACTGATAACCATATGAGAGCCAAGAAAACCACCGTTGATCAATTCGTGAAAATCTATACTCATCCCTCGGCCATTCTTTTCCGGGCTGTTGAGCTGAAGACCATCTATGAAGGAACAGAAGGTGTGAATTTTTCTCAGCCATCGCTTGATTTGGGCTGCGGCGATGGGAAAATCGCCGAGAGTATTTTCGATGAAAACTTTACCTATGGGGTAGATAACGGCGAAGCGAAAGATGTAGAGGAGGCGGTAGAGAGCAAGCGGTATCAGAAGATTTTTTTGGAAAGTGCCGAGAAAATGTCCCTCCCGGATAACTCGGTCAATTTCGTATTCAGCAACTGCGTGATCGAGCACATTCCTGATAATGAGGCGGTACTTCGAGAAACGAGTCGCATTCTGAATAAGGGAGGAGCATTTGTCTTTACGGTACCAAGTCATAATTTCCCCAAGTATCTTTTTCTCACAAACAAGCTCGCTTCTTGGGGACTAGGATTTCTCTCTCGCTTTTATCAGTATCGGAGAAACAAGATGCTGAATCACTTTCATTGCTACAGCGTTGCTGATTGGCAGGAGAAACTTGCGAAACACGGTTTCCATATCGTGAATCACCGGTATTATATGAGTCAGAAGGCATTGATGCTTTGGGACAGGATGGCGCTCGAACTTTTTTTCAAAAAAATACTCTGGCCAAACTATGAGAAGAAAGCGCTCAAGAAATACTGGAATAGAGTGAAAGAAGTGAGTGAAAGCGACAAGGTGGAAGAGGGGAAGGGCGCCGGGTTGATGGTATACTGCGTAAAAGAATAAAAATATGTGTTGTTAGGATAATGGAAATCCATATGGACGAGGTAAAAGAGAATGCAATCGGAATCTCGATCTGTATTCCCAGCTATAATAGACCGGAGTTTTTGAAGCGCACCTTGACTTCTATCATCGGTCAAACGAAAAAACCGTATGAAGTGATAGTGATGGATGATGCTTCCTCGGAAGATATGTCAGAAGTAAAGAAAATATGTAAAGAAAACTGCTTCAGGTTTATAAATAATGACAGTAATATTGGTCTGATGAAAAATTTTAATAACGTCATTATGCAGGCCACAGGAGATTATTTAGCTCTCGTGCACAATGACGACTTACTGTCACGATACTATATTGAAGAAATCGAAAAATTTATTAGAAAATATTCAGGTTATAATGTATATACAACGAATGGTATAGGAATTAATGAAAAAAACGAAGTTATTGGTGAATATCGCTTGTTTAGATGGGATACTCTTATTAAAAAGGGGCAAGGCATCAAGAAGTTGTGGGCAAAAGATTATTTTTGTCTGCTTTCTGTTATAGGATGCACAATATATGATACAAAATTTATTCAGAATAATCCACTCAATTCAGATTTAGGCAATGAGGCAGATCTTGATAAGGCCCTCGAGCTTCTTAGGGACGTTGATGTGATGTATGTTGATAAATCCATCTATTTTACAACTTTGCATAAGGATCAGGTCTCGTATAAAAATAAACTATCGAGTGAAAAACTGCATCTGTATGTGCGTAATCGGTTGGACATATTTAAAAAGTATGCCGAAGATTTCAGAGAAGTTCCATTTTATCTTTCCAAAATCAAAGCACTNCACNTTATTCAATTATTTCTGAAGTATAAATATGGAGTAAAACAAGCGCGAGAAATATTAAAGATAGGAACAATAAAAGAGTTCATTCTTATTCTTTTGCTAGGTACATCTTTAGTTTGCAAAGCTATATATAAGAATACAATTTTTTTAATGCACAAAAAGTATATTAATCCGTATCTCTTGTGAAGTTCTTACATAAATATGTGTTATTAATTCAAAATCATTTAAATTAAAATACTACATATGGATTCTAAAAAACAAGTAGTGAAGCAGAATGCTATCTTTGAATATTTGCGGGACTCGTTGTTTGCTAATCGCTTCATGGGATATCCAGGATATTGTTTGAAAAGATACGTTAAGAAAGTAGCCAAAATAGTGGAAAATGGATCCGATTTTTTGGATGCGGGTGCTGGTGAATGTCAATATAAAAAATATTTCTCACATGTGAATTATGTTTCACAAGACAACTGTATAGGAGATAATGAGTGGGACTTTAGTGATATTGATATAAAATCAGAAATTTATAATATACCAGTAGAGAATAAGAGTTTTGATTACATACTCTGTATGGAAGTATTGGAACACTTAAGATATCCACATTTGGCTTTTAAAGAATTTCATCGAATTTTGAGACCCGGGGGAAAATTATTTTTAGTATGTCCGTTATCATGGCAACAGCATCAGAAACCTCACGACTATTTCAGATACACGTATTTCGCATTGAAAATGCTCGGTGAAGAATATGGTTTTGAGCTTCAAGAGGTTAATAAGGAGGGAGGAAAGTTTACTACGCTAATGCAGATTATTAATGGGATTATTCCTACTTTCTTTATTGAGAGGGGATTTAACAAAATCGGTCGCTTGTCACAGATAGTATTATATCCTGTCCATTTTCCATTAGGGGTTCTATTTTACTTTTTAGATAAATTAGATAGAGAAAAAGACTACACTCCACAATTTGAATGTATATATATAAATAAAAGTTAGTGTCCAGATGTTATCAACAATAATAAGTTTGTATAGAAAAAGCGAGGCACTTTACTGTGTTTCGTTTCTACTTACTCTAAGTTTGATTTCATTCTCATGGTTTAAAGACGGGAGTCTTTTTAGTGGGACAGACTCTTATTTTCCTCTAGAAAGAATGGAGGCGATGAGGGCAACTTTGTTTGCTTGGGATGATAGATCTTTTGGTAGTATGACTGCTTCTATAGCATTTCTTCTGCCATATGGGGTATTTTTAATATTTAGTGAATATTTTAGTATAACCGCATCTCTTACACAGAGCAGCTGGTTCTATTATATATTTGCTGGATCTGGTGTCTCAATGTTTTTTCTTACAGTGGTTATTACAAAATGGATTCAAAAAAAACCAAACTATCTCATGGCTTTGATCGCCGGTCTTTTTTTTATGTTCAATCCATATGTTGGCGCAATGGCAACATCATATACATATCTTTGGGTCACATATTCCTTCCTACCATTGAAACTTGGCTTATATATAAAAGGACTTGTAGAAAAGAAAAATTTCAACTACATGATTTTTTTTGTTTTTATCTGGATCTTAACGTCAGCAAGTCAATACACGAATCCGAAATATTTAATCCTGGATTTATTGCCGTTATTTTTGTTCTTTTTATGCTACTTGCTATTTATTGCAAAAGATAAAAAAGAAAAAAGGAGAGCTGTTTTCTTTTCCTTTACATTTTTCGTCTTATTGATATTGCTTTGTGCTTATTGGTTTTTGCCCGCTCTCGTTTTCATTCGTGAAGCATTTATAGATTCCCAAAAAGCATATTCCACTATTAATTTATCGCGGCATACGGGGTTTTATTTGAATAGTGGTACGGATTTGATTAGAACGATGAAACTTCTTGGTTTGTGGGCATTAGAAGCTGGTTTTAAAGACACTCCTTATTTTAACTGGATAGCGATGTATAAAACCCCCCTGCTTATTTTTTTAGGAGGTATCATCCCGTTAATAATATTTTCTACGAGTACATTTGTTTTAAGAATGAAAAAAAGAGAATATTACCCGTTTGTTATACTCTATCTGATGTCGCTTTTTGGAATGATGGGTCTAGAGAAGAGTTTTGAAAAAGTTAATTCATTGCTGATCAAAAAAATTCCGCTCTACTTGGATCTTTTCTCTTATCCGTACCAAATATTCGGTATATATTTTGTGATTTCATGCGCCGTCCTTTTCTCGCTAGGAATCTGGGGCATCTATAATTACTATAAATTTACGGGGATAAAGAAAGTAGTGTTTTTTGGTACTGTTTTCGTACTTTTCATTGGAATTTATGGGAGACCAGTATGGACCGGAGAAATTATGTCCCCAAGGTCAGAAGATACATTTCAATACTTGCCATCATATTTATATCAAGTTCCAAACTACTACTATACTGCCAGCGAATTTATGAAGAAAAAACGACTGGACGCCAGAGTATTTTCTCTGCCTTATAGTAAAACGGGTGGGGCAGTATATTTATGGAGCAGGGGTTATTCTGGAATTGATATTTCATCACGCTTACTCGGCAATATCATATATAACATAAATCCACTCACGGATTTAATCAATGACATGGTCGTTTCTGGTAGTACAGAAAACATTGGGATTTTACTTTCGCAATTAAATACTCACTACATCTTATTCCATCATGATATGCATCCCAGCCTATTTGATAGAACTACTATATATAGTGAATCTACAGAGCAAAACATAAAAGATGATATTGATGTGTCTAGCTCTCTAAGACAGTTTGAGAAACTGGACATTTATACGTTGAGTGCATCAATTTTTCTCCCACACTTCTACATTCCTTCTCACTTGCTTTTTCAGGGAGATATTGGTGATGTCAAATATAGCATTGGATCGGCTATCTTTTCGAGAGTTGAGAACGAAGAAAAAGGGAACATCTTGGATGAATTGAAGTCAGACAATATTAACAAACCAAAACTAGAGTTCAGAAAAGTTAATTCTACAAAATACCGGATCCGAGTGCATGGCACGCAGGGGATATTCCCGCTTGTCTTTTCAGAGAGTTTTCATGAAGGATGGAGGACATACCTTGTTGATTCACAATTCAAAAATCAAAATGCAAAATCACAATTCAAAAATCAAAATTTAGATAGCTATAAAATACTCGATGGGAATGGGGAAGATCAGGCGAGCAGGGAAGAGTTGAAGGAATTTATCGTGAAAGGGATTGTGACGGATCTCGGTGATAGAAAGGAGAAGAAAATCAAGCATACGAAATGGGAGAGTGAGAAACAGAAAGAAGTTCCTGACTATGTCGAAAAATACACGATTGATTTCATTTCCAAGAATTTTCAAGGGACGATCCAGAATGACAATCTTCCCCGCGGGGCATTCTATGAAACATGGTTCAAAAAACCGCTCGGCGAAGAAAATCACCTTATGGTGAATGGCTATGCGAACAGCTGGGTGATCGATACGGATGAGATGTGTAATAACAATACGCAATGCATAAAAAACGCCGATGGGACGTATGACATGGAATTGGTCGTGGAATTCTGGCCACAGAGATTATTCTATCTGGGCGCGTTCATTAGCGGTCTGACGCTNGTTGGCTGTCTGGTGTACGTCGGAGTTGCGACGGCGAGAGNGCGGAGAAAGAAAAAGAGCATTGTGGTATAATGATTTCCATGATCTCCATAAAGAAAATAATCGAAAAAATCCCTAAGATAGGGGNAATTATCACGCCGCGCCGCGNCGGCGTCACGGTGATTTTTGTGGTAGTTCTGCTGTACCATTTCGGCATCGTGACAAAAGTGAAGGAGGAAAGTGATGTTGCGTCGACGGACGGTGCGGAACAACAGACGGAGCGTGTTGCTGATCTGGACGCGACGATCCGTTCAAAAATATTTTACAATATTCTGACCGCATCACCTGGTGGGTACTATCGCGTCATGATTGAAGCGGAGGCATCCGAAGACGGCGCGGCACATGTTTTTGCACGGTCTCTTTCTGGAGCGAAGCGCGACATCGGAACGATAGATCTTGTTGCGGGAGAAAAGAAGTTTGCGGAATATGTCTTTCAGGCGGATGATTTCTATGATGCTGTGGTGATCGAGATGGCCGAGGAGCGTGACGACATGAGTTGGGATGGCGTAAAAGTATATATTTCAGACGTGCGCGCGTCCGCTCTGAATGTGCGCAATGCCTTTGAAGCGCGCATGCTTGCGCCAACGCAAACGAGGTTGCGAAAAAGCGATCGTTTCTATGTGTCTGCGACCAAGGAAGGCGAAAAAACAGACGAACTCTCAATTCCCAAAAGCATTATTGGAAACTATTTTGAAGCCGATGCGGATGCAGTGAGCGCTGTGTGGATTCGTCCGAGCGTCATCGGCAGCGGTGGGGATGGGCAGTATGAGATTGAGCTTCGCGCGTATGAAAACAAACAAGGAGGCGAGAGCGCAAAGGTGATCATGTCCAGTGGGTTTTTCGTCGGGCGTTCCCTTGAAAACCACAGAGAGAAAAACGGCTGGTACCGTTTCGCATTGCCATCGCCTCTGGAAAGAGGGAAAGTGTACTATGTGGGCATAAGCAACAAGGGTGTTGCCGTTGATGCACATAACTTTTTGCGACTGCACCGCTTGGAAGCCGATGAGAAAATAGCGGATTCATTTTTGGCGCTGGATGTCGCGCGCGATGTCGGGGACAATGCACATGCGGTGCTTTCCGGCGCAACGGTGGAGGATGTGGGAGATCGCTATGTCTACCGTTATGCTTTTGCGCCGGAGCCGGAGGCGGTTTTGGATGTTTATAATACACAGGGGCGGATTAAATATAAGGAGAAACTCAAAGCGATCGTAATGAATGCGCAGCAGGGAGCATCTTATGTATATAAGTTTGATTTTCCCCATCCTTTACGCGCCGCGCAGATCACCGCGCGGCAGTTGGGTGATTATAAAGATGAGATCGCGCTGGAGTATTCTTTTGACGGCACTGTGTGGAAAAAAATTGATTATGTTCAGAGGAGTGGAGGATCCCAACTGTTCGATGGACGCATTACGGCGGATGTGGCGGGAGCGTCAGAGCGCTTATTGTTGTTGCGCGTAAGGTATGTGGGAGAAACGCGCAAATTGAAAGAATTTGGTCTCGAATCACTTGAATTTGTTGCAGAACTGGCAAAATGAGAGAAAATAGTATTGAAGAAGGGGCATCATGAAAGAGTTTCTTCCCTATAGAGTATGCGCGCGCATTGTCCGGAAAAAGCATTTCTGGTTCTTTTTGGGTATCGTCATCCTCTCGTGGGTTATTTTTGCAAATCGCTTTCCGGCGGGATTCATCATCGCGGGCGAGGATACGCCGCAGATGATCCATCTTGCGCAGAATTTCACGCAGCTCATGTACGAATGGGAGGGAAGATCCGCCCTGTTTTATGGTGTTTTTTATTTTTTGGATCGGATCGGCATCAGTGAAACGGCACAACTCTCATGGTATTTGGGCATCTTTCTCTTCGGATCATACTTCTCGTTTTGGCTTTTTGTCCGTCTTATTTTCGGAAACGTGCAGAAGAACATCATCTTCCTTTGTTCGTTGTTCTATGCGCTTAATCTCTATACGCTCACNCTTTTCACCTATTCGTGGGGCTATTCCTACTATCAGAGTTTGTATATTTTCATTCCGCTTTTGATTGGATTGTTCATGCAGTTTCTGCGAACAGGAACAGTGCGATATGGCGCATGGTTCGTTTTTGTGCTCTTTTTCGCTTCTGTCGGATTCGGCAACCCGGCATTTGCGCTGTCACTGATCATCTTTCTGTCCTTTTTCACGCTTTTTCTCTTTGTGGCAAAACAGTTCGCGCGTGATCGGACGATGCCAATGAAAATTCTCCTCGTCGGTATTTTTTCGCTTCTGGTGAGCGCGTACTGGATTTTGCCCGTCGTGGCACAGATGAAGGTCGGGATTGAGAGTTTGAACACGGTGAACATCATCGACCTTTCGTGGTGGCTGCAGCACACGTCAAACCCGATCATCAACACGTTGCGCCTCGCGCAATTCAACGAGTCATCGTTTTTTCCGGAAAATTTTCCCTACGTCGATCTGAAGAGTATTACGTTCGTTTTTCTTCTGCTCACTTTTCTGCCGACGTTCCTCATCTTCTTCTCCCTATGGCAGAAAAAATCGATCGGGACTAGGAAGCTCTATTGGGTGTTTTTTGCGCTGCTCATCGTTTTTATTCTTCTCGTGGCGCGCGTGCGGTTTCCCTTTGAGGGGATCAATGATTTTCTTTTTCACCTTCCGGGGATGAATACACTCCGCGGCTATGAAAAACTCGCCATTTTCACGCCGTTCATCATCGCCTCACTGCTTCTGATAACTTTGATTGACGCGCGTTCAAAGCGATATTATACGATTGCTGTCTGGATTTTCATTCTGATTCTTCTTACGCCGCTCCCGTTCTATGCGGGAAAATTGCAACAGAATATGAGCTTTATTTTCGCGCACGGCGCAAAGGATTACCGCGAGGCACAGTATAGCTTTCTTGTGAAAATTCCGGATGCCTATTACGATGTTCGTGGTTTACTTAACAACGATCCGGAACAGGTGAAAATCGCGACACTGCCATACAACGTGATCGGAAGCATTGGCTGGTCGAATTATCCGGCGTGGAAATTGCAAGGCGCGGACCCGACGCAGCGGCTTTACACGAAAAAAATCATTGATGCGAACGCGTTCTATGTCAATCAATGGCTCTATGCCAAGGACTTCAATGAGAGTAGCCATGATCCGGTGTGGATCGTGAAACTTCTCGGGATGATGAACGTGAAATATATCATCTATCACAAGGATGTCGATCAGAAGTTTCTCGCTCAGTCGATCGAGAAGATGCGCTACCTTGAAGAGCGGGGAGTGATAAAAGCGCTTGCGCGCAATGACTACTTTGATTTGTATGCGATTGACAAACAATATATACTTCCCCATGTCGGGTGGTATGAAGGGGATCTCGCGTTGCTGGAAAATCCTTCTGCGGTTACGGCATCATATGAAAAGGCGCGCCCCGCAATTGCCGCGCGTTTCAATATCGTGCATCCCAAAAAAATTACCATCGCGTCACGCGAGGAGGAGAACACCACATATCTTGTTTTGAACGAACAGAAGAACGGGGGATGGCGGGCATCATATGTAAAAAATAACAAGCGGATTATTCTCAAGAGGGCGGATGGTTTCGCATACGCGAATGCGTGGCGTGTTCCGACCAGCGTCAAAGAAAATATCACGATCGAGTATGTGCCCATGAAGTTGTTTTTCATCGAATCATGGATTTCGGGAGCGGCATTGGTGATCGTAAGTATGTATCTCATTTATGGTGGAACAAAAAGAAGGCACAATTGAACAATTGATCAGGGAACGCGGCATGGATTCCGGCTTTCTTTTGGCGGGGATCGTTCTGGGTGTGTTTTTGGACTGGAACATCGTGGAGATCGCGATCTTCGCGATATTTTTGTGGTCGATTCTCGGGCCGATCCAAAGCCGCTATCTGGCATGGCCGGCGCTCTTCTTTCTCGCGTTTACGCCGATACTCCTTGTGGTCGGACGCGAAGTACGAGCTGAAGAATTTGCTATTTACGCCTACTATTTCCTTGTGATGGCGGTCATTCGCGGGATTATCGAGATTCGTGCCGAGAAAAATGACGGCGACCAAAGCCCGGAAAAGCCCTGATTTGCCCGTTTTCGGTAGAGTTGTAGAATCGTATCATAAATGATACGATTACGACATAAGAATGATACAATAATATGGTTCAAAAAAATGACCAATTAAATAAACGGCAGGATACTATCCTATCGTTTATTGTGGAAAACACAGCAGCATCTTCCGGTAGCATTGTCGGGCATGTCCAGCAAGTATTCGGGGATGTTACGAGGGTTACCATTGCGAGAGATTTGAGCAAGATGCTCGATCTTGGTTTGATCGTGAGAAAGGGAGCTGGCCGGTCGTCTCATTATGAAGTATCACTGCGATATTCTCTCGTGAGGAAAATCGATATAGAGGCGTATTTCGCCATAGACTCCGACAAGCGGGCGATATCCGAGCATTTCAATTTCGGTGTTTTCGACCAGTTGGACAGTATCTTTACGGATGTCGAGAAAACCATGTTGGCCGGATTGAACGCGAGATATCAGAAAAAGATACAGACGATTCCGGACGACATGCTGAAGAAAGAGATAGAGCGGCTAGTCATAGATTTCAGTTGGAAATCTTCGAAAATCGAGGGAAACACTTATGATCTTCTTGAGACGGAACAGCTCATCAAGAATCAGCAACAAGCCGCCGGGCATTCTCAGGAAGAGGCGACGATGATTCTTAATCACAAGGCCGCACTGGAGTATATTCGCGAGAGCAAGGATATATTCCGGTCGGTATCGTCGAAGAAGATAGAGGATATTCATACGTTGCTTGTTCAGGGGATGGGGATAACGAAAGGATTGAGGAAAACCATCGTCCGGATAACCGGGACGAAGTATATGCCGCTCGACAATGAATTCCAGATACGGGAGGCTCTTGAAAAAACGTGCAGTCTCGTCAACGAGATGGAAAATCCATTTGAAAAATCAGTCATACTGATGCTTCTCATCGCTTATATCCAGCCGTTCACCGACGGTAACAAGCGCACAAGCCGCATCATTGGAAATGCTATTCTGCAGGCTTTTGATTGTTGTCCGCTCTCATATCGAAGTATGGATGAAGTGGAATACAAGAAAGCGATACTGCTTTTTTATGAACAGAACAACATCGCGTATTTCAAGGAGCTTTTCTTGAACCAATTCGAATTTGCCGTAGACAATTACTTCGGATAAAATTTCAGAAAAGTCCTGAAGAATAGTGGCTTGTTTTTGGGGATCAATTCACGAGCAGTATGCTGGTTAATTAAAGAGTTTTGAAAGATAGAAGCGGGGATGTGGTATACTATCATCATTAAAAAATAAGCAAGGACGTGTGTGTCTGATTGCGTGCCGGTT
>C687J35174_10008280_pt1 | contig 13247 bp, 12 predicted proteins | sample RifCSPhighO2_01_FD_35174 | JGI IMG/M metagenome (IMG submission 35174) | reverse complement strand
GTGGAGAGGCCGCTCCCGCTCCCGCCGATCCCGGAAAGGCCGCTAAAAAAGAGAAAGCTCCAGGGAAGTCAGAATAATTTTGTTATAACCCGGTAGGACAAATTTGGCATCGTCTCATTTCATTTTCGTCATAAGATTGAGATGTTTGAAATAATGAGAATTTATTCTTTCGGCATAAAAAAGTTGTTCACGACAGAAATCATGCCAAATTTTACTGACCGGGTATAATTTGGCAATGCCAATTTGTTTTGTGCGGCATTCTAGGGCGATTATTTTCTTTTCGCTAACGCTTTTTGCGCTGGTTCTAATTCCCTATTTAATCAGCGCTCAAGTTACCAATGTCGAGCAGCGTGCGGCGCTACAAGCCCAGCTTGATCAAATAGAGCGTGACATTGCAAGTAATCGCGGCACTCTTTCTGTTCTTAAGGAGCAGCGGACGTCTCTTGAGCGCGATATTTCAATACTCGATACGAAGATAAAAAATGCGCAACTTCAGATCAAGCAGACGGATCTTACGATAAAAAAACTCCAGACCAATATCACGGAGAAAAAGACGTCGATAGCATCCGTGGATAGTAAAAGAAGGAGAGAAGAGGCGTCACTGGCTCAAATTTTGCGCAAGACGCGGGAGATCGACGATATTTCAATAACAGCAGTGTTACTTTCCTCGGGTTCTTTAGCAGATGCTTTTCGGGAGATAGATGAATTTAATACAGTTGAAAACGCGCTGAGCGATTCATTCCGCGAAATGGAAGCCCTTAGAGAAGAGCTGAGCGGCCACAAACAGGAGCTCGAAGACAAGGAAGACGAGGCTCAGCAGGTGCGGAAAGCGCAAGTTATCGCAAAACAGGTGATCCAAAGAGACGAGGCCGAAAAAAAACAGATACTGACGTCCACAAAAGGGAATGAAAAAACATATCAGCAATTGATATCCGATAAACAAAGACAGGCCGCTACCATCCGTGCTGCACTTTTCGGGCTAAGGGACTCGACCGCTATCCCTTTTGGCACAGCATTTGAGTATGCCAAGGAGGCCAGCGCTGCCACGGGCGTGCGGCCAGCGATGATCCTTGCTGTTCTTACGCAGGAGTCTGATCTTGGGCAAAACGTTGGATCTTGCTTTATTACGAATTTAGATACGGGAAGCGGCATAGGCAGAAATACTGGAAGGCCTTTCTCAACGGTCATGAAGCCTTCACGGGACATAAAACCATTTCTTGAGATAACCAGCGCCCTTGGCCGCGATTGGGCAACGACACCGGTATCTTGTCCCCAAGGTTCCGGATACGGCGGCGCCATGGGTCCATCGCAATTTATCCCATCGACATGGATGCTTTATAAGAATCGATTGTCGAACGCAACCGGGGAGTCCATGCCGGATCCCTGGAATGCGCGTACTGCAATTTTCGCGACCGCATATCTTATGAAGGACAACGGAGCCGCTGGCGGCACGGTGACGTTGGAGCGAAGAGCAGCACTCAAATATTTTGCGGGAAGCAACTGGAACAAACCAGCTAACGCAGTGTATGGTGACAGTGTCATGGAGCACGTCGCGAGAATTCAGTCTGAAATAGATATTCTGGGGGGATGAAGAGCGTGACTAAGTGTTTTTCGGGTCGCTGTCTGCGCCTCCTGGCGCAGCGCTGCCTCTCGACCCGCCGGCCTGCGAGACACCCTCAAAACACTTAGTCGCGCTCTTCTGGTTGTTGAGGCTGGGAAATCCAAACTCGTGCAAGGTTCTACGCAAGTGATTTTTCTATTTAAATCCGAATAGCGCGATAAAAAAAAGGGCCCGCTCGCGCGTGCCCCGTTCCGCCAGAAGTTCACTTCGGCGGCTCCTCGTAAACGAACTCCACCACTGCGCTGCTTCCTTCCTGCGAAGTCCAGCGTCGGAGGATCAGGACGTCCTTTAGCTGGACACCCCTTTCGTTGAGAAACATGGAGAATTGCTCTCCAAGCCCTAGGCCTTCCGCGCCGGCCCCGATAGCATGTGCGCGCACCATGTCGCCTCCTTTGCGTTAACGAGTCAGTCCTCGTGCGACGAACCATACTTCATATATGTAGACTTGTCAAGTATTAAATATGACGTTTTTCCTGTATTCTTTCGGAAATGAAAAAAGATATACATCCGAAAGAATATCGGCAGGTGATTTTTGACGACGTCACGAGCGGCAAGCGTTTTTTGATTGCTTCGACTATCAAGACAACAAAGAAAGATAAGTGGGAGGACGGCAAAGAATATCCCGTATATAACATAGAAATCTCAAGCGCGTCGCACCCTTTTTATACCGGTCACGCGAAGATCGTAGATACTGCCGGACGAGTTGAAAAATTCAAAAAGCGGGCCTCGTCAGCAAAACCAAAAGCTAAAAAGGGAAAGAAATAACCTCGCGGATTAATCGCGCCTCGTTTGCGAGGCGCGATTCTATTAACTGTCTTGTACACTGTAACTATGGCTGACGAAAAACGCATAAATCCTTTAGACTTCGAGAATGATCGACGCGTTTCTTATTTGGTTATTGAATGGAAACGNCTGACTCAAGCTGAAAAAGATGCGGAGGAACTCGCCGAAGTCGATCCTTCTATGAGCTCGCTAGCAGAGAAGGAAATAGATGANATCTCTCAGCAGAAAGAAAATTTATTAAAAGAAATGGAGCGAATAGTTGGCGCTGGTGAGTCTGAAAGAGAATGGCCAAATGAAATAGTTTTGGAGGTCAGAGCTGGCGTCGGAGGTGACGAAGCGTCTTTATTTTCCCAGGAACTTGCACGAATGTATCTGCGTTATGCTGAAAGCAAGAAATGGAAAGGGCGCGCCCTTTCCGAATCNCCAGGGGTTCTCGGAGGATATAAGGAAGCGCAGTTCGAAATTAAAGGCGAGAATTGCTACCGCGAATTGCGATTCGAAACNGGCGTACACCGCGTGCAACGCATACCGGCAACCGAAAAAGCCGGCCGCATCCATACATCGACTGCCTCCGTGGCGATACTCCCTATATATAAGCGCACAAAAATCCAAATCAATCCTGCGGATGTTGAGTTTGAATTTTCTCGCTCTGGAGGCGCAGGCGGGCAAAACGTTAACAAGGTGGAAACTGCGGTACGAGTCATCCATAAGCCGACCGGCATAGACGTACGCTGCACGTCCGAGCGAAGCCAGCAGCAAAACCGCGAGAAGGCGATGCAACTTTTGGCAAGCCGTCTTCAGTTGATGGAGGATGAAAAAGCTGCGCGCGAGCGGGCAGCAGATCGCAAGGCGCAGGTAGGCACCGGCGACAGGTCCGAGAAGATACGAACATATAATTTCCCCCAGGATCGCGTTACCGATCACCGCATTAAGGAATCCTGGTCCAATGTTCCGACGATCATGAACGGGGAAATCGGAGAGATTCTCGAGGCTCTCGATAAGGCTGACAGTGCGGCATAATTCGCTAAAAACTTAAAACTATAGACTAAAAACTGCATCTCATGCTAAACTCCCTATTCATGCCGGCAAATATCGATATAAAAACACTTTTTGATGCGGGAGCGCATTATGGATATTCACGCGCGCGTCGACACCCAACGGCCACTCCATATCTCTTTGGCACGAAAGACAGGAACGACATCTTTGATCTTGAAGAGACCCAGAAACGGCTCGATGCGGCGCGAGCATATGTGTCAGAGCTCGGTAAGGGCGGAAAGCAGATTCTATTCGTAAGTGGGAAGAATGAGGCAGTGGCAATAGTCAGGGATGCTGCACAAAAAATAGGCACTCCATATGTCGCGGGGCGCTGGATCGGAGGGACCCTCACCAATTTCAAAAATATACGGAAAAGGATAGACAGACTTGAAAAACTTATCAGCGAACGTGACAGCGGGGAGCTTGAAAAATACACGAAAAAGGAGAGATTGCTTATCGACAGGGAGATTACCGAACTTCTTGCTCGATTCGGGGGCTTAATAAATATGGTGGAATTGCCGGCGGCCATGTTCATCATTGATTCGCGTCGTGAGGACACTGCCGTTCGAGAAGCGAATCAGCTTCACATTCCGGTCATCGCGCTATGCAGCTCGGACTGCGATTTTTCTCTCGTGCAATATCCTATTCCCGGAAGCGACACTTCTGTAAGGAACATACGTATCGTGAGCGATGCTATTGCGAAAGCATACGAGGAAGGGAAGAAAGTCGGTAGTTAATTGGTTGAAGAGTTTGTTAGTTTTTTGGGCTGACTAACCAACTTTTCAACTTGAACACCAGAGAACTAACCTATGGAGATCACTACAGAACTTATTAAATCCTTGCGTGACGAGACGGGTGTTTCCGTTATGCAGTGCAAGAAAGCTCTTGAAGAAGCCTCGGGTGATCCAGAAAAAGCCAAACTAATACTTAGAAAGCAGAGCTCCGCTGCAGCGGCCAAAAAATCGGGCCGTGCGCTCGGCGCTGGAGTTGCCTGCGCATACACTCATGCCGGGGGCAGCGTAGTGGGAGCTGTCGTTTTGGCATCTGAAACTGACTTTGTTTCAAAAAACGAGGAATTTGGACGTCTGGCTTACGATATAGCAATGCACGTTGCGGCTATGAGTCCGCAATTTAAAACGCGTAAAGATGTTGATGATGCCGAAATGAAACGCGTAAGAGAGGTCATAGAAAATGAGGCCGAGGGCGTGCCTCCCGCCGCGCGGGAGCGGGCGATCGAGGGCAAAATAGACAGTTATCTCAAAGAAAAAGTTCTACTTGAGCAACCGTTCGTGAAAGATCCTTCTATTTCAGTCGGACAGCTTATCGATAGCGCTATACAGAAATTCGGCGAGAAAATAGAGGTAGTCAGATTCGAGCGACTCTCGGTCAAGTAGTTGTTATGCGCGAAGCGAATTACAAATACTTGACCCTGTTAAATCCCGCCAGAGGCGGGGCGGCACTGCCGCATTTAACAGGGTGTAAGTTGTTTCTAAACTCGTAAACTCGTCAAGAAAAACTAACATGATTTTTGCTCTGGTCACTTTTTACGGCTCCCTTCTAGGTATAATCGTCCTATTTTCGATAAAATATTGGGAGCAGCGCAAACAACTTGGGTTCGCGGCACCATTGCGCAGACGAGCGGATGAGCGAGCCGTTCAAATAAAAATAATGCTCTCGAGGGGAAGAGCCGAATTCGCAAAGCTTCCTGTGAGGCTGAATCATTTCGCGCGGGCCGCCGTTCATTTTGCGGCCCTAGAAACGGCGCACCTGGCGCGAATTCTTGAGGCACAGGCCCACCGGCTCGCTGATTTTGTGTCCCACAAGCATCATTTCGAGAAGTCGGAAACAAAGTCGGAGTTCCTAAAAAAGGTAGGAGAGCATCCTATTAGAAATAGGGATAACAATTCCATTGATATTGATAAATAATCCGGGAACCGAGGCCCAAACAAGAACAATGGAAAGAATCGCGATACCGGATTATATTAGATAGACGCCGCCTTAGCTCAGCCCCGACGAGCTATGCTGTCGGGGAGCCGACCGAAGCGTCGGCTTTGGTAAGATTCGTTCTTTAAATGCCGCCTTAGCTCAGTTGGTAGAGCGCCACTTTTGTAAAGTGGATGTCGTCAGTTCGAATCTGACAGGCGGCTCACAATATGTCTTCCAATAAATACTGGTATCTGCACGTCGCACGCGCGACGGATCTAAGAGGCAGGGATGCGATCATCTATCGACTATTTGAGATGCTTCCCGGATTCCTTTCACTTTCGACGCTCGGTATTTTTGTCGCTCTTTCTTTCATCAGGCCGGTGTGGGCGGCATATCTTACGATCTTTTTTTCTATATACTGGCTGTTCAAAACATTCTATCTCTCTGTCCATCTTCGCTACAATTTCAAACGACTCCGCCACAATCTTGCTATTGATTGGTCAGCGCGGCTTCATAATTTATCTCATGAGGGAATAGTGCACATCGTCATATTTCCCATGGTAGATGAGCCATACGCAGTTGCTGCGGGAAGTGTGGGCGCCGTCGTACGCTCCGGTTGGGATCCGAAACGATTATTTATCATGATTTCTGTAGAAGAGCGCGCTGGAAAAAACCAGAAAGATATCGCAGATCGAATAGCGAGCGAATTAGGAAAGGACGTATCAATCACGGTCTTAGTGCATCCCTCGAATCTTCCGGGAGAAATTCCAGGGAAGGGCGCAAATATCTCCTTTGCCGCGGAAGAGGCTCGCAAGCGAATACTCGACCCGCAAGGATTGCGATATGAAAAAATACTTGTCTCAGCTTTCGATATAGATACGGTCGTATATCCGCAATATTTTTCTTGTCTTACTTGGCATTATCTAACGGCGGAGCGGCCGGAGCGTAGCTCTTTCCAACCGGTGCCGCTTTATAACAACAACATCTGGCATGCACCAATGCTTTCGCGAGTCATTGCATATTCGAGTTCTTTTTGGCAGATGATACAGCAGGAACGACCCGAAAAACTGGCGACGTTTTCGTCCCACGCGGTTCCTTTCAAGCAGCTTCATGAGGCAGGATATTGGCAGAGAAATGTCGTCTCGGAGGACTCGCGGATATTTTGGAATCTTTTCGTTCGGTATGACGGTGATTATGACGTTGTCCCGATGGCATATCCGATATCGATGGATGTAAATGCCGCGAAAACTTTGTGGCAGACGGCGAAAAATATTTATCGTCAGCATCGTAGATGGACTTATGGCGCCGAAAATATCCCCTATATACTTTTTTCGTTCCTGAAAAACCCGCGAATCCCCAGATGGAAGAAATTTCGGCTGGCTTTCGTACAGATCGAGGGATTTTGGTCTCTAGTGACGCATCCTTTGATACTTTTTGCGGTTGGGTGGCTGCCGCTTTTTGTCGGCGGTCGAAGTTTCAACGTAACCGTACTGTCCTACAGCCTTCCTTTTATTGCCCGTACTTTTCTGGATTTTGCACTACTAGGACTTCTGGTAACGGCCTATATCGCGCTTCATTTGGTACCGGAGCGCCCGCCGGAATATGGGCGCTGGAAAAGTGTTGCGATGTTTCTTCAATGGCTATTAGTTCCTTTCACCATGGTCATATTTAGTTCTATTCCGGGACTTGATGCGCAGATCCGGTTAATGACCGGAAAATATTTGGGCTTTTGGGTTACTCCTAAGCGCCGTCCCCAATTCGTTGAACCTGGATAGGGAATTGTGAAATCTATGCCCGCACACTAATTTTGCCGTTGCCTCATGAAATAAATCATTTTATGCGTAATTTAAACAAAAATCGCGAAATGCCGATATAATATCAGGCAATTATTCGGCCGAAATTACGGCAAAATTAGTGTGCGGGTATGCCAATCCGCCCAAAACGAGTAATATTGCGCGATGGTAATGAAACCGCTATCAAGGCGTGCGCGCCTTTTGATGCTGATCTCGCTCATAATTCTTTTTTTCTTAATACTGCCTATGGTCATTCTTTATGCTAGCGGATGGCGTTGGCAGAGCGGCATCGGCTTTGTAAGGACAGGTGGAATCAGCATAACGATTCCTCACGAAGGAGCAGTTCTTTTTCTTGATGAGGAGCAAGTTGGCTCAACGGGATTTCTCAATCGCAGATTCTACGTGAATGATCTCATACCTGGAACTTATAAAATTCGTGTGGAAAAAGAAAATTACCGCAATTGGGAGCACAGCTTTGTCGTTGAGCCGCAAATCGTCACAGATGCGCGCGCGTTTCTCGTTCCGGAAAAAATCTCTCTTCTTCGTTTAATTGTAGGAACTTCCACGGCGACAACGACCCGAGTTATGGACTCTAGAACCTATAATTCATATGTCGCTGCATTTTCAAAACCGTTTGCGACGACGACCGGAGAAGCTTACGACATATCCGGCGACGAACATCTTTTTATAGAGAAAGGTGATGTTTTCGTTCGGTGGCTCAATGCAAACGTTTCGCCGCCAAGTTATTTTTGCGGGCGTCCTTCATATTGCAAAAGCGAAATTGCTATCGAGCGCGGCAAGCAAACAGCCACTGGTGCGGCATTTTTCGGAGGGGGCGTGGTGTATAGAACTAAAGGAGGCGGAGTGTTCATTGGCGAATCAATCATTCTACCCGCCGCAGTCCAGGCTTCAATTTACAGTCGAAGCGGTTCGGATTTCCGGATCCTAGATGGAAATTTAATTGTAAAGGATGGTAGGAATCTATATCAAGTCACAGGACTATAGGGCGGGTTATAGGGAGTAGGTTTTAGGTTATAGTATAGGCCATGCCACGCGGCCATCTTCATCCGATTTCTTCTCTGATTCGCGAGGCGAATGCGATTTTTTACAAACTGGGATTTACGATTGCGGAAGGGCCGCTTCTCGAAAGCGAATGGTACAACTTCGATGCATTGAATGTGCCGAAAGATCATCCTGCGCGCGATATGCAAGATACTTTTTTCATTAAAGACGAGCCGGGAAGCGTGCTTCGAACGCATACAAGTCCAGTGCAGATACGCTACATGGAATCGCAAATGAAGAAGGGAATTCTCCCGCCGTACCGCGCGATAATTCCGGGCAAGGTATTCCGAAATGAAGCAACAGACATGACTCACGAGGCAGAATTTTTTCATATCGAGGGGCTTGCCGTTGGGGAAGATATAGGCATGGCAAATCTTAAATTCACCATCACCCATTTTTTCAAGGAATTGTTCGCGAAGAAAAATTCATCAGCTACGTCGATCGAAATACGTTTGCGTCCGAGTTTTTTCCCATTTACCGAGCCCTCGGTTGAGGTCGATATGCGGGTAACTGGAGAAAATATTCCCGAAAAATTACGCGGTAAATGGATTGAGATGATGGGAGCCGGTATGGTGCATCCGAACGTATTAAAAAACTCAGGAGTTGATGCAGAAAAATACAGAGGGTTTGCATTTGGAATGGGATTGGATCGTCTTGCTCTCCTTAGATGGGGCATTGACGATATTCGCCTCATGCACTCGGCGGATCTTAGGTTCATAAATCAATTTTAATATGCTCATTTCGCGACCGTGGCTTCAAAATTTTTTTGATGTAACTTTACCGGATGCGCAAGCAATGGCCGACGCTCTTACTTTGCATGCCTTCGAGATAGAGTCTGTAAAAGGAGAAATCCTAGACGTAAATGTTACAGCAAATCGAGGACACGATTGCCTCTCACATCGTGGAATTGCCAAAGAGCTATCCGCGATATTAAATATTTCGTTCTCAAAGGATCCGCTCGCAAAAAAGGGAACGTCTGAGCTCCAGAAAGCCGATAATCTTGCTGTTTCCATTGAGAATCCAATTTTGTGCTCGCGATACATTGCAGCCTATATCGGCGGTATCAAAGTCGGCCCATCTCCGGATTGGCTGAGAACGGATCTTGAATCCGTCGGACAGAAATCGATAAACAACATCGTGGATGCCGCGAATTTCGTAATGTTAAATATCGGCCAACCTATGCATGCCTTTGATGCCTCTAAATTAACAGCAAAGGACGGCCGATTTCACATAGGGATACGCAATGCGAAAACAAATGAGAAAATTGAAACGCTCGACGGAAAAACATATTCCCTTGCGGATTCGAACCTGGCCGTCGTAGATAGAAATTCAAATACCATCCTCGCAATCGCAGGCGTTAAGGGAGGCAAGTCCGCTGAAGTCGACGAATCGACGACGGACGTGATTCTTGAGTCTGCAAATTTTGACGGCATAGCAGTTCGCAAAGCATCTCAAGCATTAAAATTGCGGACAGATGCATCTCTCAGATTTGAGCAGATACTTTCGCCGATGCTCGCGGAATTCGGCATGCGCGATTGCATCAAGTTGATTTTAAAGATAGCAGGCGGCGAATATAAAGAGTCGATGGATGAATATCCGCGAAGGCAGAAAGAAATAACAATCTCAATAACAGCATCGGAAGTAAATCGCACTTTGGGAACCGAATTGAAAGAGCAGGAAATTTTCGCCACTTTCACTCGTCTCGGATTTCCGTTCGAACTGAATAACGAGACATTTGCAGTTACTCCCCCGTTCGAGCGGCTTGACCTGAATATTCCGGCGGATCTTACTGAGGAGATAGGCCGCATTTCGGGCTACCAAAAAATAGCGGAAATGGCTCTGCCGACTTTTCCGAAAGCTGTAGACACCAATAAGAATTTCTATACCGCCGAACACGTCCGCGAGCAGTTGATTTCTGTAGGATATTCGGAGGTCTATACGTCCATATTTTCGGATAAGGGAGAACGAGCGGTAATTAATAAAGTTGGCGGGGAGCGCCCGTATTTGCGAGCAAGTCTACTCGACGGGCTTACAGAGGCAGTCGAAAAAAATGCTCGCAATAAAGATATTCTTGGAGTGCGGGAGGTGAAATTATTTGAAATCGGCAGCATCTGGGACGCCGGTAAGGAGCAAGTCGTCGTCGGCATTGCGGGGGAAAATGAAGAACCGTCGGAGCTTCCGCTTCAGAAATATGCGAATGAGTTGCCGACCCCGGCCAGTTATGAAAATTATCCAATATCGAAAACTGAGCGATATCGCCCATTTGCACGTTTCCCATTCATCGTTCGTGATATTGCGCTGTGGGTTCCCGATTTGTCCAAGAGCGAAGCGATTGGTGACAAATCGCAATCCTTTAGGGTTCCCGCTACTTCTGAGGAGAGGGAAGTTGAGAAGGTGATAAAAGATAATGCCGGGGATCTTCTTGTGCGGACAGAGCTTTTTGACAGATTCGAGAAAGGTCCGAAAGTATCGTTTGCATTTCGACTAGTCTTCCAATCTTCTGAAAGGACTCTAACGGATAAAGAAGCGAATGCGGCTATGGAGAATATTTATAAGGCCGTGCGCGACCGTGGCTGGGAAGTTCGATAAGTTCTTTTCCAGCTCGGAATTGAGCCTATAAAAAGCGAGACTTATGCCCGGTTAGTGCAAATTTGGCATGGTTCCTGTCGTTTTATGGATGCTTTTTTATGGTCAAATGTGCGCGTCAGAAGTGATAGATATTTGTAGAATTGCCGCAACAAAGACAATGCCAAATTATCCTACCGGGTATGCACTTTTTGTGTTGGCCAAAAGGTATTTTTTTGCTATACTGTTTGTATAAAACATGGCTGAAAAGAAGGTAAAAAACGCGAATGTTGCAGCCCCCAAAAAGGGGGGTTCTTCATCGTATGGGGCGCATGATATTACCGTTCTTGAAGGACTGGAGGCGGTGCGTCGGAGACCGGGAATGTATATCGGCACGACGGGGACTTCCGGACTTCATCATCTTGTGTGGGAAGTATTTGATAACTCGCGAGATGAAGCAATGGGAGGATTCGCGAATGATATCGAGATCGCACTCCTGCCTGATAACCTAGTACGCGTCGCCGACAATGGCCGCGGCATTCCCGTTGATATTCACCCAAAAACAAAATTGTCCGCGCTGGAGACGGTGATGACCATGCTGCATGCCGGAGGCAAATTCGGGGGCGAAGGATATAAAGTCTCGGGAGGACTTCACGGCGTCGGCGTTTCCGTCGTGAACGCGCTTTCATCACACCTGAAAGCGGAAGTTCACCGAGACGGTGGAAAATATATTCAGGAATACAAAAATGGCGGCAAGCCGATTGGTAAGGTAAAGAAAATCGGCGCATCGAAACTTCATGGGACGATAATTACATTTGAAGCCGATCCCACGATTTTCCCCGATCGAACACTCCAATTCGAAACCATCGTCGCGCACATGCGCCAGCAGGCATATCTCGTGCGAGCCCTTCGAATAAGCATCCTCGACTTGAGAAATGCCGATAAGGCGGATTATAGCGACGTGTTCTATTTGCGAGAACTTGGCATTGATGCCCCATCCACCACATTTTATTTTGAAGGCGGCTTGCGGTCGCTCGTATCTTTCCAAAATCACCATCTCGAGCCGATACATAAAACTGTTTTTTACGTCGAGAAGGAATTTGTTCCCGAGGAAGCTGGCTCAAAAAACAGTGTTCATGTGGAAATAGCCCTTCAATATGTTGACGACATAGGTTCTCGTATATCAGCTTTTGCAAACAATATCTATAACAGTGAGGGAGGAATGCATATCACCGGTTTCAAAGCTGCTTTAACCCGAACCCTCAATTCCCAGCTAAAAAACGGAAACGGCACAAAGGAAAGCGAGACATTCACCGGAGAAGACGTGCTCGAGGGATTGACGGCAGTGGTATCTGTAAAGCTTCGTGAGATTCAATTCGAAGGCCAAACGAAATCCAAGCTAGGAAGCGTAGAGGCGCGCGGTGCTGTTGAGACCGTGTTCAGCGAGGCATTCGGTCACTTTCTCGAGGAGAACCCTGACGAGGCTCGCGCGATCATAGGAAAAGTGGCGCTTGCTATGAAAGCTCGAAAAGCGGCCAAAGCGGCAAAGGACAGCATATTAAGAAAGGGCGCTCTCGAGGGAATGACACTCCCAGGGAAGCTCGCTGATTGCCAAACGCGGCTGGCCGAAGAATCAGAGATATTCATCGTTGAGGGAGATTCGGCCGGTGGAACGGCGAAAATGGGCCGCGACAGGCGCACACAGGCGATACTGCCATTGCGCGGAAAAATCCTCAACATCGAACGTGCTCGCATAGATAAAATGCTCGCCTCCGAACAAGTCAGGAATCTTGTTGTTGCACTCGGTACTGCTATCGGGGATGTATTCGACATAGCGAAGCTAAGATATCACAAGATAATAATAGCGACAGATGCGGATGTAGACGGCGCGCATATACGAACACTTTTACTGACTCTTTTTTACAGGCACTTCAGGCCCATCATTGACGACGGATATCTTTATATTGCCCAACCACCTCTTTATAAAATAAAGAAAGGCAAAGAAATTTCCTACGCCTACTCAGAGGACGAGAAAATAAAACTCGCCGGCAAAGATGTTCCTCTTGAAGTTTTAGGCGAGCAAGCGGGAGGCGAAATTGAAGAGGCAGAAGGTCCAGAAACTCAAACAAAGAAATCCGCAAAGGTATCAGTCCAAAGATATAAGGGATTGGGAGAAATGAATTCCGATGAGTTGTGGGAAACCACTATGGACCCTGCGCGCAGAGTTTTGAAATTAGTTACCGTTGAAGACGCCCAAGAAGCAGACATAGTATTCGACATGCTTATGGGAACGGATGTTCCGGCTCGCAAATCATTCATTCAGTCTCACGCAAAAGAGGCGACACTGGATATATAGGAGAGAATAAGGAATAAGGGGTAAAAAAGTGGTCTGCGCCCCAGCGCAGACCACGACCGCCATTTTTATCTGGGGGGCGGACCTACCTCCTTTGAAGTTCCTTTAC
>C687J35174_10008270_pt1 | contig 13255 bp, 11 predicted proteins | sample RifCSPhighO2_01_FD_35174 | JGI IMG/M metagenome (IMG submission 35174) | reverse complement strand
ACTTGCGATCACTGGAAGAATTTTGTCAGCAAGTGCAGGCCCACGCCAAGTTGATCCAAAAACTCTTCAAACAAACCCCGCGCACCTTCCGGAATACTGAACTGATCTACTCCAATGAACTGGCCAACGTTGTTCGCATGATGGGATTTCCGGTGATTCTGGCCGAAGGGAATGACTATTACCTGCAAGGTGGAAACCCCAATGACCCGCACGAACCGCCAATCTTTGATCTACCAGCAGACGTCGTCGAAGTGATTGATGCCAACCGACCGACACGTCGCAAAGCCCAGGACCAGATGACTGTCCTACTCAAGAACTATCGTCTCTCCGACGATGTTGCGTTCCGGTTTTCGGATCGCAGCTGGATTGGCTTCCCTCTGACAGCCGAAAAGTTTACAGATTGGCTCACCGGGAATGCGGGTCATTGCGTCAACCTATTCATGGATTATGAAACATTTGGGGAGCACCAATGGGCAGATACCGGCATCTTCGACTTCCTCCGCGCGTTGCCTCAGGTGTGGCAAGAGCGTGGGATTCAGACGGTCACGCCCTCGCAGGCGGTCAGCAGCTGGAACGCTGATTGGCAGAAGCATCGCTATGACGTGCACCGTTTCATCTCCTGGGCGGATACCGAGCGTGATTTATCAGCCTGGCAAGGCAACCCGATTCAAGATGCTGCTCTCGATCAGCTCTACGCTCTTGAGACCCAGGTGAAGGAAAAAAATGATCCAGTTTTACTAGCCACGTGGCGAAAACTACAGACCTCAGATCATTTCTACTACATGTGCACGAAGTACTGGAATGACGGTGACGTTCACAAGTATTTCAGCCCCTACGACAGTCCATACGAAGCCTATCGACGTTTTAGTCATGCTCTCCACGATTTACAAACGCGCTGTCAGCCAAACATTCCAGACTCTCACGCTTAACAATGCCGCGTTCACTTGTTGTTGGTAACGGCTCATTGCTTGCGACGTTCGATGAACGTCTGCAAATGCGGGATATTTACTTCCCGTATGTTGGCATGGAGGACCACACGCAGTTCGGACATGTCCACCGCACCGGAATGTATGTGGAAGGACGCGGGCTGGCCTGGTTTTCGGATCCCAGTTGGCAGATCGAACCCGCGTATCGTGAAGACACACCCGTGGGTAATTCGCATATCCGGAATGAGAAACTCGGCGTGAAGGCTGTGGTCCAAGACTATGTGCACCCGATCTATAACATCTTGGTTCGCGAATTAGTGCTCCAACCGATCGGCAACGAACCAGTCACNGTCAAATGTTTCTTCCACCATGACTTCCACATTTACGGCGATAAACAAAAAGANACGGCCTTCTATGAACCATACACAAATAGTGTGATTCATTACCGCGCTCAACGATATTTCTTGGTTGGTGGACGAACGACAAACCCCGTGGAATGCATCACCGGCATCCACGGTGGTTTGCACGATTCAATCTTGCCAAAGATGCATCGGGTGGAAAGTTGCGGCCTCAGCAGTTTCACGGTGGGGAAAGGNGGCTACCGCGAACTCGAAGGCACCTGGCGCGACGCCGAAGATGGACAGCTGTCTCGCAACGCAGTCGAACAAGGTTCCGTCGATTCAACAGTGTGTATTGAAGCGCAGTTGGAACCTGGTGAGAAAACCTATGTCACGCTCTGGCTTTGTGCAGCGACGTCTCTCAACGAAGCGTTGGATCTCAACCAAACAGTGCTCAAAGAAACGCCGGAACGACTGGAGCGTAACTGTCATAACTACTGGAAGAGCTGGGTGAACAAGACCGAATATGAACATGGCTCTCTGTCTGCCAGTCAGATGAGCCTTTTTAAACGCAGCCTGCTGCTCATCCGCCTTCACTGCGATAACCACGGCGGCATTCTGGCAGCGGCCGACGCGGACATCATGCTTTTCAATAAAGATACCTATACGTACGTGTGGCCGCGCGACGGCGCCTTTGTGGCGCTCGCGCTCGACAAAGCCGGCTACACCGAAGTCACCCGGCGTTTCTTTGAGTTNTGCAGCCGGGTGCAAATGCCAGATGGATANATGCTGCATAAATATAATCCCGACGGCTCGCTCGGCTCGAGCTGGCACCCTTGGTACAAAGATGGCGAAGCCCAGTTACCGATTCAGGAAGACGAAACAGCGCTGGTCTTATACGCGCTGCATCACCATTTTTTGCAAGCGCATGACTTTGAGTTTTTGCAGCAGATGTATGAACGGTTTGTGAAGAAAGCGGCGCAATTCTTGGTCGATTACCGCGAAGAAGTCACCGGTCTCCCTCTCCCCAGCTACGACCCTTGGGAAGAGCACCGCGGCATTTCCACGTACACAACCGCCTGCACGATTGCCGGCCTCGAAGCCGCGGCCAATATTGCGCAGATCCTGGGCCACTATTCTCATTGTGAGCGTTACCAAACAGCCGCCGATGAAATGAGGCAGGCAATGTTCTTTCATTTATTTGATGAAAGCACGCAGCGGTTTGTGAAAAAAATCGACCGCCGCGCTGGCCGAACCACGAATCGAGATCTAACACCCGACATGAGCATCGCTGCAATTTGGAAGCTCGGCGTGCTGCGGGCCGATGATCCACGTGTGATGTCTACCATGAATCAACTCGAAAAAATTCTGCGCGTGAATTCCCCGACTGGTGGCATCGCGCGCTACCAAAATGATCGCTACCACGCCGATGCGCCCACGAGCGAAGCAGTGACCGGAAACCCCTGGATCCTGACAACGCTTTGGCTCGCGCAGTGGCACCTGGCCCGCGCCAAGACTAAAGACGACTTAAAGCCCATTCGGGAAGTGCTGGATTGGTGCGTGAAACGAGCAAGTGATACCGGCATTTTGGCCGAGCAGTATCACCCGGTCACTGGCCGGCCTTTGTCAGTCGCCCCTCTGACCTGGAGTCACGCTACCTACGTGGAAACGATTTTGCTGTTTTTAGAGAAAGAACAGCAGCTTTCGACCTGATTGCTAAGAATCACATTTTATTATATAATATAACCAACACCCATGCGAACACCTCTCACCGTCCTCTGCGTCCTCGGCGCGCTGATCAGCGCTAGTATGCCTGTTGCAGCGGCGCAGGAGACCGGTAGCGGCTCCCTGAGCGCCTCTGGTCAGATTGTGATGCCGGTCTTCTCCCTTCAAGAATTACAACGCCAGGAAATTACCCGCCAATGGGAGGCCCGCATCGCCCGCAGTGAGAACTTCCGCCAGGCGTGGCTCCAAGAAAAAACGTTTGTGAAGGCCATGCAGATTAATGACGAAGAGTACCGCAAACGCCGCGCGGCGCGGCGCCAAGAATGTCGGTCTGATATTCGCAAGGCGAGTAAGATCGGTAAACTGTCAGTTTCGCTGGAGTGTTANCGCGAAGAGTTGGCCGATGCGTTAGATCGTTTACAAAAACAACGTGAATACATTGAGCGGATGCCCGGCGTCAGTGATGACGTGCGCTGGCTCACGCTGATGCGCTTGGATCTCTTAGGGGACGCACTGAATGTGATCGTCAATGCCATCGACAGTGACGTTTACCAATCTGTGGAAGAACTCGAGGAAGCAAAACAGAATTTACTGATCAGTTACCGTCAGCCGCTGTGGCTTATGGAAACGCGCCTCCGGGCGGATAAGCTTCTCACTTGGACCGCCAGCTTGATGACGCGGATTGGCGCCATGGGCCAGGAAAACCTGGATGGCGAAGACTCGAAGCGTCTCTACGAGGGTGTTGCTTGTCTCAATGAAAGCGAAGCACTGCTTAAAACGACCGTGGCCGCGCAAGAATTGAGCGCCGCAACGCAGAAACTGGCTGACGCTCAAGCGAAACTCCAAGACTGCATTACACTTATACGTGGTGATGACGTCATCGATACTGCCGAGGAAGAGCAAGTTGTTGAAGTCGTGGAGATCGATCGAGGCCGGGTACCGCAACAGCAAGAACTAACAAGCCGACGCGTGCAACGCCGACTCACGCGGCAAGTTAATCTTCGGCTCACACGCGTACCAAATGACCATGGAGCAGCCACAGATGAAAAGCCAGTCGATACCAGCATGATGCTGGGGAACGACACACGCGTGACAGTGACGTGCAACGGGCAGCCGATCAGCCGCCGTTTGCAGCGGCGTATTGGTGAAACCTGTAATATCGCTAATCAATAAGAATTGTTCAATGAGCGATAATGAAAAAATTTTGAACATTGTTACATTGGAAATTGAACATTGAGTTGGTGTAACAATCGCCCTAACAGAAAGACCGGCAATCCCACCACACCCGTCCAATCCCCTGCCACATGCTCCACGAGAAGCTGGCCGGGGCCTTCAATTTGAAAAGCCCCCGAGCGGTCTTGCCAAAGACCAGTGTGTATCCACCACGTAATGTCATCATCAGAAATATTCGCAAAGTGGACTGCCGTGGAGCTCACACCGAAAGCTGCCTTCCCACTTGCATCAATAACATGCAAGGCGGAATGAACTGTAGAAACTGTGCCACGTTGCCGGCGAAGCATCGCTTCCGCCTCGGCTACATCACGAGGTTTTTCCAAGATCGTTTCATCATTGGCTTCAACAAGAGTGTCGCAGCCAATAACCAGAGCATGTGGCTGCTTTGCTGCAACATCTTCGGCTTTCAGCCGCGCTAACAGCTGTGACCTCCTCTGCGGATCAGTCTCACGGCACGCTGATTCATCCACAGCACTCGCGATGACCTGAAACTGAATGCCAAGGCTACGCAGTAATTGCGCCCGCTGTGGGCTCCTCGAAGCCAAAATCACCTGCGGTGCCTGTCCTGAGCTCTGCCGAAGGGAGCGCTGTCGAATCGCTGGCTGAGTCATAGCCCTATCATCGCATGGACCGGCAGCGTCCCACAGTGATTTACTGACTAACAGTCGGTCGCTCTACGTTTTCGCGGCGATTACTGCGGTCAAGCGCCTCACGCATTTGATTAATGCGATCACGGAGTGTTCGCTCCACAAAGTTTTTTTCTGCTGCCGCCGCCCGTTGATTCAAAAAGCCGCCCAGCTCACCCACGGTAGGGACGTCGGCATTGGCTTCAAGGAGTTGCTCACAAGCAGCNGCTAACGAACCTTTAAGAAAGCCGGGNCAATATCCACGGCGAACAAATGCCCGCAGACGAGCGCTCATGCGCTGGGTCACCTGGTCAGCTTGTTCCTGTCGTGCGCTAGTTGTGTCCCCGTCATACNCGTACTTGCGAGCAAAATCGATGTATGAACCAATGTCATTAAAATCCGGACAGGTGATCTCTTGGCCTTGATTGATATGNTCTTGGCACTGATTTAATGCATCTTCATAACCGCGGCGTCGGGCNGCAAAACGATCTCGGTCGGCCTGAATCGCCGTGCGAATGTCGGTCGTGCCTTCACCGGCGGTGACGCGAGCAGTCAAATACGAATCAGCCGCTAGTGGAACTAGAGTAGCCACGGCTAAGACGGCGATGCTCATGCGGTGTGAATTGTATGTCATTGTTATTTTCATTATAGCAGAGCCTTCAGCCATTAGCCATCAGCTTTTAGCTAAGGGCTGAAGGCTAATGGCTAGCGAAGTCCCGTGGCTTTACGCACGCGCTCCATCGTAATCGCAGCAATGGTACGTGCTTTTTGCGCCCCTTCAGTCAGCACAGACTCAACATCGTTGGAGCTGAGTTTATCTCGTCTGGTTTTCATGGGCGCAAAATATGCGCTCGCCGCCTGCAGCAGTTTCTTTTTCGCATCACCATATGAGAGACCCTTGCCATACTCTGCGGCGAGCGTATCGGCCTCTGCCTTCGCGAGGAAGAGCCGATGCAATTGGTAGATTGTTGAAGTCTTTGGATCCTTGGGTTCAGTCGCCCCTTTTGAATCAGTGGCAATCCGCATCACCGCTTTCTCAATTTCTTTTTCCGGCCCAAAGAGTGGAATCGTATTCCCATAACTCTTACTCATTTTTTGCCCATCGACACCCGGCACGACTGCTACTTCCTCACCGATGAGTGGTTCGGGCAGCGTCAGTGTTTCCCCAAAGACATGATTAAACTTGAGGGCAATATCACGAGTCATCTCCACATGCTGCTTTTGGTCCTTTCCGACAGGTACATGCGTGGAGTCATACAGAAGGATATCCGCAGCCATCAGCACCGGATACATGAACAGGCCAGCGGTAGCCGCAATCCCCTTTTCTACTTTATCCTTATAACTCACCGCTCGCTCTAACAGACCCATCGGCGTTACGGTCGATAAAATCCACTGAAGTTCCGCATGCTTCGGTACATCCGATTGCCGAAAAATAATGGTCTTCCGCGGATCAAAACCCACCGCTAGGTAGTCTGCAACTGCTTCACTGACGAGCGCACGGAGTTCGCTTGGATTCTGAATGGTGGTGAGAGCATGTAGATCGGCAATAAAGAAAAGGCTTTCGTTGGCTTTGGTCGCCAGCTCCAAGTTTGGACGCATGGAACCAAAGTAGTTGCCCCAGTGGAGCCGCCCCGAAGGCTGCATGGCAGAAAGCACGCGCATCGGGCAGAAGTATAGCAGGAGCTAAGTAGTGAAGTTCTCCTCATATAGGAGGTCTAGTGATTAAAGAGACAAATCAAAAAAGAATCGCGAAGCCTGGCTTTGCCAGGCTGGAGCGACTCCCTATAGGGAAAGGAGGGCTCATGGGAGGAAAACCGTAGGTTTGCCTTCCATGTTTAGCCGAGCGTGGGTGTTCCCAAAAGCATCACCATGCAAAACACAGTGATCAGCAGCATATGCCGTAGCAGCGGGCTTTGCTGCAATGGCACAAGGAACGTGCGCCGGAGGTTGGCAAAGGAAATACGCAGAACGGGCGGAGTCTACGAATGAGACCGAGCCTGTGTAGTGTCATTTTCCTTAAATATTGTATAATACATAATTACAATCTCTCCGATTTCCTGGACTCTGCACTTATTAACGAACGATCAGCCATTAAACTGTGTTTATAATCTCAAAATTGAACACTAAATGTACTCAATTTCTTGAGCCAGATTTAAGTTTTTGCAACATTTTTAGAAAAATGGAAGGCAGTGGTGCCTCAATATTGACTAGTTTACTTGTCATTGGGTGGGGAAAACTTACCGCTTCAGCGTGCAGAAAGAAGTGCCGCAGCTTGAATTCTTGCGTGAAAACACGGTTAAAGGGCTTGTTGCCATAAATATGGTCCAACACGAGTGGATGGCCCATGAATTGGAAATGCCGCCGGATTTGGTGATGACGACCCGTCGTGATAATCACGAGCACTTCCGAGGAGTTTACAAACCGATGCAGGACGCGGTACCGCGTCTCCGCCGGTACCTTTCCCCCGCCCCGCGCCGGCAGCGGTGCGCGAATCACACCTTCGTCTCGGGGCAGCCGGCCCACGACAAGTGTGTGATATGTTTTTTCCCAACCGGCGAAGCTACTTTCAATAATCGCCTTTTCGACTGGTTTGCTTTTGGCAAACACAACCACGCCAGAGGTTTCAAAATCTAAGCGATGGACAGCTCGTAAACCTGGATGATCTTTGCGCAGTAAATCAAACAGCGGCAGTTTGCCAACAGTGCCACTGCCTTTGACAACCAATTCATTGCTCAATTTGTTTACTCCCAATAAATGTTCGTCCTCAAAGAGAATCCGACTCGAGTGAATGTGCATAAGCAGATGCTACGCGTTGCCCGCAGTGACGTCGATTGATACCGGCAGTCTCTTTCTTATCGATTCGGGTATTTCAGGGATATGCACCCGTTTTTCTGTTGATAAAAAACGCTGAGCTGTTTCCAGGACGTCATGCAACCAGATGACCGTCGTGTAATCGTTGTGCCACAAAGGCACTTCTTTATCGACTTCCGCCAAGTCCAAAATCCTAATTGCTGGTTCCAAAATAATGAGTGCTTGTGTAAGAAATAGCTTGTCTTTATCAGTTTGGACACCCCGAGCCGCGAGGAATCGTAACTCTGCCCGATGGTCTCTGACCCATTGAACACCGCTCTCAAACTGAACGACATGCTCAACTTCGTCTTGAACCATTTGAGTGAAGGGGGCAAGCGTGTGCTCTTCAAGTTCATGTGACCTGCCCAACGCGGCGAACATTCCCTTGCCGGCATCACTCATGTTAACCATCATTCATATTTTACCATCACTTTGGTGGATGTAAAGGTTCACTTAACAGCTTACGGACTGCCTCTTTTTTGAGGCGCTCCGCGAACTCCGGATCCAGCGCCAAACGGCTCTCTTCCGGCAAAATTTGGCCTTGGTACTTGCTGTGCGGCTTTAGATTGTAGGGTGTCTCCGCAGGGCCTGTCATCCGTTCAAATGCCAACTGGCACACCCGCATGCCCGGGTACAAAGCCACTGGCAGACGGTTGAGATTGCTAATCTCGAGTGTAATCGTGCCTTCAAAGCCAGGATCAACGAAGCCGGCCGTCGAGTGGACGATAATGCCCAAGCGCCCTAGAGAACTGCGGCCCTCCACGCGAGCGACCAAATCATCGGGCAATTTGAGCGTTTCTTGCGTGACCCCGAGGACGAATTCACCCGGCTGGACGATGAACGGCTCCCCCTCCAGCACCTCAATCGTGCGCATGTTGTTGATGAACGACTCCGGGCGCATCGGGTCAAGCACGGCAAACCGGCTATGCTCGTAGAGCTTGAATGTATGACCGAGACGAAGATCCATGGAACTCGCATGGATATGTTCAAAGAGCGCCGGCTGGGACGATGTAATTTTGACACGACCCGCCGCGATTTCCTTCTTGATATCGTGGTCAGAGAGAATCATATGAAGCTGGATAGAGTGCTAGCGTACACGAGCGGAAAAACCGCGCAAAGAAATTGCAGTTACACTTCATCTGCTAGAGAATGAAAATCCGCCATGCCCTTATCCGCTGCAGAAACTCGTAGGGAAAATAGTCCTGCTNACCCAGATAGAACCACCAATTTTGACAGTAGAGAAAGAAAGAGACGCCGCATTATTGAGTACATGATTAATTTNAACCGTATTACATACTACAAATTAGGCGCCGCTTCAGAACAAGAACGAGATGCTTTGCTTCGACCTATCGTAGAGCTTGAAACTAAAGATGTATCAAAGTTAGATGAAACCGATCTAAATAATTGGCTTCACGGTATCAAAAGTGGGTTTTGGGAAAGACAAATGGAATCTGCACACCAACTAGTCAGCGAAATGGAAAAACTACTGCATGAAGCTGTGGCAAATAAAGCCATCTCTTCGTCTTCCCGCGATAAATGGCTAAAAAATTTCCGGGATCCTGCTGTCGGCTATAAGCAAAAGGAATCCTTCGTGCGGCGAGAACTGCCCATCCGGCTTAAAAATGCGGCAGTAGTAGCCGGTGAGAGGCAAAAACTTTTGGCAGATTCACGGGTAAAAAACCTATCAAAAGAAGATTTGCCACAGCTGAATATACTCCTGAATGAAGAAACTTTTTTGGCTCTTCATTACAATGACCGATCTGCGTTGTTGAAAATGGCCAAGGAAAGCTTGAAAACAACAGGAAAGCCACACCCCTTACGGGTCCAAGCGGTTACGGTGCTACATCGTGCCGTGAAAGACGGAGCAATGAGCCAAGCAAACATGGCAGAATGGCTTGATCGTCTGTTTGATCGACCGCGGAGCGCTAAGGAAATTCAAACCATTCTCGAGAAAATTCTACCTACCTATATTAGAAACTGGACTGATGTTCGTCGTCGCTTCAATGTCATTGATAAGGTTCACCAAGCAGGGAGACTTCTCACCGGTTTCAAATTCGCAGAAGTGAGTTCTTTTCTCAATTGGCATTACGACGCGCGTCTGGCTTATGTCGAAGAAGCTGAGCGACGTCTTAATGAAAAAAAACCCAACAACAATCTGTTCGGAGACATTCGCCGTGAACTCGACATGCACGACTGGGCTTCCGCCGAGTACTTGATTAAAAAAACCCGCTCGCTTCCGCTCACGGATGAACAAAAACGGGATCTGCAATCTATGGAAACATTCTTGCGAACGCACCGCGCCGAACATGACTGGCAGCAATCGCTGACCAGTAAGGAATACGACGCGGAGAATGATCAAGAGCAAGCCATGAGTGAACTTCGTAGTATTTCCCCCGGTTTTTATGATTTAACATCTCAAGCCATAGAAAAGGGTTATGGAACCGTAAGCGCGTTATTCGCAGCCTCGTACAATCGTGATTGGGCATACAAAAATGGATACCTTAATGAATCAGAGGAAACTATTCTCCGAGAGAAAGCCAAGCAGAAAACAGAAAATGTGGTAAGACATGGTCATGGACGCAGTTATGAGAATAATTTTGTTCCAGGCTACGGTAGTTCAGCTATTCGGGATCACAAAAAAGGAGAAAACGCACCGTCGATAGTACATATAGGCAATAGCCCAGGTGCTCATGCCGCTTTTGTTGCGAAATGTGAAACCCAACAGGATAACACACTCTTCAAATATTGGACTATTTTGGTACCAACCTATTTGGACCATGCAACTCATGCGTACATAGTCGAAAATATAGGCTGGCGTATTAAAGCGGGCATGCGCGGAGCCAAGAAGACACCGAAGAAAGCTACCGATGCTCCGGCTAATGCAAGTTACTCGTTAGCGGCTTAGTGGATCAAAGACGTTGGTTGAACCCCGCCCCCGCCTCATTGATCGCTGTGGTAATGGCCTCCAGACTGCTGTCGACGCGCTGCCCATTCACGAAGAAAGTGGGGGTGCCGCTGACTCCGCGATCACGTCCTTCGTTGTATTCGGCCCAAACCGCATCTTTCTTAATTTCGGAGCGGAGACAGCGGTCAAACACGTCCATGTCCAATCCCAATTCTTTGGCCCAACTCGAAAGCTGTTCGATATTGAGCTCTGTCTGCTTTTCAAACGCCAGATCAACAAACTCCCAAAACTTCCCCTGGTCTGCCGCGCATTCGGCCGCCATAGCTGCAGGGAGCCCGTAGATGTGGATCGACTGGAGCGGAAAATGCCGCCATTCGAATCGAATATTTGCACTTTGCTGTGCCAGAAGCGGCAAGACGGTCTGCGTGTGTGCAGCCTTGCACGCCGGGCACTGCAGATCCCCATACTCTTCGACAATGACCGATGCGGTCGNGTTGCCTTTGGGAGGTTTACTGGACTCCGGCGAAATACCGGTAGTATCGATACAACCTGCCAGCAGCAAAGCAGTCAGGGCACTTACGGCAAATGTTCGCATAGAAAGCGGAGGAGATATGACCCTATAGTCGCAAAAGTGACCGCCTGAGGAAAGAGGAAATCATGGTTTCTCCTTCGCCGTATCGGGCTTCCATTCTATGATAGTGATCCGTTATGTCTCTCTACCGCACCTACCGACCGCAAACGTTCGCTGATGTCACCGGGCAGGAGCACGTTGTGACCACGCTCGAACAAGCCATTCGGCAGGGCAAAGTCGCCCACGCCTATCTCTTTGCCGGCAGCCGCGGCACCGGCAAGACATCGGTGGCGCGTATCCTGGCCAAAGCCCTCCTGACACGCGGCATCAAAGATGAAGTCATTCGGAACCAGATTGAACAAGGCGTCACAGATGGATCGCTCGTCGATCTGCTGGAAATCGACGCCGCCTCAAACCGCGGCATCGATGACGTCCGCGACTTGATCGAAAAAATCCAATTTTCGCCCGTTGCGTCCGGGGCCAAAGTCTACGTCATTGATGAAGCACATATGCTTACCAAAGAAGCCTTCAATGCGCTTCTTAAAACGCTGGAGGAACCACCGGAGTACGCCTTCTTTATTCTCTGTACAACCGAACTGCATAAAGTACCGGCCACGATCCAATCGCGCTGCCAATGTTTTCCGTTCCACCGCATTCGCACCGAAGATATTGTNCGTCGACTGCAGTACATCGCTGATTCCGAAAAAATCGTGATTGATCGTGAAGCGCTGCGCGCTGTGGCGGAACACGCCCAGGGCGGATTGCGTGATGCAATTTCGCTGATGGACCAACTCCGCTCGCTCCCGAAAATCACGCTGCCCGATGTCTCAAGCCGCACCGGCTTAAGCGGCCAGGAAGCCATCGCTCCGACCATCCAGGCAATTGCATCGGATGATCGCGGAGCATTGATTGAAATCGTGGCCAAACTCGAAAACGCCGGCATCCCGCTCGATACGTTTTTACGGCAACTGCTCGAGGCAGTTCGTCGAAATCTCCATGAAGCAGTGAACGCCGGCACAGCAACAGACATGTTTGAACAACAACTCGATACACTTCTCACCGCATTGCGTGATCTCCGCGCCGCGCCGGTGCCAGGCCTCGTCGCCGAAGCGGCACTCCTGAGTCTTTGCACCAGAACATCTACNTCTACGACCGTGGAAGAACCGAAGAAACGAAAAGTCAAAGGCAAGGTCGAGTCGTCTCTTACGGTAACGAAAACAGAAAGTGAGCCACCGGTTGCCGCTTCATCTCCAGCAACATTCGAAGCCAAAGAAGTGACACTGCAGAACATCAAAGAGGAATGGCCAACCGTTCTGAGTCGAACGACACCGCCTTCGGTTCGGATGTCGCTCAAAGACGCCCGGATTACAGCAGTCGATGATACGACAGTGACGTTGACCTTTGCGTCTGCCTTTCATCGCGATAAAGTCGCCGCCATCGATGCCAGTCGGACAGTTGAAGCAATCCTCACGGACATCTTTAAGCAACCGCTCAAACTCCATTGTGAGATCGGTGGCCCTAAGACTCGCATTAGCGCAAAGGAGGAAGCGGTGAATCTGGCCGAAGCAGCTGCCGAAATATTTTAACGCGCGATCTATGCATATCACTGATGAAAAAAAGAAGGTGCGCGACGCTATGAAGGAACGCCTTGAGTATCTGCCTGAGACTCAGCGCTCCGCAGAAAGCCGCTCGCTTTGCCGCCGCCTGCTCGAGGCGATTCCGGCAGGCGGCGTAACCTGCGCCTATGCCGCCATGCGCAATGAAGCGCAGCTTGATCTGTTTATTGAGGAGATTCTAAAACGCGGTGATGTCTTGTTTCTGCCTCGTTTCGAAAACACTCAGTTGGTTTTCCGACAGTGCATAGATCTGGAAAGTCTCATCAAAGGCCCGCTCGGCGTGCGTGAGCCACCGAAGGATGCCCCGCTACTGCCGCAAACCAGCGGGATTACGGTCATCGTGCCCGGGGTCGCCTTTGACCGCCAGGGAAACCGCTTAGGCCGAGGCAACGGTGGATATGACCGCTGGATTGCAGAGCGCCGTAAAAAAGACTCTGGAGTCCGCTTCATCGGTGCAGCGCTGGA
>C687J35174_10008263_pt1 | contig 13259 bp, 11 predicted proteins | sample RifCSPhighO2_01_FD_35174 | JGI IMG/M metagenome (IMG submission 35174) | reverse complement strand
GTTTGTTTACGGTGACTTTAATAGAATTTATTTTTTCCCCTAAATACTTTTTTTCTTCTAAACTTGCATCTAGAACGAAAAAGTCTTCCTCTCTTTCTTGTTTTATCCTTCTCATTATTAAATCAATGTTCTCCTTTTCTTTTGGTATAACCCAGAAATATGGCTTAAAATCATAATCCAAAACACAAACCCTTTTGTTATCCAATGTCTTTCCAAATATTCTTACGACTAATTCACCTTCATCTGAATATTCCAAATCTAATGGAAAGAATATTACTTTAACCATTTATAATCTATAAAAAATAAACTTATAAACCTTTTTTAGAGAAATTCCTTTATCCTCTTATTTTTTAAGAGTATATTATTGCTGGGCTTGAACATATAAGCATAATTCTCATCAAAATATCCACATCTAAATTTTTCAATATCTATCCCTGTTCTTTTACTTAACATTAATGCGTAAAAATATATTTGTGTAGATGCAAACTCTTCATTATGTGAATTGGGTTTATAGTCCCAGACCCATATTTTATCATTCTCCATTCTTAGGATGTCTATGTGTCCTGTCAATGGCTGGATAGTTTTGAACAAATCAGTATAATAATCTACTTCATTGCTGTACATCCATATAGGGACCTCAACAGCTATCGTCTTTGAATCATTCTCAATCAAGAAGCTCTGTACCTTTATATGGTTGCTATTATATCTATCTTTATTTTGTAGCAAGCCATGACTCGCTAAATCACATATCTCATGTCCTTGTACAACCTTGGTATCAAAATCCAACTTAAATCTTAACATAGAACTCCTTGGACCAGAATTAAAATATTCATTAGGACAATTCTCAAACATATTAAACAAGAAATCATTTAGTTTACCGAAACCATTACAAAGATGGTTTAATTTTTCACTATGAATCCTGTAAAAATAAAATCCACCCTTATGATTTAAAGAAGTTTGTTTTATCACCATTTTTTAATTAAACCTCTGATTCAAAATATAAAGATTTTGGTGTTTTTATCTCATTAAGTTAAATTTAAATAATATGTTTATATATAATGTAGATGGGAGTTAAATTAGGAGATTTAGTTATTAAAAAAGAAATTTCTTTTGAAGAATTATCAAATAAGAAAATAGCAATAGATGCTCCAAATATGATTTATCAATTCTTAACTTCGATAAGGCAGCCGGATGGAACCCCATTAATGGACTCTAAAGGCAATATAACCTCACATTTACAGGGTATATTAACCAGGTTGACAAATTTAATGTCGCGAAATATACAATTATGCGTATGTTTTGATGGAAAACCACCTTTATCCAAAATAAGAGAAACAGAATCACGCGAGTATAGGAAAGAGATTGCGGCTGAGAAGCTAAAAAAAGCATTAGAGGAAGAGGATGTATATTCAGTCTATAAATACTCAAAACAGGTTGTAAGGTTAACAAAGGAAGTGTCAAATGAATCTAAGGAATTAATTAATTATTTGGGCATTCCAACTATACAAGCACCAAGTGAATCAGATGCGCAGATAGCCTTTATGTGTGAAAAAGGTGATGTCTGGGCTTGTGCTTCTTCAGATATGGATGTTTTGATATATGGTGCTCCTAGATTAGTAACTAATTTGACTGTATCCCAAAGGAAAAAACTTCCTAGCGGATCTACAATCTCCATAAATCCAGAATTAATTGAACTTGAAAAGGTTTTAAAGGGTTTAGAAATAAATCAAGATCAATTATTGGCATTAGCCATATTGGTTGGAACAGATTATAACAAATTAGGGGTTAAAGGAATAGGGCCTAAAACAGCACTTAAATTAGTTAAACAATTCAAGAATTTTGATAAAATTTTTAAGGAAGTTGAGGCAGATTTTAATTGGAAAGAGGTTTATGCTGTATTCAAATCAATGCCAATTATGAAAAATTATCAGCTAAAATGGCAAGCCCCTGATGAGGAAAAGATTATAAAATTATTAGTTGACAAGCACGATTTTTCTGAAGATAGAGTAAAAAAGACTTTAGAAAAATTAAATAACTCAAAATCTAAACAATCACAAAAAGGCTTAGGTGATTTCATTAATGTTTAATTTTAATCATATGTTCGGATTTGAGATTAACAGGGAGTTATCATTAAACTATCTTTCTACTTCTATAAGAGCTCTTGTAATATCAATGATCGGAATATTTATCCCGATTTTTATCCTAACCTTGGGATATGATGTTAGAGATGTAATCTTATATCATATCTTCTTTTATGTTTTAATAACCTCTTTGATATCATTAGCCACCAAAATCATCTCAAAGGTAGGATTAAAATTTTCCATAGCAACAAGTTTTCCACTTTTGATAATATCTTATTTATTATTATACTCCTCTGAGGTTTATAAAATATCAATTTATTGGTCATTAATCCCAAGTGTAATGAGTTTTTTAGCATTCTGGCCCGCTTTTCAAATTTACTTTGCAAAGAGTTCGGATCATAGTCATAGGGGACGTGAAATTGGTTTTCTTTCATCAATAAACTTAATATTAAGTGCCATAGGCCCAACATTAGCTGCATTAATCATAACATTTTTTGGATTTGGAATTTTGTTTATTTCAGTCAGTATAATTATGTTACTTGCAATTATTCCGATATATGGTTCAGAGGAAAAATATCCAAAATCAAGATTTTACTTTAAAGATTTATACAATAAAAGAAGAAAGATAAAAGAACCAATCATATTTTTTAGTGAGGGAATAAATATAATATGTGAGTTGTTATTCTGGCCATTATTAATCTATTTTTTATTCAATGATCTTCTTATTGTAGGATATCTGGGCTCAGTGCTTTATATCTCTATATTGATATCATTATATTTGGCTTCAAAATATAGTGATTCAAGAAAAAAACACAAATTAATGATTATAGGATCTATATTATATGCTGGTTCATGGATAGTAAGAACTGCTGTAAAATCATTACAATCTGTTTTGGGAGCCAGCATAGGAACAGGAATAACAAGTACTTTATTAGATGTTCCTTACTCCTCTATTTTTTACGATAAGCTTAGCAAAAAAACCACTACTGAATATGTTGTGTTTAGGGAGATATTTGTTGGATTTGGAAGAATATTCATTCTATTAATATTTTACTTTACAAATAGTTTTATAATAGTATTTGGATTAGCAGCATTAGCCTCTTTCATAAGGGGATTTTATAGATAATGAAACTTAAAGAATTATTAAAAAGCAAATTAACACAAAAAGAACTTTCTATTATGCCAAGCTCTTTTGATGTGGTTGGAACTATTGCTATATTTATAGACTTNCCAAAGCAATTGATTAAAAAAGAAAAGATGATTGCGGAATTACTATTAAAAAATTATAGTAATATAAAAACAGTAGCAAAAAAGACGGGATTTTATTCTGGAAGATATAGAACACCAAAAATAAAAATCATTGCTGGAGAAAGAACAAAGGAAACTATTCATAAAGAGAATAATGTTAATATAAAATTGAATATAGAAACATGTTATTATTCTCCAAGATTAAGCACAGAAAGATTGAGGATAGCTAAATTAATAAGAAAAAATGAAAACATTCTGGTTATGTTTTCAGGTGTCGGAGTTTATCCTTTAGTTTTATCTAGGAATTCTAAAGCTAAGGAAATATATGGGATTGAACTAAACAAAGAAGCCCACAATTATGGGTTGGAAAATATGAAAATAAATAAATTAAATAACATAATTTTATTTATGGGAGATGTCAAGAAAATTGTTAAAAAAATTGATATAAAATTTGACAGGATCATAATGCCGTTGCCAAAATCTTCAGAAAAATTTCTTGATTCCGCATTAAATGTCTCTAAAAAAGGAACAATAATGCATTTTTATGATTTCCAGAATGAGAACGAATTTAATAAATCAAAAGATAAGATAAAGAAACACATTAACAATTTCAAAATATTAAAAGTTGTAAAATGTGGGCAATATGCTCCAAGAAAATACAGAATATGTGTTGACTTTAAAGTTCTTTAAACAATTCTTTTTTAATCTTCATTACACTTGGGGTTTCTCCGCCATGCCAACTCATCTTTGGATGTACTCTTATTGGATATATTCTTTCTGAATTATCATCAAGGACAATGGCCGAGCCTTTTAAATCTGGAAGTTCATTCATATATCTTTGTATATCCGCTAACAAATAAGTCTGCATCATGTTGTTTAATGCTTCTATATCTATCTTAGAAGTCAATCTATGTGAGATAACAATATCACTTTGGGTTAAAACATCTCGATGAATTTCTCCTGGCTGTTGTGTTGCTAATACTAAACTTATTCCCGGTTGTCTTCCTTCCCTCAACAATTGAACTAATGCGTCTGTTGCAGGAGTTTTTCCCTCTTTTGGAAGAAGCTCATGAGCCTCATCTATTAATACCCAGATCAATGGTTCTTCTTTCTCGCCAATATAACTTAGATTTGACAATCCCTTTATATCCTCTAATTCTTCATACTTTCTGAATATAACCCTGTCTTCTATAAGCTTCCTTGAGATTATTCCAACCACTAATGCTTTAATGCTCCAATTTCCAGCTATTGAAGTATATGGACTTAAGTCTATAATAGATGTTTGCCCCTGTTTTATTAAATCTTCAATTTCTGTTCCATGCTCATCAAATAATCCCCATCCATCTGCTGCGACAAATCTGTTTTCAGCAGCATTTTTGATATTTTGTTCTGATTTACTGTCTTTTATTATTTCTCTTATAATTTCATTAATTGAATAGCTTTCTTTATCTCTTAAAGTTTTTATGACCCTCTCAATTAATACCCCAATTGGGCTTGTCAAATTTATATCAAAAGCATTACACCAATCAGAAGCACTTAATTCATTGGTCTTTATTGAAAATCCATAATCACTCGGAAGTTCTTTTTCTTTGTATAAATCATGAAATCCTTTTGGGGTAAATATTTTAACATCAAATTCTTTTGGTTCTAATCCCCATTCTCTAAGCAAATCTTTTTGTCTTTCATTTTTATATTTCATTGTCCAGAATATTCCCATAGTGTCAAACAAAAGAAAAGATAATCTTTTATTCAAACTTTCTGGAAGATTAGCCATCTCTTCAGCCATTACACTTAATGTTGTACTCTTTCCAGAACCTCTTTTTCCACTTACAAGGATAACGTGTGGCTTATTGACATCAAGAAAAATATTGTTGCTCATTGATGTAGTTTGCCCCATCTTTACATACCCCTTACCTAAGAAAATTGAGCCTTCTTTTCCAAGTTTTCTTCTATCTTCTTCATCCCTTCCAATTATAATATTATATGGCATAGCTCTATTATTTATTTAATCTATAAAAATATTCTTAAAGGTAAGTTTTAAAAATCTTTATTATATAATAAAATCCATGATAAAAAATCAAATTAAAACAGCAGTACTATTAGGAGCATTAACTGGATTATTATTGGCTGTTGGTTTCCTAATAGGTGGAAATGATGGATTGATAGTAGCATTAATCTTTTCTTTATTAATGAATTTTGGAACTTACTGGTTTTCAGATAAAATTGTGTTGATGATGTATAGAGCAAAACAAGTTGATAAGAATCATCAATTATACAAATTAGTAGAAGAGGTTGTTAAAGAAGCAAAGGTTCCGATGCCAAAGGTGTATATCCTTCCTACTAATAACTTAAATGCTTTCGCAACAGGAAGATCCCCAAAAAAATCATCAGTTGCAGCTACAGAAGGGATTATACAACATTTGACTAAAGAAGAATTAAAAGGTGTAATGGCACATGAGATTGCACATGTAAAAAATAGAGATACATTAATAGCAACCATAGCAGCAACAATTGCTGGAATTATAAGCTACTTAGCTTACATGACAAGATTTGCTTCAATATTTGGTGGGGAAAGAGATAGAAATGCAGGAGACTTATTTGTCATGTTAGGATTAGCTATCCTAACTCCGATAATTGCTACATTGATACAATTAGCTATTTCAAGATCTAGAGAATTTATTGCAGATGAAACCGGGGCAAGATTCATTAAAAATCCAGATGCTTTAGCGAGAGCATTAGAAAAGCTTGAGTCATACAACAAAAATCATCCAATAACCTTTGGTACACAAGCCACAAGCAGTTTATTCATTGTAAATCCATTCTCTGGAAGAAATTTCATAAAATTATTTTCAACACACCCCCCAACAGAAGAGAGAATTAAAAGATTAAAAAGTTTGAAAATTTGATCTAAACTCAAGATCTTGAGTTTTGTCTATAAGCTTTTCGGTTATTTCTGGATTTATTTTTTCCCATGGGAAATATCCATTATATGATTCTCTTCCAAAATGCCCATAAGCACTAGTTTTTTCATAAATGGGTCTTAATAAATCTAAATGGCTTATTATCATCCCGGGTCTTACATCAAAAACTTCTTTTGATATTTCTTTTAATTGATTGTCATCTATTAGTCCAGTATCAAATGTATTAATTTCAAATATATGTGAATTTGGAATTCCAATTGTATAAGAAAAATTGACTTCACATCTAGCTGCTAATCCCGATGTAACAATATGCTTTGCAATATATCTGGCCATGTATGCGGAACTTCTATCTACTTTGCTAGGATCTTTTCCTGAAAAAGCACCCCCACCATGCCTTGCATATCCACCATAAGTATCTACTATTATCTTTCTTCCAGTTAATCCAGTATCTCCATCCGGACCACCCTTAGTAAATCTGCCAGTGCCATTAATTATTATATCTACTTTTTTGAACTTGTCTAAATATTTCTTCTCAACAACTTGTTTTATAACTTCTTCATATAATCCATCGAATAATTCTTCATTATTTGCTTCTTCCATATGCTGTGAAGCCAATGTAATACTCTTAACACCAACTACTTTATTATCTAAGTATTGTACTGTTACTTGAGATTTTCCATCTGGTAATAAAAAAGGTAAAATCCCTTTTTTTCTTACCTCTGTCATCTTTTTAGTTAGTTTATGTGCTAACATTATTGGATATGGCATTAACTCTATAGTTTCAATACAAGCAAAGCCAAACATCATACCTTGGTCTCCTGCCCCTTGTTCTTCTCCAGATCTTATTCCTTGAGCAATATCTGGACTTTGGTTATTTCTTTTGTCTAACACCTCCACATTCTTATAGTTATATCCAGGATAGTCAGTATAACCTATATCCTTTATTGTATTCCTAACTAAATTATCTAAATCAAATTTAGCATTTGTTGTTATTTCTCCAGAAACCACCACAAAATTTGTAGTTGTTAATGTCTCGCAAGCAACCCTAGAATTTTTATCCTGTCTTAAACAACTATCTAGTACAGCATCAGATATTCTATCAGCAACCTTATCAGGGTGCCCCTCAGTTACAGATTCAGAAGTAAATTCCCATCCATTCATATTAATCACTATAACTTCTACAAAAGGAATTTAAAAGCATTGTTATGCTCTTATATTTATTTTTTCAGCCATTCTATCTCTTCTGGAGTTAAATCAAGATCATCTTGTAAATCTGTGTTGTCTTTTATTATTATAATATAATAAAAAAACTCATTCAAGGTTTTTCTCAATGAAGTTTTAGAGGATAAAGAAATTTTTGTTGCTATGTCTTTCTTTTTTCTGCTTACTAAAAACCATAGCTTTCTATTATTTTTTGGGCTTCTTTTTGTCTTTTTATAAATAGAGATCATGCTTTTGCTTTCATTTAATGATAATGAAGCAAATAGATCAACTATATATGCTAAATATCTCCAATATTGTCTTCTCATTATTCTGCTCCTAAATAAATCAACCCTACTAAGAACCTCAAATGAGACTTTTACTGGCTCTTCTTCATACTGAAAAGGAATATTTTCTTCTAACCAATAGTATAATACATTATCATTATTGAATATGACATTCGTTAAATTTCTTTTTGAGAAATCAATTAAATCCAGATTTATCATATCAATATATTCTCTTGACTTTTTCATATCATTCCTTTTAAATATAACATTCAATACATTGTTTATATTTTCTGATTGCAATCTATCAAAATGATCCAAGCCTTCTATAGTAAATTTATTATTATAAGTTAATGTTTGAAGATCAGTTATTGCTGCCCTTATATCACCTCTACTAATTTTTGCTAATGTCATCAGATCTTCTTGACTATAACTAATATCTTCTTTGTTACATATTTCTTTTAGTATTGATAATATTTGATTATCTTCTAATTTTTTGTATTCCAACAATAAAACTTTTTTTATTAATCCTTCAATCTTTTCTAATTCTATAGTATTGGATGTGAGAACAATAGGAAAATTTGATTCTTCTATTATTTTGATTAATGATTGTACCCCTCCCCTATCTTGGCTACTTATTCCATCTATCTCATCTAATAAAATTATTTTGCCATTGAAGAAAAGAGATTTCTGCCTTACGGCACTTCCCAAGATATTTTCTATACTCTCTTTGTCTCTAAAATTACTTGCATTCAATTCAAATAACTCATAATTAAGATCTCGTGCCAATGCGTATACACTTAATGTTTTCCCGCACCCAGAAGGACCAAATATTAGCAAACCTTTGCCTGCTTTGAAATTATTCACAAAATCTTTTAATGTTTTTATTTCTCTATCAATCCCCTTTATTTCTTTTAGTGTTTTTGGCCTATATTTATCTAATAGCAAGCTCATTTTCAAAGAATTTTATTATTCCATTTTTAGAATTAATGAATCTTATATTAATCTTATTTGCCTCTTCCCAAACTTCTTTTAATCCTTCTATGTTATTATCCTCTTTAAGCACATTTTTATAATATCTTGCTCCAAATAAATTTTCTATAACTTTTTTTTCTATTAAAAATAATGGTAAATGTGCAATAAATGACATATCTTTATTTGGATAAAGCCTTTCCAATAAATATAGCAATTTGGCACTTTCATAATTCTGAACTAAAAGTAGATGAATAATCTCATGAATTAATACATCATTGAACTTGTCATAGTCATTATATATTTTTATTGTTAATGGGTGTGATAAAGCATTATAATCCATATTCTTAACTAAAAAACAAGTCACATCACCATTGAATTTTATTTTACTAATATTCTCGATTTCTTTAATTACTTTTTTTTCTACTTTTCTCCAATCTTTTTCTACTTTAATAAGAAATTTTTTAACTTCTAATGATTGATTATCAGAATAACTTAATCCAGACATTTCAGTTAGCATCCTGTCATATGGAGCTGAATAAAAAAAGTTTACCCTCATTTTTTAACAAAATTTGCAAGTAAAGTTTCCAATTGCAAAAATTCATCACTCCCCTCTACTATTCTAAACTCAATTTCTCCGCATTTATCTATTAATTTAATCTTTTCTTTATCTTCTATATCTAAATTCCATATTTCTTTATGAATTTGTTTTATAACATCTAAGCCACTTAATCCTTGCTGTAGCATAACTTCCAATAACCTTTCTCTGGCTCTTACAAAGTCGCCATTAATTGCAATATTCAATACCTCAATTATATCTTTTGGCTTGGCTCTTGATACCAAATCATAAATTAAATCTTCAGTTATACTACTATTTATAACTGCACAACTTTGTATTATATTCTCTATCTTTCTTATGTCCCCTTCACCAACCTCAATTAATGCATTTAATGCCTTTTCATCTATCTTCAGTTTTTCATTCTTTGATACATTACTTATTATGGCTTTTATATCTTCTCTCTCTAAGGGTTTGAATCTAAAAACAGTACATCTACTTTGTATTGGGTCTATTATTTTGCTAGAATAGTTAGCTAACAAACAAAATCTGCATGTATTTGAATATGTTTCCATTGTTCTTCTTAATGCTTGTTGAGCTTCTCTTGTTAATGAATCAGCCTCATCAAGAATGCACAGCTTTGGAGTATCATTAAAAGATTTTGTCCTTGCAAAATCCTTCACTTTATTTCTTATAATATCAATTCCCCTTTCATCAGAAGCATTTAACTCAAGTGTATTCTCCTGCCAATTGTCTCCATAAAGCTCTCTGCTTGCAACCAATATTAAAGAAGTCTTTCCAACTCCGGCTGGACCCGCAAATAGAAGATTATTTAGGTTTTTATGCTCAACCATTGCCCTTATTCTTTCAACTATTACCTTTTGTCCTTTTATATCATCGAATTTCTTAGGCCTGTACTTTTCAGTAAATAACATTTGAGTGCTCTTTTGTCTATATTTATATAATTTTGTATATTAGAAAAATTTTATAAATTTAGCACAATTAAGTTAGAAGTTAAAAATGTATGATTTTAAGAAAATAGAAGAAAATGTACTAGATTTTTGGAGAAAGAACAGAATTTATGAGAAAGTCAAGAAGAAGAATAACAAAGGAAAAAAATTTTATTTTTTGGATGGTCCACCATATACCTCTGGAAAGGTGCATATAGGTACAGCATGGAACAAATCATTAAAAGATTCTGTATTAAGGTATAAAAGAGCAAAGGGATTTGATGTATGGGATCGAGCTGGATATGATATGCATGGATTGCCAACTGAGAACGCAACCCTTAAAAAATTAGGATTAAAAAATAATGATGACGTTGTTTCTTTTGGAATTTCCAGATTTATTGAAGAATGTAAAAAACTCTGTTTAGAAAATATGAATTCTATGAATGGAGATTTCAAAAGACTTGGTGTATGGATGGATTTTGATAATGCCTATCAGTCAATAACTAAGGAGTTTATAGAGGGAGAATGGTGGTTAATAAAGAAAGCTCATGAAAAAGGAAGATTATATGAAGGATTAAGGACAATGACTTGGTGTCCAATCACAGAATCAGCTTTGGCTAAACATGAACTTGAGTATAAGAATATAACTGATAATTCTATTTATGTCAAACTTAAATTAGAGGATAAAAATGACCATTATTTGATAATATGGACTACTACGCCCTGGACACTTGCGTTTAATTTAGCAGTTATGGTGAATCCCGATATAACTTATGTCAAAGCTAAAGTTGATAATGAGTTTTGGTATGTTGCTGCTGATTTGACACAGCCATTCATAAAAGGAATAGCAAATAAAGAATTTAAGATAATTGAGAAGATAAAAGGCAAGAGTCTGGAAGGGTTTGGTTATATTCCTCCGTTTTACAATGAATTAAAAAAATTTTATGATGAGATAAAATCAAATTCACAAAAAACACATACAGTAATCTTATCTAAGGATTATGTAGACACATCTGCGGGTACTGGACTAGTTCATTGTGCGCCTGGTTGCGGCCCAGAAGACTATGAAGTCGGATACAAGAATAATATTCCGCCGTTTAATAATATAGATACTAAGGGGATGTTTCCAAAGGGCATGGGCAAATTTTCTGGATTATTTGCTAGAAAAGATGATGATAAATTTATTGATGAATTAAAAAATTTAGGCGTTCTTATAGAAGTAGTAAAATATCAGCACGATTATCCACATGATTGGAGACACAATCAGCCAGTAATTTTCAGAACAACAAAACAATGGTTTTTCAAAATAGAAGATTTGAAGGATAGTATGATAAAAGCTAATCNGAAAATAAAATGGACACCAAATGCTGCATTCAATGCTTTCGATTCATGGTTAAAAAATTTAAGGGATAATTCAATCTCAAAACAAAGATATTGGGGAACACCAATTCCAATATGGAAAAATGTAGAAGATGAGAGTGATTATTTCTTGATAAGCTCAGCAAATGAATTAGAAAATTTATCTAAAACAAAAATAAATGATTTGCATATTTCATCAATAGATAAGATAGAAATAAAAAAAGATGGTAAAATATACAGAAGAATTCCAGATATTTTGGATGTTTGGGTTGATGCCGGAACTGTTTCATGGAACTGTTTAGATTATCCATCTAATGAAAAGAATTTTAAAGAATTATTTCCGGCTGATTTTATATTAGAAGGAAAAGATCAGATAAGGGGATGGTTTAATCTTTTGATGGTTGCTTCTATGATTGCTTTTGATAAGCCTTCTTTCAAAAATGTATATATGCATGGATTTGTTAATGATTCACTTGGAAGAAAAATGTCCAAGAGTTTAGGAAATTATATCCTTCCTCAAGAGGTTGTTGATAAATATGGGGCTGATAGTTTTAGATATTATTGTATCGGTGGAACAAGTCCAGGACTAGATTTAAACTATAATTTTGAAGATATGAAACTAAAGAATAAAAATCTTACTGTCCTCTGGAATGTAAACAATTATTTAATAGATCTAATAAAAAGTTTAGATATAAATCCAAAAAATCTTAAAATCAAATCAATTGATTTATCAATTGAAGAAAGATATATCCTGTCAAAATTAAATTCTACTATAAAAAGAGCAACAGAATTATTTGAAGAATACAAAATAAATGAAGTTCCAGGAGTCATAGAAGAGCTTTATCTGGAGTTAAGTAGGACTTATATTCAATTAATAAGGGATAAATCTTCAATAGGAACAGAAAAGAGAAAAGAAATTAGTAGTTTATACTATCTATAAAGTCCTTATTGAATCCCTTAAATTACTCGCTCCAATAACACCATTCATTACAGAAGAGATATATCAAAATCTAAAAAGAGAATTGAAACTAAAAGAAGAAAGCATTCATTTGTTTGATTGGCCCAAAGAAGATAAAAAAATGATAAATAAAAAACTAGAGGAAAATATACAAATATCTAAAGAGATAATAAGTGAAGCATTAGCACATAGAGAAAGAATAGGGTATGGGGTAAGATGGCCTTTGAATGTTATGGAGATTTATACATCAGACAAATCAGTAATAAAATCAATTAAACAAATCGAACCTTTAATCATAAGACAAATTAATATCAAAAAAATAAAACTAATGAAAGAAAATGCAGGAACTAAATTTAAAATAATTCTTGATGATAAAATAACTCCAGAATTAGAACAGGAAGGTTTTGCAAGGGAATTGACGAGAAGAATTCAGAACTTAAGGAAAAAAGCTGGATTAAAGAAACAAGATAAAATTAAATTGAACTTAGTTTCAGATTATGATTTAGGGGAATTTATTAAAGAAATAAAAGAAAAAGTTGGGGCCAAAGAAATAACCAATAAACAGACAAAAGAAGCCTTAAAAGAGAATATTAAGGGTAAAGAATTCTTAATTTCTTTGTCAAAGATATGATTTCAGAGTGACTACATCTTTTAGGTTATATTTAAATACCTTTCTATTCATTTATAAAGGAAAGCTATGATGGGGGGATAAAAATAGCACAAGCAAAAA
>C687J35174_10008259_pt1 | contig 13262 bp, 18 predicted proteins | sample RifCSPhighO2_01_FD_35174 | JGI IMG/M metagenome (IMG submission 35174) | reverse complement strand
TTCGCATCCGGGCCGCAATAATGGAGCCGGTTCGGGCCGAACGAGTAGCGGCTGCAGCGGAGCACCCCGTCCTGTTTATGGGTAGGCCTCTCCGCTTCGGCTACGAAGTTTCGAGAGAATGTTTTCAATTCGTTTGGCAATGAGAGCTATCCCGAGAATCATCAGGAGGGACGGCAGGACGAGTTTGACCGGGAATCGGTGCGTCACGAGAAGGGCTTCGAGAGAGGCGGTAATGGGCGCTCCCACCACAAGGATGGAGGTGACCACCGTTGCCGGGGCGTGCTTCAGCGCCCAATACCAAGTCGAAACATAACCAAAGAGCACTGCGCCGCTGATCGCCAACCATCCGGCCTCGGCGTAGGAAGCGGGCAGGAGGTTTTGCGTTCCGCCGGTCGCAACGAGGTAGGCGAGGAGAAATAGCGATCCGAAGAACATTCTGCCCCAGCCGACGAGCACCGGGGAAATTTTGGCGAGGACAATCTTTGCGATGACGGTTTCTGCGGTCCACAACAATGTCGCGCCGAGCATAAGCCAAAATCCGATGCCGAACGACCAGCTGCCTGGCGCTCCGGAGATGAAAATACCTGCGGCAAAAAGTCCGAGCGCCGCTATCTGCCAGGAGGTAAGACGCTCGCGCAGGAACGGATAGGAGAATAGGGCAACCCATAGAAACAAACTCTTGTGGATAAACGCCGCTTCCGAGGCCGGTATCAGCGTGAGCGCCTTGAAAAACATGAGAAAGGGGATCGACCCTCCTATGAAACCGAGCAACACGAGATTCAGCCAGTCGTTTCTCGAGAGCCGCCTCATCTCCCCGAATTTTTTCAAAGCCGCGACGAGCCCAATGAGGAACATAACCGTGACCAAATTCCGGGAAGTCGTGAAAGCGGAGGAATCCGCCCAGCTGCCCGCCGCAAATTTATTCAGGAATACGGCAGCGCCGCTGATGCATGCCGTGACCAGCGCAATGTTCACGCCCCGAACAAAAGATGCATTCATGGGTGAGGTTGGTATGCGATAAAGATGCCGCTGATGCCTTCAGTATGGTATAAAAGGCAGGTTGAGAGCAAACAGCGAATGCAGCACCAATGTCCATGTTGTACGTCATCGAAGTGGAAAATCTCGTGAAGCGCTATCGGAAGGCCGAGAAGAACGCGGTTGACGGGGTTTCGTTCCGCGTGCGGGAAGGGGAGTTCTTCGCGTTCCTCGGGCCGAATGGCGCGGGGAAGACCACGACCATCTCCATTCTCACCACCATGCTCGCCAAGTCCTCGGGCGAGGCGACCGTCGCGGGGTTTGACGTCGCGACCGCGCAAGCCGAGGTGCGGCGCCGCATCGGGGTCATCTTCCAGGCGCCGAGTTTGGATAAGAACCTCACCGCCGAGGAGAATATTCGTTTTCACGCATCGCTCTACGGTCTTTTCGGGTTCCGGCCGCTCTACGCATTGATGCCGCGCGCGTATAAAGCGCGCGTCCAAGAGCTTGCGGAGATCGTCGGCATTCGCGACGCGCTCTTCAACCCCATCAGCACGTTTTCGGGCGGGATGAAGCGGAGGATCGAGATCATTCGGAGCTTGATGCATAAGCCGCGGGTGCTCTTCCTCGATGAGCCGACGACCGGTCTCGACCCCTTGAGTAGGAAGAATGTTTGGGAATACCTCCGTACCGTGCGGCGCGAGGAGAACACCACGATTTTTCTCACCACGCATTACCTCGAGGAAGCGGAGGAGGCGGACCATATCTGCATCATGAATAACGGCCGCATCGTCTCATCCGGGACCCCGTCGGAGATTGGGAGCGATATCATCAACGCGTACCTGATGCTCGACGCGAAGAGCCGGATGACGCTTGCGGCGGAGCTTGCGGCGCACGGGTTTCCGTTTACGGGAACCGGCCCGTTCCGCGCGCCGCTTTCAAAGCAGCACACCGCGCAGGATATCATCCGTGCGATCGCGACCCCGCTCACCCTGCTGCGGATACATGAGCCGACGCTCGAAGAGGCGTATATCGAGATCATCAATGCAACCTCGGGTCCGCAGGCAAATCCCGCGTCCGCAGCCGCATGACCCGCCCCTCCGCTCGAATTATTTCTCGCGAATGTTCGGCGATCGCCACGATCGCCTATCGCGACTTTACGAAGCTCCTCCGCGACCGGCCGCGGATGCTCGCAGGCCTGATATTCCCGGTACTTTTCATCGGGGTGCTCGGCACGAGCTTGAACGCCGCCATTTGAACGCCGCCATCGGGCACGATATCGGGTTCGATTTTCTCGCGTTCGTGTTTACGGGCGTGTTCGCGCAGGTGCTTTTCCAATCGAGTGCGGCGGGGGTGATGTCGCTCATCGAGGACCGCGAGAACGACTTCAGTCAGGAGCTGTTCATCGCGCCGGTCTCGCGTTATTCCATTATTTTCGGGAAGATACTCGGCGAGACGCTCGTGAGCTACGCGGCCGGGGTTGGCGTGCTGCTGTTCGGGCTCATCATCGGGGTCCCGTTCACGTCGCTCCAGCTTCTCCTCGTGATTTTGGCAGGATTCGCCGCGTGTTTCTTGGGGGGCGCCTTCGGCGTGCTCGTGCTTGCGAATTTGAGTTCGCAGCGCACCGTGGCGCAGGTGTTCCCGTTCATTCTCTTTCCACAGATATTCCTTGCAGGCGTGTTCAACCCGATCGACAAGCTGCCGCTCGTGCTCGCGTTCCTCTCGCGCGCGACCCCGCTTACGTACGTGGTGGATCTCGTCCGGAACGCCTACTACGGCGCGACACCGAGCGGCGCCATGGCGCGCGCTGTTGCGTTCAGTCCGCTTGTTGATATCACGGTCATCGGCGTTCTCTTCTTCGTGTTCCTTGTCTTCGGCACGATGCTCTTCATCCGGCGGGAGCAGAATCGGTAGAGAGTAAATGGCGTTATCAGGAGCATAACCAAGTTCGAAACACAATGCCGAGGAATATTATGGTGAAGAGATCGAAGATCAATAAGAGAGGGGTTTTTGCCGCTCGTGATTTTAAGAAGGGCGACATAGTGCTGAAATGGCATCCCAAGATCTTGACCAGGGCAGAGGTTGCAAAACTTCCACGACGCTTGAAGCACGATGTTGATCAGGTGGGTAAAAATACATATGTCCTGCAGAGGCCTCCGGAAAGATTCGTGAATCATTCCTGCGAAGCCAATACCAGGGCGAGTGATCAAGCCGACGTTGCGCGTAGGAATATCAGAGAGGGAGAAGAAATTATGTCCGACTATGGGAGGGGGATACTTGTTGCTTTCAAATGCAATTGCCGTACTAACAAGTGCCGGGGGGATCATTAAATGACTCTACCCATTACGGAATAGCATTCGCCGTCTCGTTGGTGGCGAGGATCCGCCCAGATGCTCTATACTGGGCTGGCTCGCCATAGTGGTATGCACATGACTGAGGCGATTTTAGAGGTAACGCGGCTCGCGAAGATGTACGACCAGGCGCTTGCCGTGGATGCTATTTCGTTTTCGGTGCATCGGGGCGAGATCGTTGGTCTCCTCGGACCGAACGGCGCCGGAAAGACCACGACGCTCAATATGCTCCTTGGCGTGCTCGAGCCGACTGCGGGAACCATCCGCATCGCTGGATTTGACGTGCACAAGGAGCGAAGCCGGGCGCTCGCCCGGACGAATTTCGCGGCGATATACGCGCAAGTTCCCGGGAATCTCACTGTTTTTCAGAATCTTTATATTTTCGGCCTCCTCTATGGGGTCGCGGATCTCCGTGCGCGGATGCCCGGTCTCCTGCACGAGTTCGAACTTGATGCGTTCCGGAACACGAAGTGCGGGCTCCTCTCCTCCGGGGAGCAGACGCGGGTGCATTTGGCAAAAGCAACGATGAACCGTCCGCGCCTCTTGCTCCTCGATGAGCCGACCGCGTCGCTCGACCCGAGCGCCGCGCGTATCATCCGCGAAAAAATACGTTCGTTCGCGACCGACGACGGGATGGGAGTCCTCTGGACATCGCACAACATGCACGAGGTCGAGGCGGTCTGCGATCGGGTGCTCTTCCTCTCACACGGGAAGGTACTGCTCGCGGGCGACCCGCGGACGCTCCCCCAAGCGCACGGCAAGCAGAACCTCGAAGAACTATTCATCACGGTCGCGCGCGAGCCGCTTTCACTCGAACTCGAATAAGTTTCTATGGACCCCCGGCGCATCTACGCTATTTTTCTTCGGCAGATGTTCCTCCTGCGTCACAACTGGACGCGTTTTTCCAATATTTTCGTCTGGATCATCCTCGACGTGGTGATGTGGGGATTCATCACAAAATATCTTAATGACGTGGGCAACGCCGCATTCAATTTCGTGCCGATGTTTTTGGGCGCGCTCATCCTCTGGAACTTCCTCATTCGCGTCCAGCAGGGCATCATGCTCGGGTTTTTCGAGGATGTCTGGTCGCGGAATTTTATTAATCTTTTCGCCTCGCCCCTCACGATCGGGGAATACATCGTCGGGCTTATCCTGACCTGTATTGCGACGAGCGTGCTGGGTCTTGCCGCGATGTTTATCCTGGCGAGCGCGGCGTTCGGGTTCGTGCTCTTCCAGTTCGGCACGCTCCTCGTTCCGTTCATCGCCATCCTCTTCGTCTTCGGGCTTGCGCTCGGCGTCTTCACCGCGGGCATCGTACTGCGCCTCGGACCTGCCGCCGAGTGGATCGCCTGGCCGCTGCCGTTCTTCCTACAGCCCTTCGCCGGGGTGTTTTACCCGGTCGCGCTCCTTCCGGGCGCGCTTGAAGTTATCGCAAGGTTGGTGCCTCCCTCATATGTCTTCGAGGGGATGCGGAGTTTCCTCTTTTTCGGCGCGGTCTCGGCGCCTTCGCTTTGGATCGGCTTTTGTCTTTCGGTGTTCTATCTTATCCTTGCCTACCTCTTCTTCACGAGCATCTATCGCCACGCGGTCCGGAAAGGGCGACTCGTCCGTTTCAGCGCGGAGGAGTAGGGGAGCACGGGGAATAACGGAGCGCGGGAGCGCGACGACAGGAATGAATATGCACACGCTTGAAGAACTTATTGATTCGCTTCGTGTCGAAGGCGTTCTTTCGTCGGCGCGCTTCGCGCAAGCGCTGCGGCGCGTCGATCGAAAGGATTTTGTGCCAGCTGACCTTGCCGAACGCGCCTATGAGGATACGGCGTTGCCGATCGGCGAGGGGCAGACGATATCCCAGCCCTACACGGTTCTCTTCATGCTCGGGCTCCTCGCTCCCGAGGCGGGCGGGCGCATCGTGGACATTGGCTACGGGTCCGGATGGCAGACGGCGCTCCTTGCCGAGCTCGTCGGCAAAACGGGAAGGGTCTACGCGATCGAGGTCTTGCCGAATCGTTGCGCGTCCGGAAAAGCGAACGTCGGCACGTATCCGGCTTTGGCAGAGCGGATTGATTTTTATTGCCAGAATGCCGCGCCCGGGCTTCCTGACGTTGCCCGCACGGTCGGCGGATTCGACGGCATCATCGCCGCCGCCGAAGTACGCGACGTGCCGCTCGCGTGGCGCGAGCAATTGAAAATCGGCGGCCGGCTCGTCTACCCCCGCGCATCCTCGATATTCCGAGAGGTGAAGAAAACCAATGGCACGTTCGAGATGAAAGAACATCCGGGTTTCGCGTTCGTGCCGTTCGTTGACGGGGGAGAGAGACAGGAACGCAAACGCTCCGCGTGAATCCCGGCTGCCCGCTGGCCGTTCCGGCGCGCCTATGCTAGGATGTTTTCCGTTGGGCGAAGCGGGCCGAGCATCGGCCATTTTTTATTCCTCTTTTCCTGCGAACACTCCCATGGCGCACGGCGACCTCATTGTCCGGTTCGATGCGGTATCATTCGAGTACAGCCCCCAGAGGCACATACTGCGCGAGGTGGATTTTTCCATTCGCCGCGGCGCGAAGCTCACCCTCATGGGACAGAATGGCGCAGGCAAGAGCACCATCTTCCAGCTCATCACCGGGGCTCAGAAACCGGAATCCGGCGCCATTCATATCGCTCCCGGGCTCACGATCGCGACCGCTCGGCAAGCAATGCCGCGCGATCAATTGGATCTTTCGGTGCGGGAATTCTTCCAACGCTGCTTCCCCGGGAAGGTCTACGACATCGACCCCCGCATCGACGGGGTCCTCGACGCGGTGAACCTCCACGCACCGAAGGACCGCGTCATCAAAGCGTTCTCGGGCGGACAGCAGGCGCGACTCCTTCTGGCATCCGCCTTGATCCAGGACCCCGAACTCCTGCTCCTCGACGAGCCGACCAACAATCTCGACCGGGAGGGCATCCGGCATCTCACCCGGTTTCTCGTCGAGTATCCGAAGACCTGCGTCGTCATCTCCCACGACGCCGATTTTCTGAATGCGTTTACCGAAGGGGTGCTGTATCTTGACATCTTCACCCGGAAGGTCGAGCAGTACGTCGGCAACTATTTCGATGTGGTGGAGGAAATATCCCGGCGCATCGAGAAAGAGAACCGCAAAAACGTCCAGCTCGAAAAGACCATCATCGAGAAAAAAGAGCAGGCGAACAAATTTGCGAAGAAAGGCGGGCAGATGCGGCTCGTTGCCACGCGTATGCGCGAGAAGGCGACGGAGCTTGAGGAAGCGAAGGTGGACGTGCGGCGGGAAGACAAGACCATCCGCCGGTTCATCATTCCCTGCCAGCCGGAGCTCGTCGGGGAAATCGTGAGCATTGCGTCGTTCTCGACGGTGAAGAATCAGAGGATTGTTTCGCATGCCGTGAAGGTATCGCTCCGGAAGAATCAGCACCTCCTGCTCGCCGGGCCGAATGGCATCGGCAAGTCGACGCTTCTCGAGTCCCTGGCGCGCGGCACGGCGAAGGGCGCGCGCATTACTCCGGGCATCCGCGTCGGTTACTATCGTCAAGATTTTTCTACGCTCGACTTCGAGGATACGGTCCGGGATGCCCTCATGGCGGTGATGGACGAGAAGGTTGAAGAGCGCATGCGTTCTGTCGCATCGGGATTCCTGATAACGGGCGATCTGATGCATACCCGTGTCGGCCATCTTTCGGAGGGTCAAAAGGGTCTCGTCGCGTTCGCGCGTCTGGTGCTACAGCAACCGGGGCTCGTCATTCTCGATGAGCCGACGAACCACATGAACTTTCGCCACTTGCCGGTCATCGCCGCCGCGCTCGACGCATACGAGGGGGCGCTCGTGCTCGTGAGCCATGTTCCTGATTTCGTCCGCCGGATACGGATCGACGAGGTGCTGGACCTCGACAAGGGGTGACCTCGCGTGCCGGCGTCCGCTCCGCGACGGCAGAGAGGAGGGTTCGAAGCCCGGCAACTATGCTATAAAGAAGTCGTGGCCACCAGCGAACGGAATCGAACAACGACGCCGACGCGATACCATCGGGTCCTGGTCTTTGCGCTGGCGATAATGCTGCTTTGGACGAACGGGAGCGCGCGCGCGGCCGAGACCGCCCCTCCCTCCGCATCCCCCGCCCGCGAGTATCTGCGGGTGCTCTACTATCGCGAGGGGAAAAGCGCGCGGGCGTCGTTCCTCGGACATCCGAAATCCGTTGATGTATTCGCGCCGCAGTCGTATTCCATCAACCGGAGCGGGTCGCTCGCGGGGCGCGTTGATCCGGCGCTCCTCACGTTCGCGCGGAAGAACGGGATCAAGGTGATGCCGCTTGTGACCAACAGGGGATTTGACCGGGAGCAGACCCAGATATTCCTCATGAGACCGGCCAAGCAGGATGCCGCGATTCGCGCGCTCATTCGGGAAGCGGAGAAAAATACATTCTGGGGTTGGCAGTTCGACTTCGAGCAGATTGACGTTTCGTACCGTGACCGGTACTCGGCGTTCATCCGGAAGGCCGGCGCGGAGCTCAAGAAGAGTAATTTCGCGATGAGCGTTGCGGTGATGGCGCAGGTCTCCACGAATCCGGGCGATTACCCGAACACCCTCTGGCAAGATGTCATCGGCGTGTACGATTACCGAGCGCTCGCGGCGAGTACGGATTTCGTGAGCGTGATGTCATACGACGACCCCGGCTCAAAGGGTCCGATCGCGCGGTATTCCTGGTTGCAGCAGGTGATCGCACATGGTCTCAAGTTCATCCCGAGCGAGAAGCTCTCGCTCGGCATTCCGTTTTACTATTGGAAGTGGGACGACGGCCGCGGGAAAATCGTGGGCATCGGCGGGTACGAAGGCATCCAGATGCTCCGCGAACGGCATTTCCTCACTGCGGGCTACAGCGAGGAGGAGCAGGCGCCGTTCCTGCAGTACGCGACGAGCAAAAAGCGGTACACCATTTGGTACGAGAACGGGAAAAGCGTGCAGCGGAAATTAGACCTCGTTACCGCGAACGGTCTCCACGGGTTCTCGGCTTGGGCGCTCGGTCTGGAAACGCCCGATATCCATCCGGTGCTGCAGGAGTAGAGCGGTTCGGCTGTTTGCGGTATCATGGAACGGCATGGTGCTCGATATTGTTATTTTGCATTATGATGGAATCGCGTGATAATGAGACAACCATGAGGAAAGGGTTTTCGCTGCTTTGGATTATTTGGATTGTTGTCGTGATATTAGTCGCGGTCGCAATTTTCCTCTATTTTTCGCGCATACGGCAAGCCGCGGTTCCGCCGCCTCCCCCGAGCCCGATTGAGACGCCGAGCCCCACGCAGACGCCGGTGACGCTGTCCGATGACCGCTTCTACGCCATCGGTGCGCTCGCGAAGGACAAGCCCGGCATGAAGGCAGGGGTGTGGTACCTTGTATACGACGCTGCGGACGGCTCATCCCAAGACATCGAACTTGTCTTTACCGCGGAGAGTCAGTGCACCATCGGGTCGCGGACCGAAGCGTGCGCCCTCCAAAGTTTGGTGCGCGGCGCGCGCGTGGAGGTCGTCGGGAACCGAACGGATTCGCAGGTCCGGGTGCGGACGCTCGTGCAGCTCGACCTCGACGAGAAGGGGTAGATCGGGGAGGAAGTATCCGTACCGATGCCACGGATTTTTATGAAAGGATATCAGGGCAGTATCGAAGCGGCCACGCTCGCGAACAGCACCTTTCGCACCGTGCTTTATACTTCGAAATTCGCGCAGCTCGTGGTGATGCATCTCGAACCAGGGCAGGAGATTGGCGACGAGGTGCACGATGTCGACCAATTTTTCCGCTTCGAGCAGGGGAAGGGGCGCGTGGTTATGGACGGCGCACCGCAGGATGTCTCCGACGGCGATGCCGTCATCATTCCGGCCAGCATGCGCCACAACATCATCAACAGATCCGATATCGAGTCCCTGAAGCTCTACACTCTCTACTGTCCGCCGCACCATCGGGACGGCACCGTTCACGCGACCAAGCAGGATGCCGTGAAGGACACGGAGCACTTCGATGGCGTGACGACCGATCGCGTCGCATAAACCTTCTCCCTTGCTCACGCCCGAAGCACGAGCTCGATGGGGAGCGTATGCCGCAGCGATCATCGCGATCATCGCGCTCGCTGGATTTGTGGAGTGGGAAATGGGTCGCATACTCATCTGCAAGTGCGGCACCATCAAACTCTGGCACGGCGTGGTCGCAAGCTCCGAGAACTCCCAGCACATTGCCGACTGGTATACGTTCTCGCATATCATCCACGGGTTCGCGTTCTACGGCATCCTCGCGCTCATCGCGTCGCGGTTTCGTCGCCGTCGGGGGATTGATCTTTCCATCGGGCTACGGGCGGTTTTCGCGGTCGTTGCCGAATCGGTGTGGGAGATATTTGAGAACAGCTCCTTCATCATCAACCGCTACCGCGAGGTGACGATATCGCTCGATTACTTCGGGGATAGCGTCGTCAATTCGACCGCGGATATCGCGTTCATGGTGCTCGGTTTTTGGCTCGCCCTGCGCCTCCCCGTTTGGGCGGTCATTGCGCTCACGGTGCTCATGGAGGTCGCGGTCGGCTACTGGATACGGGATAATCTCACGCTCAATATCATTATGCTGCTCTATCCGTTTCCCTCGATTTTGCGCTGGCAGCAGGGGGGATAGGCCTCTTTGGCAGGGGAGAGCTGTGGTATCATGGTCATATGCTGAAGAGAGGTGACAAAGCGCCGACTGCCGTCAACGTTCTTGATAGCGACGGAAAGCGTATCTCGCTGGCCGGGCTTTTGGGAAGGTACGTTGTCGTATACTTCTATCCGAAAGACAACACTTCCGGCTGTACGAAAGAAGCATGCAGTATCCGCGATTGGCGGGACGAACTGAAGAAGCTCGGCGTCGAGGTCGTCGGCGTCTCGAAGGACTCCCCGAAATCCCATCAGGGATTCAGCGGCAAGTACAAACTGAATTTTTCGCTCTGGTCCGATCCCGACCACAAACTCATGGAAGCGTTCGGCACGTGGCAGAAAAAAAAGTTCATGGGGCGCGAATATAAAGGTGCCACCCGCTCCACCTTCGCGATCGATCCGAAGGGCACAATCATCCGCGTTTGGGAAAAAGTTACCCCGGATGGACATGGCGAGGAGATCTATCGATTTTTCAAAGAACGCACATAGTTGTTGCGTCGCTTTCCTATGGATCAAGAATTGCTTCAAAAACTCGACGCCCACGAGCAGAAGCTCGACCGAATACAGCGATCGGTAGAGCAGATGCGCCGTTATTTCCTGTGGACGCTCATCATTACGGTCGCGGTCATCGTCCTCCCGCTCCTCGGACTGATGATCGTGATTCCTCAATTCGTGAGTACGTACACTAGCGCGTTCGAGGGGCTGTAGGTAGCCCCGCGATGGGGGTTGGGACGTGCCAGGAACGGGTGAGGCGGGTTTCAATATTGGCGTTGTTCGCGGAGGGGACATCGATTTTTTACGATGAACGGTCCGAGAACAGAAATCGCGGCATTTGGCGGCGGGTGCTTCTGGTGCACGGAGGCCGTATTTTTGATGCTACAGGGAGTGCAAGCGGTAACCTCGGGCTATGCCGGGGGAACGACGCCCAGTCCAACGTACGATCAGGTTTCGAGCGGGACGACTGGCCACGCCGAGGTCATCGAGGTTGCCTACGACCCGGCGGTGATACCGTTCCGGCGGCTTCTTGACGTGTTCTTTGCGGCGCACGACCCGACCACCCCGAATCGTCAGGGCGCGGACGTCGGAATACAGTATCGCTCGATTATTCTCTATTCGACTGCGGAGCAGAAGGCGGATGCCGAGGCGGTCATCCGTGAATTCACCGCGGCGAAAAAGTTCCCGTTGCCTATTGTTACCGAGGTGAAACCGCTCGAGCGATTCTGGCCGGCCGAAGGGTATCATCAGGATTTTTACGCGAAGAACCCAGCCGAGCCATATGCGGCCGCGGTGATCACGCCGAAAATTAAGAAGACAAAAAAGGAGTTTTCCAGGTTGCTCAAGGCGACACGCTGAAGGCCGTCGCCTCCGATTGCGGAGGCGCGTGCGGTGCGCTAGAGTAGGGTCCTATGCGAAGGACCGACAAGACGATTCTCTGTGTCTTCGCGCATCCCGACGATGAAGCGTTCGGGCCGGGCGGGACCATCGCGAGGATCGCCAAACGCCACCGCGTTTATTTGCTCTGCGCCACGAAGGGCCAAGCGGGGAAAGACCGCGGCAGACGCGCCAAGCGCGACCTTGCCGAACGCCGCGCTCGTGAGCTTCGCGTATCGGCGAAAATTCTTGGCGTGAGGAAGGTATTTTTTCTCGGATTTGAGGACGGCACGCTTTCCAACAACCTCTATCATCGGCTCGCCGCGAAGATCGAGCGGTACGCCAAACGTCTTCACCCGGAGATATTGCTCACGAGCGAGCCGCGCGGCGGATCCGGCCACATCGACCATATCACCGTCTCGATGGCGACCTCGTATGTTTTCGACCGCCTGCCGTTTGTAAGGGCCATGCTGTATTACTGCATCCGCGAGGAGCGCGCCCGCGCGCTCCGGAAGGGCTACTTCATCTATGTGCCGCCGGGATACCGCCGGAGCGAGATAGATCTTGTCGTGAACACGCGCGACGTCGGGGAACAGAAGCGGGACGCGATGCAGGCGCATGCTTCGCAATTCCATGATTTCCGGCGGATGCTGCGGTTTGCCGAGCGATTCCCCAAGGAGGAGAATTTTCTTGTTCGGTTGAAAGGCGTGGAGAAGGGGAGAGGGAGAACGGCGCGCGGCGCGGCCGCGCGCCGCATGCTCGGCATCTAGTTCGGCTGCATTCCTTGATGACGCGCCGCGAATTCGAAGCGCTGGTGGCCGATGGCTTGAACGTCATTCCGGAGAAATTTTTGCGCCGCCTCGATAATGTGGCCGTCGTGGTGGAGGACGAGCCAACGCCCGCCCAACGCCGCACCATGCGCCTCCGCATCGATACAACCCTCTTCGGGCTCTACGAAGGAGTGCCGCAGGTCGCGCGCGGCTCGCATTACTACTGGGTTCTCCCGGACAAGATAACGATTTTCATGCTGCCGATCCTGGCGGTCGCGCGCGATCCGGAGGAAGCGAAGGCCATGGTCCGCGACACGGTGTGGCACGAGATCGCGCATCACTTCGGCATGGACGAGCATCGCGTCCGCCGCGCCGAGCGGCGCCGGCGGATGCCTTGAGGAGCGCGCGGTCCCAAACAGACGGGTTCGGCGATACTTCAACCGACGGTACGATGATGACTTTTTGTTTCGAAATGGTAGGACACTATATTCGCACGAATATGGTACGATGAGGGGATGGAATCCATGGAACGCCTGCTCAAAGCTATGGCGAACCGTCGCCGGATCATGATTCTCGCGTATCTTCGGCGAGAGAAGGAGGCATCGGTTGGAGAGATCGCTTCCGCGATCCGGCTTTCGTTTCGGTCCACCTCGCGGCATCTTCGCATCCTTGCGGCGGCGGATATCCTGGTTCATGAGCAGCGGCGTCTGACTGTGTTCTATCGTATCGCCGGAGAGCTCGCGCTGGTCGTTCGTGCGTTGTTGCCGTACTTCCGCGTGCGGAATTGATCGCGCCGTTATTCCGACCATTCCGTTTAATACTCCTTATAGTTTTTTGTTTCTATACGACTATATTCGTGCGAATATGGTATTTAAAAGAGAAGAATGTTGGATGGAGGGCTGAGGAGGATTGTGCTTTCCGGCGGGGATGATAGAGTGGATGTATCGTATTGCGAGGCAAGAGCAAGGAGTGGCGAATCGGATGCTATACTTGAGGATGCGAAGAGAGGTTTATATATATATTTGATGGACTAGAATAATCATGCCCAAAGAAGAAAAGGCGGCGACGAAGGGGGAGATTCGGAGCGAAAAGCAGCGGGTGCTGGATGATACGGTA
>C687J35174_10008253_pt1 | contig 13268 bp, 19 predicted proteins | sample RifCSPhighO2_01_FD_35174 | JGI IMG/M metagenome (IMG submission 35174) | reverse complement strand
TCCTGGTTGGAGCCGAAAAGATTACTCCAAAAGGAGGCTTGGGCCGTGCTAACAGTAGCAATATTTAATAGGGTAATAACCGCGATAGTTAGGGCTAATTTGCGCTTGTTTAGAATGTTCATAGTGATTTAAAAAGCCTTTAAATAGGCCTTTTAATAAAATAATCCCTGGTTAGGGATTACATAATACATCTTAGCATATCAGAGGCCAAAAGTCAATTTCCTTCGGCAAGCTCAGGACAAGTTAAAACGGTAGTCAAAATGGGTTTTTCGTCCACCTAAAAACCACCTTTTGGGGTGGTTTTTAGGGCTGAATATCACACATTGCCAGTAGCACATGTGTGCCACTGCTTCTAATGTTTGTACCCCGGCTTGCTAGCCTTGGGCACTTCACTCGTCTACACTCGTTTGGAGCGGGATAGTGGATGACGTTAGAACCTATTGGCAATCCACTAACGATTTATTTTATATACCCAGTTTATCATTGGAAAGTGTAAATCTCAAGCCATATTCCTTTGGAATTATGTAAACTCCCGTTAACCTATTTTTAATAATTTATGAATAAGCGCAATAGCAAAACTAAGATTACCTCAAAAACGTTTCCAAACGTTCAAAAAGGCACTCTACGGGTTTCAAAACCTATTGCTAATACTATTCCATCCAATATCAATACGGGAAGCAAAAAAGAGGCAGAAAAAGAACTTTTCGTTATTTGGCTAGCAACCCCAGCTTGGGAGAAAGAGCCCAAAACTCAAAAGATATTAGCGGGACAGCTAGGGGTATCGGAGGCCACCCTATCCGACTGGAAAAAGGAAAAAGGTTTTTGGGACAGATTTGATGGAAAAATACGCTCCTCAAACAGACAAAAGACCGCCAACCTAGTCGGCCACTTTTACAACACAATGATTACCTCTAAAGCTCCTTTTGAAAGGTCGCTGGAACTTTGGCTTTCGTATGTCCACGGCTGGAATAAAACGGTTAAGTTTTCCGATGAAAGTCCAGAAAGTAAAAAGCTCACCCCAGAGGATAAAAAAGAAATGGCTACTGCCTTACTCAGGGCTGGCCTTGCTAACGCTAAACAGGTTGCCAATTTAATCAGTCAGCGAGCGCAGGAAGAGGAAAATAATCAAGAGTATGATTAACAAAATTGGCAACGGAATAATTAAGTAAAAAAATACAATGATTGCATAGTTAGCCCGATAAAGCGGGCTTTTTTAATCTTGTATTGTTTTTTTGCATTAAAAAAGATAAAGCCAAAACCAGCCAATTTTTGAGCGTATATTCGTCCCCAATCGTAATTGTAATTTCACCCAAACACTGACATAATATGATTGCGACCCACAATTTTATATTTGCCACAAAGGTGGAAGTTCTAGTGCCCAGAAATGGGGTAGTCAGAACCTCCACTAGGACACCTTTGTGGTGCCTGAAATTGTGGGTCGCAGGTTACTGGCTGCCCCTTTTTTGGTTACCTGTGGCGCAATGCGACACTGATACTCAATGGGCAACCCAAAGCAAATGTTTCAAAAAATAGTCTTGTTTGTAAAACAACATATTGTTTTATCGGTGATAGTTATTTTCATAGTCCTCTTGAGTATAGTCAACGGCGGAGATAGAAGCACCATACTTATCCCTATCTTTATTTTTCTCGCGTTTCTTTTATATTTTCTCCCAAGTGTCATTGCTTACAAAAGGAAGAGAAAAAATATCAACGCGATTACTGTATTAAACCTGTTTCTCGGTTGGACTGTTATCGGCTGGATAGTTTCTCTCGTCTGGGCGGTAAGCGAAGATAAATAATAAAATATGAACTACATTTACAAGATAACCTTATCAGTAGTCATCGTAGCCCTAGTAGGCCATTTTAGTCCAATCAAGACGGTTTATGCGGTAAGTCCAGAAGTACAAAAGAAAATTGATTTTTACAACTCCTATCCTTGTAAGATTGAGGATTATGCCAATAAAGAAAACTGGACAGGTAGCTGGGGGCAACTCTATCTGCAATTTGGAGAACAGGCCAATACTATAAAACGTCTTTGTGAGCTTGAAGCCCTATCAGCCGAATTAGAGCGTAAGTCGGCCCAACTTCAACTAAAAATTGACGGTCTTGAAACGCAGGTCAAAAATCAGCCGATTTCTGCTAAAACTGAAACGATAACTGTTCAAGACAACTCTAGGGTTGAAGCTCTTGAACAAAGAGTGTCTCTGTTGGAGCGTGCGGTTAATTCAATCCAGAATACAGTGCTAGGAGCAATCAACAAGGCAATCGGTATCCTAGATAAGTTACTGGGTCGTTAAAACAAACAAACGAAGCATCTCAATTTACGTCCACAACTCGCATTTTAATAGGCGTTATTTTTGGATAGGATTTAACTAAACCACCTACCAATAAATATGCCACAAGCCCAATTTTCACTATTTAAGCCCAAAACGAAAAACAACTATCTATTACAAGAAGTCGTTTCGGCTCTTCAAAAAGACATCAGGCGTGGCAATGAGGAAAACGCCCTCGTCTGGGCCCTAGAGCTATTCCCTAAGTATTCAAACTATCTATGGAAACGATTAGTCATCATAAGTGCGGAAGATATGGAGAGTCCACGGGCCTGCGCCGTAGTAAATGCCTTGAGAGAGGCATTTTACTTTACAAACGAAGATAAAAAGAAGGGTAATGAGTATAAGCACAGGATTTTCATTACCAAGGCGGTATTATTTTTATCACGAGAGGTCAAATCCCGCGAGTCAGACCACGCCCAATTTCACGTTGACGAGATAATGAAAACTGGGAAATTATTAGCCATACCAGATTTTGCGATTGATTTTCATACGAAGCGGGGCAAAACAAGTGGAGCAACAAAGAGAAAGTTTTTTGAAGAAGAGCAGAAAAACCTAAAACCGAAAGGGGCGGATGCCTATTTTGATAAATTAAATATGGAAAATCTTTAGTGAATACAAACATAGAAACAAGGGATATCATTTCCCTAGAGGAAGCTAAAAAGAAGGCAGTACAATTATTTGAGCTTTTAGATGTCAGCGATACCACTAGGAAAGATTACGCCTCCAGAATAGGGCTTTTTCTATCTCACGTTGGGCAAGAGGGTTTTAGTCGCAACAGTTATCTAAACTTCAAGAGGTATCTGGAAGCAAGGGCTGATTACACCGTAGCCACTAAAAACAAGTATCTCGCTACGGCCAAGGTATTTCTGAAAGAGTTAAATCGTCTTGGGACGATACCTGCCGACATTACCCAGAATATAAAGTTATTCAATCAAAACAAGAAGCACAAACGAGAGGGACTAAACGAAAAAGAAATACTGGCTCTGGTAGATAAGATAAGAGAGATGCCAGCCACACCCAAAACCACACGCCTACGGGCGTTATTTTGTTTATTGGCCTTTCAAGGGCTACGGCAGATAGAGATAACCAGACTGGACGTAGCTGACCTTAATTTGCCCAGTGCGGTTGCCTATATCAGAGGCAAGGGTTCAGATGACAAAGAACCCATTTACCTTGCCCCAGAGACGATTAAAGCCCTTAGAGAGTACGTGAGAGCCAACAAGGTGGGTAGTGGTGCTCTATTCAAGAGCTTGGGCAATAGAAAAAGTGAGCGATTAAGTTCAATGACCATAAAGCGTGAGTTCAAAAAGCTATTTGCCAGTATGAGCATAGACAAGACCACTCACGGGTTCAGGCACTTCTATATCACCACCCTGCTCAAAAGCTTGGACGTACGAGACGTTAGAAAGTTCAGTCGCCACCACTCTCTTGAAATGCTCATAGTCTATGATGACGAAATGGATATCAGACACAAAACAGTAGATGTTTTTAAGTGTTTTGAGGGATTAAGAGTTGCGTAAGAAAATTGCTATTTACTCGTCGTTTTTTGACTTAACATAGTTTATATGGTATAGTTTTTGTAGTCAGGGATACCCATCCCCATTAAAAAGGAGATACCGATGGCAAAGAATACGGGTATTGTATTAACTTCGTCAATTTCCGAGAGCAAGGCACAACGTCTGTTGAGAAAAATCAAGGAAGGCAAGAAGGTCTCCGCACGGGAAAGATTAGATGTAATTACAGACATTCTGGCTTTTTCTCCACGAGATTGGTCAACAGACAAAGAGCTGTGGTTACTATATCGGATTGCTTTCAATGATGGCACAGAAAAAGAATAGGAGGCAATAGATGTTCAACAAATTGACCGAGGCCATATTACCACCTATAATTGGGGTTATGGTTCACAGTAAAGAAACTCTCTCACCAAAGGCGCAGAAGGCACAGGACGCCTATCTCGCCAAGCTGGAAGTCAGCCAGCGAAAGACCAAAAAGCCACTCATCGTGGGCTTCCTCGGTCTTGTCGGTTCTGGCAAAAGCACGGTTGCAAAGGAGCTTGCACCACGCATCGGAGCGACTATCATTGAAGGCGATGCCATCCGAGTTCATCTTCGTAAGGAGGGCGAGCCATACAAGTATGTTCGCCAAATGGCCGAAAACATCGCTCTAGAAGTTCTCAAGCGTAGTGGCAATGTCATTCTGGATGCCGACCAGATTGACGGCAAGAAACGAGCCAGCATCAGGGAGAAGGTTAGGAAAGCCGGAGCCCGATTGGTTCTTCTCCGCACTTATGCCGACCCTCACACGATGTTTGGTAGGATACTTGCGGCGGAATACCGTCATTCGCCTGATGATTTTTTCGGTGGAGCTAAGACAAGATGGGAAGAAGGCACCGACCAACAGCGAGGAGCCGTCATCAAGTTTGGAGAAGCGTGGAGACGCACCCCGCATCATTACCGCTGGGTCAATGAAGGTGGTGGCCGATGGGAACTCAAAAAGCTACCATTCACCATCTACGCCGACATTGATACCACTGACGTTACCAAGTGGAAGAGTGAGGTAAAAAAGATAGGAGAAAAACTCATCGCCTCGTAATCGGGAAAGTGAATTTGTCAGCTTTCCTTAAAAACTGACACCGCCTCGCAAGGGGCGGTTTTGTTTTACCCCTTTATGTTACATAACTATAATTACATTACATTCGTTTTTCCCTTATTCAACTAGGCCTCTAAAATAATTTTTGTCCTTTTCTCTGCATTGCCAGAAGAGCTCGTCTCTGCTGACGATTGCCCGTCGTCAGAACATTATGTTCCTTTGCCTCTGGCACCAAATCTATCTCTGATGCCGATGGCACTCTAAAAGACAACATCGTTTTGCCGTTAAAATTGGTTACTGCAAAATCACCAATCCCTATAATGTCCATTCCTATTAGGACTTGGGTCTGTTCGTTCTCGGGTGTTTTGTCATTAGTAAGATTAGCTTCCGTAACTTGAACATTTGGTATCATCACACTATCTGGAAGCAAGATATTTACAAGGTAGACATTAGATATTGATTTTCCCGCCGCGTGGTAGACTTCCTTTACCGAGATAGGCTTAAGATTTAGGTCATCCGCTACTTTTTTTGTGATTACTGAGCCAGTAGCTCCAGTATCCCAGATTGCCAGATACTGTTTAATATCTATTTTAGTTGCTAAAGCTTGTTCTGGAGTATGTGGTAGGCATATTCCTACTGACGTTTTTAAAACATTAGTGCGACCGTTATATTTGGTAGTAAAAGCACGTTGCATAGGCAACTATGAGGGCATAACCCGAGAATGAAAGGTTTGAGTATAACTTTCCTTGCCAGGCAAACACTGCTGAATTAAAAATGTTCCTAGTTCAAACTGTTTTTGTGCTTCCGTGTATGCGTCAATTTCGGTATCAAACACACTCACCACCTTCTGGTCTTTAATAACCAGAAACTTATTCTCGTATTTTTCAACAAGTTCTTTTTGATTTGATTTAAAATACTCTAATTCTTTTTGTAGATTTTCATTGCCCATAACGGATATAATGATAGCAAATTTGTCTGACCTTGGAAACGGCTTCTTAATTGCTCAAGAAATGGGGTATACTCCTAATTGCAACACATTCAATTTTAGTGCTAAATCTTACCCTCCCCTAAGATTAGTGGATGGTGCATCTGATAATGCTGAAGACCTGCATTTGTCTATTTTTATTGCCCAAGCTTGGGAGAAATTAACGGCCAAAGATAAGCAATAAACCAAGCCAAAGCCGTGATGACCACGCCAAGCGCTCCTCCGAAGAGAAAGTGTGAAGTCCTTTTTCGTCTTTTAAGAAACTCCTCAAAAAAACCAAGTGGCATTTTTATAAAATCTCTTCCTCTGGTAGTAACTAGAATTGTCAGACCGTCATCATCTTCGCTGATATAACCATAAGCTCCCCGAATACAGTCTCCGAGAACAGCGTCTACTTTTCTGCTAAACTTATTCTTTTTATACCAGAAATAATTTATACGTGGCCACAGCTTATTTTCGGTAATAAACGCAACAAAATCCTGACGAGTAATGCCATATTGGTTGTTCAAGTTATACTCCTCAAGTATTTTGACTAATCTTCTTTGTAAAAGCATAGTCTATAATTATTATTGTGCAGTTTTAAGTTTCTTCCAGTCATAAAAATCAACCTTACTATCTTCGCTGACTAAGAAAACGTAAAGATTTAGTTTATCGGCTATGTTATATGGCAAACGCCTAACAATTAAATCCCGAAATGAGGCAGGAAATCCAACACCATATTTGTAGCCATACTTATAGCCACGCTTACCGCCGCTCTTCATTCGGGTAATGATTTGACCAAGCGCAAGATTGAAACACACCTCGCGATGGGAGCGAGGGTATTTTGCAGTTTTTGAGGCATCACCTTTACACTCAATAAGCCAGTAGCGAGAAAAATTATTGTGCCTAACCTTAATATCTACTCCGTGTTCATCAACGCCCTTACTTCGCAGGTTTCTACTCCAACCCTTTCGGAATAGGTATTCAATTATACTGTCCTGCACAAATTTTTCTGTTAATAGCTTCCCCATATTTTATTTACCACTTTGAGTTAAATTGGAGTTCTTTTTAATAAAATCTTGTACGTCCTTTCTGCTTATTCGCCAGTAGCCAATCTTGGTGGCTTTTATCTTCCCGCTGTGGATGTAGCGAAAAACAGAACGTTCACTTACCCTCAATAGCTTGGCGATTTCCCCCAGTTTGAAAAACTTTTCTTTCATAATTTTAATGCTAAGTTAATCTTAGTCTGATTGTCAAAATGTGGCAAGTCGGATAATATACAAGGAATGAAGATGAAAAATGCAAAATCTTTCTCCCTGCGTCTTAGAGAAAAACTGAACGAGAATAGAAAACTTTTTTACTCTGATAACAAAAATGGCGATAAGTTCCAAGAAGGCCGAGATGCTCTTTTTTCCCTCTTATCCGACCATCCATATTTTAATACAGAGGTTAAATCGTTAAGAGGGAAATATGATATCCCAAAAGGCGGATTTAATGGTGCTCAAGTAGTTTTTTTATGGGAGCACCAAGATTTGGATAGTAATCATAACTTTGTAGAAGACGTCTACAAATTAGTAGCCAGTTTTAAGATTCCTGAAATATACGAACGGAGTGTTTGGCATTTTTTCTATAACTATATCATTTACCCCAAGCGTGCGGAAAAAGAAAGCACTGAAAAATTACCGTTTGCCCATATCGTAAAGACCGACAAAGACCGAGAGATAAACAAATATCTGATAAATCCAAGCAGTACCTATATTGAGGTCTTTAACTGGACTACCAGCAGAGATATGGGAAAAGTATTAAAGAAGCTTAATGCGAATAAAATCAAAAAACTGCCATTCAAAGTTTCAAAAGTTGGTTTCCTCGCTAGAATGATATGGAAATTGAGTCAGGATAAATTAAGCGACAAGGAGATAGCACATAAAATTAACACGGCATACAAGCAGTCAGACGTTAAGCATACAATCGGCGACACAGAGGTGCCTGTTTATAGAAAAAACTACAAGAACGCCCTGTCGGCTTTAAGAAAAATCGAATAATTTTGCATTAAAGACAATGCCATCAACACGCTTAATGTAAGGCGTGTCTTTTTTTATTTAGGATGAATATATGAAGATACAAAATGCAGATAAACCAACTTTTTCTTCGCCAGATTTTTACCTCTGTGCTTTTCTAAAAGCGAAGGAGTTAAAACTTTTAGGAGTAGAGAAAGAGTCCCCGAGTCGGCTTTTATTTGTCTTTCAGGATAGCAAAGACAGACAGGAGCTGGTTCAGGGATTTTTGTTTGACAGCATTTTGATAGAGCCAAAACGTTACGCAACGGCAATTCGAGAGTTGAAAGACCTAATTCACTCCCAAATCTGATTGGTAAACGCCAGAAAATGTACGCCTAGCGAATAAAGCGACCGAACTATACCCAACTACATTATCTAACTGATGAGGCGGGTATAGCAGAGAAAACAATGAAAATGAAAAATGAACTATTTCTACAAATAGACATTAGAGCTTTCGGGATACGCTCACCAACTTGTCCTAGGGATAAGAGTCCAGATGCTAAGTCGCTTAAGGAGACGATTTAACAAAAGAGTCCTGCTCTGTGCCACCCACCCACAACAGGCGCCTTTCATCTGAACTTTTATTCAAAATGTCTCATACCTTTTTATCTATCTTATTCTAGTTAATTTTACCTAGGGTATGAAAGGAGAAGGCGTGGGTATTGGAAAAAAACAAAATTATGCTTTCTGAAAACGCAATAAAAGATTTTAAGAAAATATGGCAAGAAGAAATTGGGCAAGAAATATCCAATGAATTGATGTTGGAAATGGCACTAAATCTTTTAAGGCAAACGGACAATGTCTACAAGCCAATTAAAGTGGCGTGGCTCAATGAAATTGAAAAGCAAGATGCCCTAGAAAAATCCAATAGTCCTTAGTTTATGTCCACTATGAGCCAGAGGTATCCTTTCCCCAGCTATACTATTGAGATATAATCTTTACAAGATAAGTTCCTAATTAACTGAACAAAAAAGAAAAACTCCCTCGCCCGCAAGCTAAAGGAGTCTTTCACGCAAACCTTTCGGTCTTTGCTTTTTCAGGTTATCAAAAATGACAAGACAAAGCAACGCCAATGATGATATTAAAATGGACACAACTAAACAAGCAACTAATTATTTTAACTATAATCGCAAATCAACAACCGATGAGCGACAAATCTTAAGTTTGCCCGCACAAGAGAAAGCAATGTTTGATATGGCCGTCAAACTCGGGCTTAAGATTAGGCACACATTCAAGGAGTCAAAATCAGCCAAAGAACCAAACAAGCGTCCCATATTTAGTGAGATGGTTCGGCGTATCAAATCGGGAGAGGCAAATGGTATTCTGTGTTGGGAACTTTCACGTCTTGCTCGTAATCCAGACGAGGCTGGATTGATTATCGGTATGCTCCAACGGGGAGAAATTAAACACATAAGAACATACGCTAAAGATTATTATCCTGACGATAATTCCGTCCTCTCGTTTGTGGAGTTTGGTATTGCAAACCAAAGTAGTCGCGACCTCTCTACAAACGTGAAGCGTGGGATTAACACAAAAGCCAATATGGGCTGGAGGCCCAGCAAGGCACCACTGGGTTATCTGAATAGTAAAAAAGAGGAGAAGGGTAAGCAGTTTATCTACAACGACCCAGAGCGTTTCCATCTTGTTAAACAGGTCTTTCAGATGATGTTGACTGGCAACTATAGCGTTCCGAAGCTCTTGGAATATGTTAATGGAGAGATGTGCCTAAGGTTGCCAGAAAGCAAAAACAGGGTAAGTCGTAAGGTTCATTTAAGCGAACTGTACCGTATCCTAACTAATCCTTTTTATTATGGTTGGTATGAATGGGTAAAAGACAGCAACGATTGGATACAAGGTAAGCACGAACCGATGATAACTGAAGTTGAGTATGACCGTATTCAATTTCTGTTAGGGCGAGACGGGAGACCACGACCCAAAACGCATAAGTTCGCATTTACTGGAATTATGCGTTGTGGTGCGTGTGGTGCTGGTATTACCGCCGAAGAGAAGTTTAAGAAACAGAAAAATGGGAATATCCACCACTATATTTACTATCACTGTACTCGTAGGAAAGACCCTAACTGTATTGAGCGTGCTATGGAGATAAAAGACTTCAATGGTCAGATTGATAAAGTCCTAAAGAGCTTAACCATATCCGACCGTTTCCAGAAGTGGGCGCTGACCTATCTACACGAATTGAGAACGCAAGAGGCAAGGGCACACGAAGATGGTCTTGAAATGAAGCACAAGCGTCTTGAGCAGGTAATAAGACAACTGGACGACATAATGCTTAAGTACACTGCCCCAGAGAACGCTGATGGCTCGCTCATAAGCGATAGCGAGTTGAGAGGTATCAAAAGTCGTCTGCAGAAAGATAAGTTTGCCTTGGAGTCTCAACTGGCCGTGCAGGGCAAGGAGATTGACCAGTGGGTTGAATTAACCGAGAGGACATTCAACTTTGCTCGTTATGCTCGCATATGGTTTGCTAAAGGTGATATGGAAACCAAGCGAGCTATATTTGCCTGTTTAGGTTCGGACTTCATCGTAGCCGACAAAAAAGTGAGGATTACCATACAACAACCATTCAAATCTGTATTTGATGGACTCCCACTAGCAACTAACGAATTGGAGAGGTTAGAACCTATCAAAAATCACACTACCATTAAACGAATAGAACATTTCGTACAACAATTTCCTATCTTGAGCGGGTAAGGGGAGTCGAACCCCTATCTGAATCTTGGCAAGATCCCATAATGCCGCTATACGATACCCGCTTTTAATTTTTAGTAATTCCAGCTATTAGGCCCATTATCTTGTGATAAAGCTCTGTGCTACCAACTGATATTTGAGCAACACCAAAGGGGAGTGAATTAAACGGCTTTTTCCCTTGGCTAGAAATGCTCACGGTTTGTTGAGTTTTGTGGAAATTACTATAGGGTATATTACACTTTTTTTGCCAAAAGTCTAATATGTAACCTTGGTCTTGATGCGCAAAAATTCTTATCCAAATTTTTATCTTTTCCTCTGGTACATCACACAATTCTTTCAAGAACCTAATAAAAACACAGATTAATTCTGGATCGGAATTGGTTAATGAAACTCGGTGTGATGTAGTCGGTTTTCCGTTTCTAATTACTGGCCGTTTGTAGCCCTCTGCCCAATATAAAGCGGTGCCAATTAGCAGGAGATCGCGTTTAGATAATTTGCCAATAAGTTTTTGTCCAGCTTGTCTGGATAATTTTGAGCGCGTTTCGGCTAGTAGTGTTTGGTTTTTATTTCTAGCCAATAGACCGCGTAGTGAGGCAGCATGCACCTTATCTCTCAGTCTGTCAGAAGCTTCTTCTGGCAGCGCTAGATCTGAAAACCAAGAAGAGAGAGTGCTTTTGGGCACCTTTAAAAGGCGGCCGATCTCATTATAGCTACGGCCAGCCATTCTTAATTTATAGGCCTTAAACTTATCTGATCTCATCTCATATCTAGTATTATATCACAGTGGTTCAGTTTTGGATGGTCTTTAGTGGACAATCGGGTGGGGATAAAACGTCCTTAAATTGTACAGGCTCCCTATAGGTATAGTGCAGTAGTTCAGTTCTAAAATCGAAAAGTGGACAATCGGGTGGGGATAAATAATTGAAGTAATAAATGTTGAAATGGGCTTAGTTTAATGGTACTGTGGTCTTGGTTAATAGTTGCCGCGGTAGCTCAGTGGTAGAGCGCAGCCCTGAAATCTTTGGGGCCTGACCAAGTAATTGGTCATGAGAAAAACTGGGTGAATTCGGGGAACATCCCACCATAACGGGACAATCCCGAGCCAACTCCGGAAGGGCATAGATTTCCGGATCGGTGTAGAGACTAGCAGGTGAGTCCCAACGATAATCCTGCATCAGCGCCCAGCCCCCGTCGTGACGGGGTGATGATATAGTCCAATAGCTTCGGAAGAGGCTGGCGTCGTCAGTTCGATTCTGACCCGCGGCACCACGTAGGAAAAGTCAATGAGTTTTGGTTCGCCTCGCTTCGCTCGGCGGTGATTTCGTATTCAATTTTGGGGGTAAAAACGAATTGGCGATTCTGCAAAATATGGTTCGAGCCGATGTTTTTCAGAAATGTTGGCAATTCGGAAAGATTATCTGATTCAATCAATTTAGCGGCTTGATTTAAGGATTTCACGAACTCACGAGCCGGTTCGAGCCAAGACAATCCTTTTGTCTCAAAGTCGGTGATTTTCTCACTCAATGACATTTTTTGGGATAACAAACTTTGCTTTTTGGCGGCGTATTCTTCTGTGGATAAAGCGTCTACCAAATAGACATCAAGTAGTTTTGCTAACTTCGCCTCTACGCTTATTAGTTGCTCTTTCAAAACACTAACTTCACTTTGTGCGCTCTCGCGCGCTTTATCCTGTTCACTATCCAACGCCGCCAAAACTTTCTCGGTGTCTTGGCTCGACAAAGAAACTTTTTGAAGAAAAGAAGTGATTTGCTCGGTTAGTGCTTCCTCACGGAGATAATGCTTTTCTTGGCACGGCCCTTTCTTTTTAGTGCAACGATAGTAATTATGGCCTTTCTGTTTTTCGGCAGTTATCGAGCAACCGCACGAAGCGCATTTTAAGAGGCCAAGAAAAGCAAAATTGTTTTTGTGTACTTCATGAACTCTGCCACGCTTCGCCATCACTTCTTGGCAAGAATCAAAAAGTTTCTTTGAAATTAACGGCTCGTGTTGCCCCTCATGAATTTCCCCACCATATTTCATTAGACTAATATAGAAAATATTTTGTAGAATACTTTGCACATTGCTCAACGCTATCTCTTTGCCGAGATTTCCTCGCAAGCCGTGTTCTTTGCACCAATTTGCGAGAGAGTGAAGCGTATATGCTCCGGTGGCGTACATTTCAAACAATTTCTTTACTTTAGGGGCTTTGTCGCTATCAACATCAATACCACGTGTCTTGGGATTATTGAGATAGCCCACCGGAGCCCAGCCGGGCTAAACGCCATTTCTGATTTTTTGTCGCAAACCTCTTTTCACATTCTCTCGCAAATTATCTACAAAATATTTTGATTGGCCGAAAGCAATGTTAAGCATGAAAAGTCCTTGTGGCGTTGTTTCAAACCAAAAGGTGGGAAATTTGAGGGACTTAATCAAGCCGCGATCTACAAAGTGAATTATTTTACCGCCGTCCACAGAATTACGCGCAAGGCGGTCGGGGTGCCACGAAATAATTCCGTCTGCTTTTCCTCTCTCAATCAATGACAACATTTCAGCGAATTTCATTCGCCCGGGTTCTTTTGCGGTTTTGGCTTCCTGAAAGGAAGCGACAATTTCAAG
>C687J35174_10008248_pt1 | contig 13281 bp, 20 predicted proteins | sample RifCSPhighO2_01_FD_35174 | JGI IMG/M metagenome (IMG submission 35174) | reverse complement strand
CGGGTTCGGTACCTTTTCCCCTTCTTTTCTGGCTTGGGAGAGGCCGATGGCGATGGCTTGTTTGCGGCTTCTTACGGTCTTGCCACTTCGGCCCGACTTTAATTGCCCGCGCTTGAACTCGTGCATTGTCTTCTCCACTTTCTTCTGCCCGCCCGACTGAACAGTCGTTCGGGCGGGTGCTGTTTTGCCATATCTAGCCATATAATTAATGGGACGTAGGAAATAAGAGATTGCTACGTCTACATAACTTGTGTATTGGGCCATATTAAAAATAAACATTAACTTCTGATAAATGAAAGGAATAATCATACTAATCGTGATATTGGCGGTACTCGGGATCTGGTGGGCAAAAAGGACGCCAGACTCTGTCAGTGGACTTCAGCCAGAAAATGGTTCGGCAAATGTGCTCGATGCTTTCGATGGCGATGGTAACCCAGAGAACAATGGGACAGGTGAGACCAACCCCGGCGAATACGAGGACAAAGGTTAGGGTTGGGACCCTAATCTTTGAAGCCACTGCTTTTTGAACGTTATTTAAACACCAAAAGCAAGGCTCCCCCGACGATAAAAAGTAGGCCAAGAGCCGATTTTGCCGTCATGGCTTCGCCGAGAAATATTGCGGCAAGGATTACTACGAAGACTACGCTTAACCTGTCGAGTGCGGCTACGCCAGAGGCGGGGCCGTATTTGAGTGCGAAGAAATAAAAGAGCCACGATAGGGCGCCAGCGATACCAGAGAAAACAATGAAAGTGAGAGTGTGATTGCTCACAGTTTTAATAAGTGAGAATTTTTGCAATACTGTCGCGGCTCCAACTAGGAACAGTGCCATTACTACGGCTCGTATGGTAGTAGCCAGGGTTGAATCAACATTTTTCAATCCGATCTTTCCTAATATCGCGACAGCGGCGGCAAAGATGGCAGAGATAAGTGCGTATAAAATCCACATGATATGATTATATTATCATGAGACAAGTAGTGGTAATCCACGGCGGAGATACATTCGATACATACGAGAAATATTTGAGATCCTTGAAGCGTTTCGATATCGATTTTAACGACTACACTGGCGAGAAGAAAGGTTGGAAGTCGAACCTCCAAGCATCTTTAGGTGAAGAATACGAAGTCGCGTTGCCGGATATGCCAAATAGTTTTAATGCCAAATATCCAGAATGGCAGATTTGGTTTGAAAAGTTTATACCATTTTTGGATGGGGAAGTTGTGTTTGTGGGACATTCTCTCGGCGGGACTTTTTTGGCGAAGTACCTTTCGGAGAACACTTTCTCTAAGAAGATTAAAGGAGTTTTTCTCGTTGCTCCTCCGTTTGATGATAGTCCCGATTACTCTCTATCCGACTTTGCTCTTCCTAAGAAATTAAATTTACAGACTAAAAATGTTGTAATATATCACTCGAGCGATGATAAGGTCGTGCCATTTGCTGACTTAAACAAATATAGTAGCGCTATAAACAACGCTGTTGTAAAGCAATTCACCGACAGAGGACACTTCAACCAACCTGAATTCCCGGAACTTGTAGAAGACATTAAAAATCTCGGTCTGAATAGTTGACTTTAAATAAAAATTTACTGAAAATTTAGGGCAGAAATCTTTGTTCTTTAAAGATTTTTTCTGAAGTAAAGCAATTAGGAGTTAGCTGTATGGGATCAAACGGCCTGCCTCTGATAGTGCTGGCAGACACGGATGAGAAATTTTGGAGTAGGTTAGAAGAGGAGTTCAATGTCGTTGGTTACGAAACGAGAATAGCATCCACATTCGAAGAAGCCATAGAAGCTATCGATGAAGATGCGGCTCGTCGCGTCATTGTAGGTGTTGATAGCCAGTTTCCGGTTTGGCACAAAGTTCTTGACCATGTTCACAAAAATGCGGTCAAAAGAGCCGGAGGTCTTGCTTGGGCTGAGGAAGGAACTCAAGCCCTAGAAGCCATGGCATTAAACCACAAGGCTTATCGCTTCTTTTGGGATAAGGACCGAGTTACCGTAGCTCGCCTCATCTCGCATATTAGTAGAGTATTGGATAATCTGGACTTGTTGGAAGACACGAATTCGTTGGCAGACAAGCTGACAGGTCTCGACACATACAGTACTTTCGTCCGAGAGATAATCCCGCAACTGCGAACTTCCAAAACTCGCGGATATCCAGCCGTTTTTTCCGTACTGTACATTGATGCGGATTATTTCAAAAGCATCAATGACACTTACGGACATGATGTTGGGGATGAAGCAATCAGAGTTATCGCCAATATCCTCAGCACTCATATACGACCGGCAGATCTCATTTGCCGCCGTTATGAGAATGGGGATGAAATGGTAGTTGCTTATCGAGAATTGGATAAGCATCAAGCTTGTGATCGAGGATGGCATTTACAACAGGCGGTGGCAGTCGATACTCGCTTTAAGTACAGAAGACTTGCAATCTCCTTCGGTGTCGCAGAACTTCGGCAAGAAGATATGAACGATGACCCATTTACTGATCTCTCGAAACTTGTCCGGCGTGCGGATGCGAATTTGAGAGAAGTCAGAAATTTCGAGAGGGATAAGGTTGCGTAAGTTTTTTGTGCGATGTGGGCAGGGATCATTGTCGATCCCTGCCTTTTTGTTTGAAAGAAACCATAAAAACTTTGTTTTGAACAGTTGACTTTAAGAAGAAAATATTAGAAAATTTAAAGCAGAAAGTACAAGGAGCAATTTTATGAAAGTAAAAGTTCTTCCACTGGTCGTCCTGGTGGAAAACGATATAGGAGTCTGTAGAGGAGTCATGGACGATCTCCGTCTGGCTGGTTATGATGTCTGGGCGATATCAACTTTGGAGGGCGTAATGTACGCCATTCACAGAAATAAAACTCGACAAATAGTAATGCTTGTTGATGATAAGTTTCGCGATCTTATTAAGGTATTAAAATACATTAAGACTGAAGTTAGACATCAGGTCGCGGTGTTTGTCTGGGGCTCTGCTCCTTCGATGGAGACTGAGACAATGGCTATAGAGATCAACGAAGCCTATGATGTGTTTGATAAAGACACTCTCGGCATAAAAAAACTAATCTTGCGTGTGAGGAGAGCGCAAAAGCATTTGCAGGAACGAGACCAGTCTCGTGTGGACCAGATGACTGGTCTCCCAGATCGTAGCAGTTTCTGGCTTACGGTCTCACCACAGTTAAAAACATCTCGCGACCGAGGAAGTCCAAAACTCTTCTCTATCGTTCTCTTCGATGCTGATCATTTTAAGCGGCTCAATGATGCTCATGGGCACGTTGTGGGTGACACCGCCTTGAAAAAAACCGCCAAAATACTTAAGAGCGGTTTGCGCGCATCCAACCATTTGTGCCGCTGGGGAGGAGACGAGTTTGTCGTCGTTATGCCTGATGTTAGTGAGGCAATGGCTTCGGAGATTGCTTGTGGTCTTCGGGATAAAGTCGGCGAGTGTCGTGTCGGCAGAAACAACGACATTCCCATTTCAGTATCATTTGGTATAAGCCAAATTCTTCAGGGAGATATCCGTGAGGACGTCGAACAAAGCTTGACCGATTTTATTGAATTGGCGGACACTGGTCCTACGGGCCTACAGTACGCAAAAAGAAAGAGATCGGCTTAGTTTTCGCGGGGCGGAGAAAGATTCTCCGCCCCTTTTCGTTTATACTGTTTATATATGAAAACTTTTTGGACAATAATCATTTTGGCGGCTATTACTATCATGGTCTACGTAGTAGCCACTTCCGATAAGCAAATTCCTGTTGATAGCGACGGTATCGAGGAAGCGATAATACAGGTTACGTATCCGGAACCTAACGCGATAGTTACAAGTCCACTGACTGTTACGGGAAAGGCGAGAGGCACATGGTATTTCGAAGCGAATTTTCCAGTCCGTCTGCTCGATGGTAATGGCAGAGAAATTGCTGTCATACCAGCACAAGCGCAAGGGGAGTGGATGACTACAAACTTTGTGCCATTCAACGTTATCCTAAATTTCACCAATCCTACTACCACTATAGGCACCTTAGTGCTCGAGAAAGATAATCCATCTGGTCTTCCTGAACATGCCGATGAATTGCGCATACCTGTACGGTTTAATCCATCTGTAGCAGCTCAAACACGCAACATCAAACTCTATTTTTATAACCAGAATCTAGATCAGGATGTAAATGGCAATCCAACCTGCTCTGCTAGGGGGTTAGTGTCAGTCAATCGTTCTATATCTCTTACAAATACTCCAATACAAGATGCGGTAAAAGAATTGTTAAAAGGCCCTACTACTTCTGAACGAAGTCAATTGCCCGGAACAGAATTTCCTCTCGCTGGAGTGACTCTCACTGGAGCTAATTTGGTCAATGGGGTATTAACACTATCTTTTAACGATCCGCAAAATAAGACTACCGGAGGATCATGTCGAATCACTATTTTGAAGGAACAGATTGAAGCCACTGCATTACAATTTGGCGGAGTCAGTCAAGTACACTATCTGCCCGCCGAAATCTTCCAACCATAGTGCACCATATTCTCGATGAAATAGAAGGATTTCCCATACGTCTATACTCAGGCTCATGGCGAAACACTACCTACATTACGGACTATTTATCGGTTTAATGTTGGTGGTGTTTTCTCTAGGAGTTAATGCGCAGACTCTCAAGGTTAATCGTGCGCAAGTAGAGTCTCTGGATGAAGCATTTGTAAGTATAGAGGCTGACGAAGTGGAGACAGATAAAGATCTTCGAGATTACGCACTTGGCGTCATCCGCTCCGATGAAGGAGTCGAAGAAATAAACTTTACCAGCGAGGAGGTGGAAGTACTGCATAAACAACATGGATATATCTTGGCGCTTGTACCAGTAACTTTCGATATCAAAGTGGTTGCTCGTGCCGATGGCGAAATTGAAGTGAGTTATCCGTGGTACTCGGTTATTACCATCGACCGTAAGACTGCGGTGGAGATCGAACTCAAGATCGCTATAGACACTGTCCGTTCAGAGAGTATGGTAGGTTCAGTCAGGGCCAAAGGCAAACCTCTTGAACCCAAGTTTACTGTTCGCGAATCAGCCGAGACAGTTTCTGCGATTCACTCGGTTCTGTGGACAAAGATGGGGACAAATGGGGGATGAAATTAGTTGCAGAAATTTATTGTTTATGTATAGTGAGTGGGCAAGCATTCTGTATTCTACCTCTGAAATTCTGCACGACGTGACGGAAGCACACGGATAGGCCAGTCAAACTAACAAGGTTAAAAGACGTGTTTATCGTGGGGTCGAAAACCTTATTAGATAAGATTTGGCGTATCGTATACGTCGTAATGAATGGAAAAATACAAACTTTGTGTTGAAGGTACTGAATCGTTCTTTGTAGAAACTTATAATCGCGAAGCAGATGCCATCTTTAGATTCTGTCTATTGAGAACTTCTGATCGCGAAATGGCGCTTGATTTCACCCAGGATACATTCCTGCGCTTCTGGAAGTCTCTGGCTTCCGGCAAGGATATCAAGAACCACCGTACGTTCCTGTTTACAATTGCTAGAAATATTATTATTGATTGGTATAGAAGGAAGAAGCCGTATTCTCTCGAGGCTCTGATGGATAATGCAGGGGAGTCGAGGCCAAGCCTAGTATTGGTGGCCGTGGAGAATACAGAGATTGAAGTGGAGGCGGAGTTCTTGATCAGAAAGATCGGTGAACTCCCGGAACCTTACTCCAATGCGGTCTATCTAAGATGTGTAGAAGAGCTCAAGCCACGTGAGATTGCTCAGGTACTGGGCGAATCCGCCAATGTCATCTCTGTGAGGATTAGTCGTGGGCTTGAGCAGTTACGAAGACTCTTACATATAGAAACTAATGCAAAAACTACATGAGTGTATTGACGGGAGATGCCCGGTAGGCATCGACTCGGTGAAGAAAATCGGCCTTACTCCACAAGAGAAAAGGGCGATTTTCTTTTGCTTGAAAAATGAAATAAAGAGATCAAAGATTGTCAAAGCGATGAGCACTCATCAGGAGTAGATTCGTTGCCGAAACAGAATTTCATCCCGTTTATTTTAAGTATATTGTCATTGTCTCTCACAAAATATAAGGCCACACGTGTTCCATCCTTGTAATCTGTAAACAAAGTAATTTTCCTATCGTTCCATAAGACATGTTTAAAGTCAGTAGATTTAAACAGACTAATGATGTTGTATACGCTATCCATAAGTCCATAACACTCTTCTTGCTTTGATTCGTCAGCACATGTCTCGGATAATTTATATGAAAGCGATTTTATTCCTTCGAGATTGTGTGTACGGGCGTACTCCAAATATTCTTCCACAACCTGCCATGCTTCCAGAGAAACACTTGTTGCATCCGCAGTTTGTGATTGCGATGATTCCAAAGTTAGGTTGAGGTTTTTAATTTGCGGTTCAATAAACTTCTTCCATCCGAAACCTTCGTATCCGACAAAGATAACCACTCCGATAGCGATAAGGGTAATAAGGGTTTTATTTTGTTTTTTCATATTGTATAGATTAATTATAGCAAAATTTCTATGGTAAAATAGTCAAACAATGATTGTCTTTGATCGTGTCTCTAAAGTATATCCCGATAGTTCGGTGGCTCTGGAGGAGATAAGTTTGTCTATAGAGCCGAAGGAATTTGTCTCTATTGTCGGGCCGTCTGGCGCGGGCAAGACGACGCTACTAAAACTGTTTCTTGCAGAAGAACGTCCAACGCAAGGCGCAGTTTTTTACGAAGCGGTCAATGTCCATAGTCTAGACAAGAAAGCTATCAATGACTTTCGTCGCAAAGTGGGTATGGTGTTCCAAGATTTTCGTCTTTTGTCCAATAAAACTGTGTACGAAAACATCGCTTTTACCATGGAAGCTGCGGGACGTACAGACGAAGAAATCGAGACAGATGTACCGCACGTCTTGGAACTTGTCGATCTTATGCCAAAGATATGGAACTTTCCGCGCGAGCTTTCTGGCGGAGAGAAGCAGAGAGTGGCTATCGCACGTGCTCTCGTCAATGAGCCGGATATAATAATCGCAGATGAGCCGACGGGAAATCTCGACCCGGCCAACACTTATGACGTGGTCCAAATTCTCAAGAAGATTAATGACCTCGGCCGGACGGTGATTCTCACCACGCACAACAAAGGTATCATCGACTCGCTCCATAAGCGCGTGATCGCTATGGATCGTGGCAAGATAGTGCGCGATGATAAAGTAGGCAAATATGACGAATAAAAAAGAAATGTTTAAGGTGAAGCTGAAGAGGATTATGCGGACCGGATTTTTCAATTTCTGGAGGAACGGCACAGTATCACTTGCATCAGTACTAGTAATGACAGTGACACTTCTAGTTGTGGGCTCGCTCTCTTTCTTCAACGCTATTCTCGATACCTCGCTCGCCGAACTGCAAAATAAGATAGACATCAATGTCACTTTTGTCACCACCGCCGAGGAGACCGATATTTTGAATATCAAGCATTCTCTAGAGTCTCTTCCGGAAGTTCTCCTCGTCACTTACACTTCCCGCGAGGAAGCGCTGACGGCTTTTAAAGAAAGACATGCAAATGACCAATCCATCCTCGCCGCTCTCGAGGAGTTAGGGGAGAATCCGCTCGGTGCCACGCTCAATATCAAAGCACGGGATCCATCGCAGTATGGTTCTGTGGCCGAATTTCTCGAAAGCGACGACACTCTCTCATCTGGGAAGATAGCCATCATCGACCATGTCAATTATTTCCAAAATAAAACGGCCATAGACCGTCTGACCAAGATTATTAATTCGGCTGACACGCTAGGGCTTGCACTGACAGCATTTCTTATAATCGTCTCTGTCCTAATCGCTTTCAATACTATACGGCTTACCATCTACATCGCCCGGGAGGAGATAAGTGTGATGCGTCTAGTGGGAGCCTCGACTTCTTACATACAGGGGCCGTTTGTAGTATTAGGCATCATCTACGGCCTCTCGGCGGCTATCGTGACGCTCCTGGGATTCCTCCTCATCACTTATTGGCTAGGCTCTGTCATGGCGAGTTTCTTGCCAAGTTTTAACCTCTTCTCTTATTACCTACGTCATTTCTTTGAGATTGCTCTTATCACCATAGTTTCGGGAGTGATCATAGGTGGTTTCTCGAGTATCCTTGCCATTAGAAAATATCTTAAGATATAATTCGAACATGAATAAATTAATTTCAATTATTGTTATTGCAGTTTTAATTATTGGCGCATTTGCTTTATTCAAAGATAAGAGTGTGGCTCCTACAGATATGAGAATAGAGACAGAAGTTCCTGTTACAGAAAATATTGAGGAATCTAAAATTAAAGAATTTAACGTCGATGCATCGTCATTCAAATTTACTTCATCGACTCTCACGGTAAACCAAGGAGATACAGTCAAAATTACGGTGACCAACTCTCTCGGTATGCACGACTTCAATCTCGATGAATTCAGTGCAGTTACCAAAATGCTTAAAGTGGGGGAGTCAGAGACGATCACTTTTATAGCCGATAAAGCAGGAGAATTCGAGTACTACTGTTCAGTAGGAACCCATCGTGCTATGGGTATGGTAGGGAAACTGATCGTTAATTAACTTTTATCTGATTGGATTCTCCCCTCTAATGAGTCGGATAAGTACCATTATTACCGCGATGACCAGAAGTAGGTGGATAAACCCGCCGATGGTATAAGAAGTAACAAGACCCAAAAGCCAAAGGATAAGCAAAATAACTGCAATTGTTGTAAGCATAGAAGATTAGACGGGCACCACCTTATTTTCTTGCACACTGGCTATATAAAAATAAAAACACCGGGAGGTTTGGGGCCTCCCGGGTTTGGTTGTGCGAAGTTCTTGTCAGTGTACATGGTGGAAGAGAACTTCACGAAGCATGTTGACGAACAGGGCGAAATCGACTGCGATTAAAAACAGTACGTCGATACCGAGTTCGTTCCAATCTCGTCGGAAGATGCTTGCAGTCTTCCAATAAACGTCTTCGGCATTCTTGATCAAAAGATACTCGGCGATCATACGATCGTATGTAGGCGCCGGGGTCGAGAGTTGAAGGCACGCATAGGCGACGAGTCGACCGGAGGAGAGGTTACGGATCTCGGTTTGGGAATACGGCGAGATTACATAGTTGCTACGTTTGCCCCCAACCTGGATTACACCCTTGTTCTCCAGTTCCGACCACGCACTTTCGGGAAGAATCTGACGTAACAATTGCCGCGCCTTTTCTTTTGCTCTTTCATGCTCGTCGTCCGTCATTCCTATCCTCCTTGAACTCTCGGGATTAAGAGGATCTCGGCGTTTGGGTCGAATTCGCGGATCAAGACGCTCTTCTTCTCGGAGATATCCGCGGCGAACCATCCTTGCGCTATTTTCTCGTTGAATTCCTGCTCGATTTCCTTGAGACGCTCGGGACTAACCGTCTCAGTGTCCCATTCGGCAAGCAGCTTGTCGCCGCTCGTGCAAATCATTCTAAGTTTTCCGATCATACCTAGTTCCTCCTTTAGGACTGATTTTCTGAACTATTTCCAGTTTTCATCTAACCATACTTTTACCTAGCAATCAATCCTCGACGATGATAATAACTACTTCTTGATTTCCTTCATCATTCTCTCAAATTCTCGTTGCGCATCACCAATCTTAGTCTGGTATTGTTGAAGTTTTTGTTCGTGAACCTGAAGGTCACGCTTGATGGATGCCGTTTCGGTCTCCGCCTTTGCTAACGCCTGGTTTTTTCTTGCGATTTCCTGTTTCTCTTTCTCAACCTCTCCGGTAAGCTCATTTAACTTTTGTTCTATTGGTGATGACATATTTATATTTTAACAATTTATCTTAATATAACAAGAAACCCCGTGAGATAGCTGGCTTAGCCTATCTCACGGGTTAGGGTCAGTGAATCCATAGAGAAGACAGCGTGTTAGGGAAAATTTTCCGAATGACATTCTGGTTCTCCAGTGATAAGTCTGTAAACACAATGAACAAAGGTATGTCATTATGGCAATCGAACGGTATGATTATTCGATTGCCTAACGTCCGAGGTTCCAATATCTCTATGATAGCCCCTGACTCAAGGTGTCTACAGTCTTGAAAGAGTATCACTCCACTCAACTTACTGTTTGAAAATGGGACACATCGATGTATCTTGGTTGGCTTGCTTATTTCTATAACAGCACTTGTAGCCATAGGCCTCCTTTCTGTATTTAGTATATAATAATTAAATGCTTACACAATTATCGCAATATCCTGATTTGGGATTACTTCTATTGAGGCTTACTATTGCCGTTATCTTTATTTACCATGCTCTACCGAAATTCAAGATGAAAAACTGGATGTTTGGCGTCGGTATTGCAGAGTTCTTCGCCGCTCTCATGCTCGTATCTGGCATCTGGATAGATCTTGGCGCGCTATTACTTATCATCATCATGCTCGGGGCTATCTACCACAAGAGGTTCAAGTGGAATATACCCTTCTCAACACAAAGCAATACCGGCTGGGAATTCGACTTTATTTTGCTCTTCGCCGCGATCGCACTCATCCTCACCGGCGGCGGAAATATCGGCCTCTAACACATCCTTAAATACTGGAGTATTTAAGGATGTGTTATTTGAATTCGAAGAGGATTTCGGGGAAGTTTTTGACGCGGTCTTTTGAATCAAGTTTGATTCCTTCCTTTTTATAAAATTTTAATTGCTCTTTGCGATGGTGAGCATCTATCTAAATGTGCCCATCAGCGTAAACGATGCGATGGAAAGGGATAGAGCGGAGACCGTTTTGATACGCCTTGCCTAAAATATTAGTGATACTCTGCGACGCCATCGTTCCTCCCCCGGCCGCTCGTGCAATCCTGCCGTAAGTTGTCACTCTCTCCGGCGGTATCGCCATCGCTGCTTCGATAACTCTGTCACTAAAAGATTTCATCTAACTTCTTTGATTGCTCGTTTTGCATAATAAGAAACATTCAGCGAAATGCCATCTAGCTGATCTACGTCTTCTTCCGAACACCACTTCCAGACATCACTGGTCTTTTCGGGCACCACTTGGTCTGTAGAAGATTTTGCAAAATAAACCAGACATACATGCTCATGGGTAGGAGAAACATTGTGCCGATTCAAACTGACTGGAGACACTAATTCTTTATATTTTTGGTCACTACCTTTGAACACCCTACTATCTAATATTTCTATATCTAGCCCAACCTCCTCCTTAACTTCTCTTACGGCAGCTTCATTTGGATCTTCGCCTAACTCAATGTGACCGCCAACAGAAAGCCAAATTCCATACTTATCATGCTTTCTTAATAGAACTTTTTGATTATGAACGACAAAAACTTCAACTGTAAAATCAATTTTGTCATGAATATGAGGCATGCGAATCAGTATATCATCTGCCACTAATTAGATTTATTATTGGAATTTAATATCACATAAAACACATCCTGACAAACCCGAGTTTTTAAGGATGTGTGGCATTTTTATTGACACGTTGTCTAGCGTTAAGCTAGAGTAGCTCCAGAAACAAGATTGGGAGGGTAAATGAAAGTACCACGACTGAATCAAATTGGCGAGTGCTGGGAATGCGAAAAGACCTATAGACTTAATGAACACGAATTGTTGTGGTCGATTCCCGAGCATTTGTATAAACAAAAACTGTGCAAAGGGTCACATATGAGTGCTAGAAATATGAGGCCTACGATTCTAAGCCACAGAGAATCGCTAGAGGTTGCAAACTTCGTTAAACAAGATGATGGTCGTTGTCTCGTCTTACAATCTCACTCTCTAGCCTGTGGAGACGGCGACCGGTGCCATGCTATTAGGCGGAACATCGCCAGAGCGATGGCAGAGTATTACCTTAGATACGTGTCAAAGACCGCCTGACTGAAAGGAACCGCCATTCCGAGTAAGTCAGGCGGTTTCTTTTTAAGAATCGCGCAAAATTATCCACAGTCTGTATTTGACATATTTTACCCTGCCGATAGATAATTAGGGAGCAAGGCGCTACTCGCAAGAGTGGCGTCTTGTATTTTTAGATAAAAACGAAAGCCGCCGCACCAAGAAGCGTTTGGTGGGCGGCTTTTTGGTGCAGCGGTGTTACACAGACGAGTGCCAACGTCCTCTATTTAGGTCAAGCGGAATTGGGCGAATGTCGATACAGGCGTCAGGATAACGTGCCTGAATTTCGGTTCCGATGGCGACCGAAGCCCGGTTGATAACATCGTTCGTTCTTACCGGTGTCTCGAATAGAATAAACTTTACACTGATTTCTATGTTCAGTCCGGTTCTGTTCAACTTATCCTCCGGAAATTCAACCTTCACTTGTTGTTTGCGTTTCAGTTCTAGTTCCGGGATAGCAAGAATCGCTCTCTGAATTGCATCATGCAGATTCCACAGCCTATCCTGTCTATCATCTGGTACGCCAGACACAATAACGATGGGCATATCGTAGTCTCCTTTCTAAAAATTATGATAACATGAAAATATGAGTACTGTCAAATCGTGGCTGCCGATCAGGGACTCGAAGCTTACAGCTTCAGTACACCTTTTGGCTAAAATTTTCTTAAAATCAATTTTAGCTCAAAAGCTTTTCTCGTCCCGGTGCTACGGCGACTAAGCTAAATTTTCTATATCAAAAGATAGGAAAATTTTGCTAGCTGCCGATCAGGGACTCGAACCCCAATATTCACCTCCAGAGGGTGACGTCCTACCATTAGACGAATCGGCAATAAGAACAAGATACATTGAAAACCGGCTATTTTCAATAAGAAATTTAATAAATTTTAAGCCGGCGGATGGGATCCGCCGGCTTGAGCTAAACTACTTCTTAACGGGGTAGGCCCGTCGCCAATTTTCAGCGATGATTTTTTCTGAAATGGTTATGCGCGGGGATTTAGGGACGGAGGGTTGCGGAGTCTCAGGTTTTTTTAATTGTTCACTTAGTCTCTTTATTTCAGCTTCTCGTTTCTTTAATTCCTCCTCTGCCCGCTGTTTTAATAAAACAGCAGCATCAAGACGATCCTTTAATTCCTTCTCGTTCTTCTCCACTCTCTCTACTACAGCATGACTCACGACACCCTCCACAATTCAAAATAGTGCTCTCCGGAAATANATTATAATATAGATACATGGATTTTCACCCGCTAGTTATCCACTATCCCATAGCATTTCTTAGCGTCTACGCCGTCTTTGAGCTTCTGCGATTCAAGCGGCTTACCGGCTTGCCTTGTTGGTTCAATATAAAAGCGGCTATTTTAATTATTGGTGAAATTAGCGCTATAGCCACATTGTTGGCAGCAGTAG
>C687J35174_10008238_pt1 | contig 13287 bp, 14 predicted proteins | sample RifCSPhighO2_01_FD_35174 | JGI IMG/M metagenome (IMG submission 35174) | reverse complement strand
TGACAATTTCGACCTGATGACAGGGGCGCATATTCACTTTCATGTTTTCAGTATATAGAAAACCACCTTCGCTGGGTAGTGGAGGTGGTTGAAATAATTAGATATTCTTAATCGCGAGATTCTGCTCACCTGCTTTCGGCAACCAACCGATTGCTGTACGGAGACTGTCTTGTGTTTTGGGTAGCGACTTGATGTCTACTTTCCCCACTACTTTTATTTCAATATTTTTACAGATGCCGAGCGCCACCGCAGGATTTACTTTTTTGCCGGCCGCGCGCACGACCTTGTCGTTTATGAACATGAGGTCGATTTGGTTTCGCTTGCGCGAATGCATGGAGTCGGCAACGACGCGCAGACCAATGTATTCATCAACAAGCCCGATACCGCAATTTGGATTTGATGTGTCTGCTTTTGCAACGACTTCAATCACCGTACCGTATGGAAGTTCCTCTTTGAGGTCGACAGAGCGTGCCGCAATGATTTGCGGATTAGAATACGCCCCGCTTGCGGTGGTATGTGGGTCGCCATCGGTTTGTTCTACGACGGCGTTGTAGCCGGTCATGGAGACTACATGTGTCGGATATGTGGGTTCTACTGGCACCTCTATTTCCGCCGCTTGCGCGGTAGACATAGCAAGTAAGCCGATCAGAGCCGTTGTGAAGAATCCGGTCATTAGAATGCAAGGAGAATCCCCTTACGCGAGCAATTCTAGCACATTCTATCCCCCTTGTCAACACTGATTCATGGCTACATAAAGCCATATTTCACTGCATACGGGCAGACTCCAGCTCCTGACCGACACCGGCCATTACAGAGCAAGGACAACAATCCCCGCGACGACGAGCCCGATTCCGGGAGGGCTTTACAAAAGGATGAGATTACGACATAGTATCGGTCGGAACGCAAACGCCAAGGAGCACCCAATGGCAACCGGAAAACAGATTGCTGCCCTGAAGTACGTCCTGTTCAAATCCCCCGAACTCGGTAACCTGTTCAAGCGAGTCGTCGCGACCCTCTTGGACGAGTCCAAGAGCCTCACCCGTCCAGTGGTGATCAGGCTCGAAACCAACATGCAAGGCTTCGAGCGCAAGCAGCTCAAGCAGCTCTATCGCGACTGCAGCGTAGCTACGAGCTGTGGCGGCAAGACGCACATCAACGAGCTGATCGCAATGATCGGCAGCGACCTCAGCTTCAGCCACTCCGAGGGCAACACCGATTGTCAGGTCGGTTTCTGGGCGCGAAAAGGCAAGAAAAAACCAAAGATCGTCGAGGTCACCAACAGCAAGCTGCAAAAAATCGACCTCGCCAGGCCTGGGCTCTACCCTTCGCTCGAGAAGGATGAGGCACTCAGACGCACAGGATGACTACCTCCTCTACAAGCCCCGACGGCATTGTTCGTCGGGTGCTTTTTTATTTTGCTTCAACTCACATATCTTCCCGTTTTGGTGCTGCAAACGGCTCTGCAAAATAGGGTTAGAGAAATTGTGACCCTACGGGGAATCGAACCCCGCTTCCATCCTTGAGAAGGATGTGTCCTAGCCGATAGACGATAGGGCCTTGGGCGCCATCATAGCGGAAAATCGCCACTTTTTCCACGCTCTTCCACATACTCTCACGTTCTTAAGAAACCGAGAGTGTTATTGTTTCGAAAACTTTTCGATAAAGTCTACGAACATACGACCATAGGGCGTAAGTTTATGCTCAAGATCTCTACCCACGAATCGCTTTTCCACAAGCCCTGCAATCACAAGTCTTCGAACGTGCTCGGCGACTGTTTTCATATTCGCCCTCACCTCATCCGAAATCTGGACAAGGTTGAGATCCGTTTTCTTAGCAACCAGCAACAGTATCTGGATACGACGATGATTCGACACTCCTTTAAAATGGCGCTCGAGTCTCTTGGGACCCTTTGTCGTTTCCCCACTCATAGCCCCATACTCTCACGTTCCTAAGAAACCGAGAGTGTTGTATGGGGATAATTATTCGTGAATCAATTTGAAACGAGGTTCGCCGTTGGGTGGATTTCCGAAGAACATTTCTTGCGGGCGGAACCAAAACCCATGGTCGTGCGGCCATAGGTGCTCGTATACGACTCCGATTTCTCCTGTCTCGCTATGTTTTGCACCCCGCGCAATGAGGCGGTAGATTCCGCCTTTGTAGTGCCGATAGATTTCACCCGGCGCATCGAGCGCCTCCTGTTCTGATGAAAAAAGCGGCGGCTCCATATCAGCGATTCTGCCACTCCGCGTCCATGCGTACAAGCAGTTCTTCTGCATGATTCGGCTCCGCCATGATTGCTCGCACTGTTCGCTCCATACGTAATCCTTGCGAGCCCTTCACAAGGACGACATCCCCCGCTTTCAGCTCAACTCTTAAATCGTTGCCCACGCGCTGTGCCTCTTTCATCTCATACGTGTGAATATTTTGCGCGGGAATTCCGGACTCATGTGCAGATTCTGCTGTTGCCTTCGAACGGAATCCTACGGTGTAGAGCATCTCTGCGCAATGCGCCGCATACGCTCCAAGTTTTCGATGCTGGTCCGTTGAATATTTACCGAGTTCGAGCATGTCTCCCAACACCGCTATCCGTCTCGCTGCATTGATATCTTTCAGAGTCTCCAGTGCCGCAAACGCCGCAGTCGGGGAAGAATTATATGTATCGTCGATGATAATGGAACCATTAACTCCTTTCAAAATTCGCACACGGCCAGGCGGTGGTTCCCATGCAATCAGATTCTGAGAAACGGTCACCAAATCCATCCCCACTGCTTCACCGACAGCAAGCGCGGCGAGGCCCGCGTACACGCGCGGACGTCCGAGTGCTCCGAGCACCGAGACAGGTATCGAGGCGCCAGCCCGACTCGCACGAAAACGCAGCCCCGTCGGCATTCCTTCTTCATATATGACCTCTTCATGTGAGGCAGTGAAGTCGTTACTCGCGTCGAAGCCGTACGTAACAGATGCCCCCCGGAAATCGTTCTTTAAATCTCGTGTTCGAGGATCGTCGCCATTCAAGATGAGTTTCCCCCCCTGTCTCAACTTCTTCGCAAGAGATTTCTTTTCTTTGACCAGTTCATCGGTGGAATTGAAATACTCAATGTGCGTCGGGACTTCCGGCACGCCTGTAAACACGACGATGTCGGGGCGCAGCCATTGCGCAATACTGCGGATGTCTCCGGGCCTATCTGCTCCTACCTCGAGTACCAGCCATTCGGGATATTGAGAGCGTTGAAGAAGGGGGATAAATCCTCGCACGATGTTAAGAAGCCAACGTAGTGGATTGTTCCATGCGTTATCGAGTCCCAAGATTGTAAGTGGCACACCAATTGAGGTGTTGAAACTTTTCGCACTTTTCCTCACGTAAACCGTGCCAAGTATTCCTGCGTAAATCGCATCTTTTGTTGTCGTCTTGCCGACGGAGCCAGTGACTGCAATTATTTTCGGTTTCCAGCGCCAAAGCACGAGTCGCGCTTGCCACGTCAGAATCAAAATCACGATGTGCTTTAATATATCCATATCAACGATCGGGAGGGATGTCGTAATAGTTGACCAAGAACTCAGCGAGCCCTGCAAAAGGTCGCGCGAGAGTCGCACTCGCGAACTCGGCTCCATGCGGCTCGATTGCAAAGAGGAAGACTATATATTTTGGTTCGTGCGCGGGCAGATATCCAAAAAACGAATGGAGAAATCTGTCGGAATAGTATCCGCTCCCCGGCTCTGCTATCTGCGCGGTGCCGGTCTTCGCGGCAATTGAATAGTGCTCCTGCTTCAGCACTCCTCCGAGCAGCGCTTTGTCATACACCTTCACGAGCATATTCGAAACGATCGTGACAGTTTCCGGTTTGAGCACCTGTACACTTGAGGTGGCCGATATGCTCCGAGTAATGCCGCTCTCGTAGCGAATTCCAGTGACGACGTGCGGGTTAGGCAATTTTCCGCCGTTTGCAAGGACGGAAAGCGCTCGAATCATCGCTATTGGAGTCACGGATATCCCCTGCCCGAACGAAGCGGCGGCATAGTTGACCTCGGGCTTTTCTCCATTTCCGAGTGGGGAAATATCGCCCAACACCTCGTTGGGCACATCGATTTCCGTCTTTTGGTCAAAGGCGAGCTGTCTCATGTAGCGCGTGAAGATTTCGTGTCCGGTCCTGTCCACGATAAAAGTAACGCCAAGGTTCAGCGATTGATTCAAAACTTCCTGCATCGACACTACATTGCGCGCTTTTAAATCGTAGTTACAAATCTTTTTCCCGCTGCGGGTCGCACATCCCGTGTCGTTGTACGTGGTCTCGGGGGTAATCGCACCCGCATCGACGCCAATCGCTACCGTAAGCGGTTTCATAATCGAACCCATCTCATACCTGCCTTCTACGAGCGGGTTCGAAAAGACGGCAGCGTTTGTCACCGTGTTATACAAGTTCGGATCAAATGCGGGCCGAGCTCCCATGGCGACTATTTCTCCCGTAACGGGATCCATCACAATGCCGCCTACGGTGTTCGGAGAATATGTCTTCATCACGCTATCGAGCGTCTTCTCAAGCTCTAGCTGAACCGACGGCTCGATAGAGGTGATTATGCTCCCCTCGTGCGCCGCAGGATCGCTCGAAATGAGCGCACCGACGTTGGTGAATATTTCTGCAAATGGATTCACATAGTGACCCGCTGATAATTTCGCAAGTGTCGCCTGCCATTCTCGCTCAAGTCCGTACACTCCGGTCTTTGTGTTGCCCTTGAATCCCACGAAGCCGAGTGTCTGCGCAGCGAGTGTGCCCGCGGGGTACGCTCGCCATTGGTCCTGCACAAGTAGTACGCCGCCCAACTTTGCGTCGCGAATTTTCACTCCCGCGTCTTCAGGTACACGAAAAGCGATTTCTTCGTACGGATCGTCTTTCTTAGCGATGCTTTGGTCGTATCGCTCACGGTCCACCGGAGTTATTACATTCAGTGCACGATATGTCTTTTCTGAGTCAAGTATATCGGCTGGTCGAATTGCGATACGCCAGCCGGTCTGCATAACAGCTCCTGCGACGAGAGTGCCGTCTTTTGCCGTGAAATATATGTTGCCGCGCGCTTCTGTGTCGGGGGAAGATTCTACGTATTGCCCTATCGCGTCTTTTTTATATTCCGCCCCGTGAATTATTTGCACGAAATACAAACGCACAACGAGTAGTATCGTCGCCAGAATAAAAAAGGCGCAGATAATCCGCACCCGTAAAACCAGACTAGATCGCATCGCGCTCTATTGTAACAGCCGATGCGGCGTTACCAGGGCGGTAGACGTAATTCGTACGGGAAAGTTGCGTGAGCCCCATGTCGCCGGCGACGAGCGGACTGACAGACTTATTGAGCTCAAAATAGGCTTTTTCGGTCAGCGCAATCGAGCTCTGGAGGCGGTCAATTTCAGCCGCGGCCTCTTTTCGGGCGATAATGTTCAAAATCGATGCTCCAACAAAGTAAAGATACCCTGCGACGAGAAGTGCAAGCAGCGCAAAAAGCACATTCAACGCAATGCGCTCAAGTGGATGTTCTATAGAAAGTATTGAAATTCTTTTATGCATGGTTGTTTTTCTCTATTACACGGAGCTTTGCACTGCGGGCCCGGGGATTTGATTCGAGTTCCGATATACTCGGAACTATCGGCTTTTTGGTGATACGAGTCCCCTCTCCGGCTTTGTCCCATCCGACAAATAGCTGCTTCACAATTCTGTCTTCAATCGAATGGAATGTGATAACAACAAGTCTTCCTCCCGGGCAAAGCATGTTCCACGCGCTTTCCAAACCTTCCTTCAATGCTCCGAGCTCGTCGTTCACCGCGATGCGGAGCGCTTGGAAAGTCTTGGTAGCGGGATGCAGTCTTCCGTATCGATAGGCAGAGGGCACAGCGGATTTCACAATCTCGCCGAGCTCTCTTGCATTCTGAATCGGGCGCAACATTCTCGCCGCGACTATTGCTTTCGCAATGCGACGTGAATATCGCTCTTCCCCAAAGCCGAAGATTACGTCCGCGAGCGATTCCTCTTCCCAGTCATTTACGATTATGGCAGCGGTCAGTTTTTGACCTTCTGCGTACGACATGTCGAGCGGCTCATCTGCGAGAAAAGAAAACCCTTTCCCTTCCGAGAGCTGGTATGTACTCCAGCCGAGATCAAACAGCGCCTTATCGATTTGCGGGATTGCTCTTTTTTCAAGCTCACCCGTTAGTGTTCGGAAGTTGGCGTTTACCAAATGAATCCGGCGATCCTCGGTGTCGAGGGATGCATGCGCTCTTTCTATTGCATTTCTATCGGCATCGAATCCTATAAAGGTTCCTTCCTCGCCGAGATTTTTTAAAATTTCCTTTGCATGCCCTGCCCCGCCGAGCGTCGCGTCTACAATGACGTCGCCCTTTTGTATGTTTAGTGCTTCTATTGCTTCGTGTAAAAGAACACTTCGGTGCTTGCCCGTTTGGGCAAATCCTGACACCGGATTGCCGGAGAATTGTGAGCGTCGCGTGCGCATGACGTTTGAAAAATCCTCCAGCAATCCGGGGCCGTGATTAGAGAGCTCCGATTTCGCCCAGCTTTTCGGCGAGCGCATCGGCCTGCTTCTCTATTCGGGATTTATATGTATTCCAGCGGTCTTTGTCCCAGACTTCGACTCTGTCGGAGACACCTGCAAACACCACATTCTTTTTTAGTCCCGCAAATTCCTTTTGATGGTCAGGAATGAGGACACGCCCTGCGCTGTCAACGTCGACTTCGGCAGCGCCGGAAAGAATGAAGCGGTTGAAACCACGTGTATCGGCCTGAGCAAAAGAAAGCTCCTGCAACTTCGCTGCGACCTTTTCCCAATCTTTCCGTGAATACACGAAAAGACAGTTATCGAGGCCTCGCGTCATCACCACACGCTTTCCCAACGCTGAACGAAAGGATTTCGGGAGCGATACCCGTTTCTTTTCGTCGAGGTTGTGCTCGTATTCGCCTATAAACATACAAATCTACCGTTTCCCACTTTTTCCCACTGCATAAGAGTATATACCACTATACCCCACCGCTAGACAGTTATCCACACGATATTTACAGACTGGGCGAAGGCGAAAATCGGCTCTAAACAAGGCGGCGACATGCTACGATGCCCGCATGCTCAGTATTTTCACTGGTGCGACCCCTGAATCTTTGGCCGAACTCGAGGAAGAGCTGCGCGTGCGCCAAACGACGAACTTCGTCATGCTTTTCTCTATGGGAAGCCAGTTCGACCATTTAATCGTCCAGCAGCTCGCAAAAATCGGTGTCTACTGTCTGGTCGCAGATCCTGCGAAAGTCACGGCCGATGATGTGCGCAAAGCGAATCCTGCCGGAATAATCGTTTCCGGTGGCCCCGCCAACGTTTCGGATTCGCGCCCACCATTCGATACAGATATTTTTGATATCGGCACACCAACATTCGGGATTTGTCTCGGCTTTCAAATGTGGGCAGACCACATCGGCTGCAAAGTGGTTGCGGGAGATAAGCGCGAATTCGGCGTACACATGCTACATCTCATTGGAGAAGATTCCCTATTTGCAGGTGTGCGAACATCGACGCAGGTACTGCAGAGTCACGGAGATAAAATCGTCGGTAATGATTCAATGACAGTACTCGGTTCAACAGACAACGCTCCCGTCGCGGCGGGTCGTATGAAGCACCTCTGGGGTGTGCAGTTTCATCCCGAAGTCACAGACACACTCGAAGGTGCGACAATGTTCGAGAACTTTTGTTTCGATATCTGTGGAATTAGCGACGCGTTTCCTTCCGAAAATATTGCGAAGCAAAAAGTAGAAGCGCTTCGTAAATCCGCCGGCGGCAAAAAAGTCCTAATCGCCCTCTCCGGTGGCTCGGATTCTTCTGTCGTCGCATATCTTTTGAAAGAAGCCGGAGCGAAGCTCAAAGGTGTGTACATCCGTGGCATCGACCGCCCCGACGACGAGAAATTTGTGCAAGAATATTTCGGAAAACAAGACTGGATTGAAGTCGAGATTGTCGATGCTACAGAGGGCTTTTTGAAAGCTCTCGTCGGGAAATCTGGCATGAAGGACAAGCGAATTGCCATGCGCGGTATCTATAAGGAAGTTCTAGAAGCGAAAATAAAAGAATTCGACGCTGATTTTATTGCACAAGGTACGCTCTACACCGATCTGCGTGAAAGCGGTCACGGACACGCGACAGGAGCTCACATCGCCGAAATCAAAGTGCACCACAATACCAATCTCGGCTTCTCCGTACCCGAATTGCAGCCGCTCGAAACCGAGGTCAAGGATTCTGCACGTGCCATCGGCCGTGAGATTGGTGTCCCCGAAGACCTTCTTATCCGCCATCCTTTCCCCGGGCCCGGCCTCGTCGTGCGTATCGAGGGAGAAGTGAACGCTGAAAAGTTACGAATTGCGCGCCAGATAGATGGCATTTATATCGAGGAGCTACGTGCTGCTGATTTGTATGAAACAGTGTGGCAGGCAGGCGCAGTGGTGACACAATCCGAACATACGGTGACCAAAGGCGATGAGGCCGGAACAGGATATGTCGTGGCACTGTGGGCAGTGTGGAGTGTCAACGGCTTTACCGCGCGCTTCGCCCAACTTCCCTATGAATTCTTGGACAAAGTCTCGCGACGAATCACCAACGAAGTGCGCGAAGTAGGCGCAGTCGTCTATCGCATATCTGACAAACCACCATCCACTATTGAATTCGGCTGAGCAGCTTCTTTGTGGGTCACAGATAATTCCATCGCCATCGCTCCCGAATTTCTCTGACCACGGCTCGCTGTTCCGCCTACTGGCGACACGTCGCTCCGCCCGTCCACACGCGCAAAATCCTGAGGATTTCGCGTCTTGTGGACCGCACCGGACTTGAACCGGTCACCTCCCGCATGCCATGCGGACGCTCTACCAGATGAGCTAGCGGCCCGTACTTTCGGGTGCGGGTATAGTATCAAACTTGATTCCGATGCGCGAGAGAAATTATTCAATCGGGGGAGGATTTTTCAAACACTGTTTCAATTCACTGGTCTCGGTCCAACCGCAGTTTCCGTTCGCCTGCGGCTCGCACGACGCTTCCTGATAACACGCGTATTCCGCACGATATTCACAGGTGGTCATGCCGCCGTTGATTGCTTCTTCTTCAGTTATACAAAGTTGGCCGCTGCATCCTGCGACCGCACAGCCATTCGCAATAATCGGTTCGGGCATTACTGGGGAGACATCTCGCACGAACGTGCGGCCGTCAGGAGTCATGCACTGTTCCGGATACATTTCCATTATCGGGTACCCTGCGAGCGCGCATTCTTCGAAAGATGAGATGGAAATGATTCGACTCTGCTTTGCCGTGTTGGAAAGCGCAAGGAGCAGACCGGCGGCGATGACCAGTACCACAAGGAGCCCGATGAGCGTCGTCATGCTGGTTTCATTTTTCATATGTCGTATTGTATCAGACGTTCAAAACTGCTCGTACTTACTTGTCCTCCCGGCAGGAATCGAACCCACATTACAAGCTCCGGAAGCTTGCGTCCTATCCGTTGAACGACGGGAGGTTGCCCTACCTTACCACTTGCTCACTCGGCTTCAAAAAGCGCGCTCAGTGACTCTCCGCTTTGGATGCGACGTATCGCATCACCGAATATCTCCGCGACAGATACGACCTCGAGTTTTGGAGATAGTTTCTCGTGCAAAATAGTATCGGTAATAAACATTTTCTTTATCGGCGAGGTATCAAGCGTCTCGTTCGCTTTACCCGATAGCACGCCGTGCGATGCGAGCGCATACACTTCCTGCGCGCCATTTTCTACGAGTAAATCTGCCGCCCGGCTGAGCGTTCCACATGTATCCGCCATATCATCAACAATGAGGGCAATCTTGCCCTTTACGTCGCCGATGAGTTTCATGCGGGCGATTTGGTTCGGGATGTCGCGTTCTTTGTGGATGATTGCGAGGTCGGCCGAGCGCATGAGGCGGCGTGCATATGATTGTGCGCGCACCACACCGCCTGCGTCGGGCGAAACGACAACGAGGTCGTCTGACGCGAGCGCATCGCTGAACAATTCTTTTAGGTGTGCGACGAACACGGGTCGCGCGTAAAGATAATCGACATTCGTATGACGGAAAAATCCGCCTATCGCGTCGTTGTGCAAATCCATCGTCAGCACGCGATTCGTGCCGAGTGATTCGAGAATCGTCGCAAATACGCGAGCAGAAATCGGCTCACGCGGTTTCGACTTCCTGTCTTGTCGCGCATATCCGAAATACGGCAGCACCGCGGTTATTTCATGCGCGGATGCGGCGCGTGCCGCGTCTATCGCGAGGAAAAGCCGCGTCCAGTTTTCCGCCGGAGGATTCGTGGGCTGTACGAGGAACACATCCTTGCCGCGGAGGTTCTCGCAAAATTGGACGTACTGTTCCCCGTCCGAAAAAGTCTTTAATTTAATTTCTCCGAGCTTGGTGCCGAGACGGTCGGCGATACGCTGTGCCAACACATCGTTACTGCCCAAACTAAATACCCTGAAATCCATACGGGAGCAGTATATCATTCTGATTTGGAGTCGTAATCACTACCCGTTATAATCTCGCAACGCACCCTTAGCCCCGACGTTTTGTCGGGGCCCCGACCGAGAGCGTCTGGGCTCAGTGTTATCGTGTGCGCAAGGCACCCTTAGCTCAGTTGGTTAGAGCGTTCGATTCACATTCGAAAGGTCTCAGGTTCGAATCCTGAAGGGTGCACATAGACAGATAAATCTGCTGGGGGCAGATTTTCTGCTATGTGCAAGACGGAGCAGCTTGGCTGCGAGTCGGGGTCGCGGACATTTTCAGCAGAAAATGATCTGTGACCACAGAAAAACAATCAAAACTATGCGTGAAGACTATTTCTTGATACGATACCGTGACGCGATGCTTTTTATCGGGGTGTAGTATACCGGTAGTACGTACGATTCGGGTTCGTATGGACCGGGTTCGATTCCCGGCACCCCGACAAAAGACCTTATCGAAATTGTCTTGACACAAAACCTATACTTGCCAGTATGAGGACATGGGCTCGTTGTGGCGGGCACCGGCCAGCATTATATCCTCCTATTCCGCGGGGTACGTGGGTTCGCTTTTCATCACAACCGGCGCGGGAACATGGTACGACTCGCTGATAAAACCCGACTTTCTTCCGCCAGGCAGTGTATTTCTTCCCGTGTGGTTGGTGTTGTACGGATTAATGGCGGCTGCACTCTACATAATATGGTCACGCGACCCGAACGCACGCGAATGGATGGGCTGGGTGCCGCTATTTTTTGCGCACCTTCTGCTGAATGTCGGCTGGGTGGTACTCTTCTTCGGTTTCCACGCAGTCTTTATCGCTTTTGTGGATATCGTGGCCCTCGCCTTCTCCATCCTTATTCTCATTTGCGGTGCGTGGGCAATCGACAAGCGCGCCGCATATCTGCTGATTCCCTATTTATTGTGGGTGCTCTTCGCCACAGCGCTCAACGCCGCGATTTGGTATCTCAACTAACGCTATGGACTTCATATTAGCTGATTGGAACCACATCGTACAGGAAATCAAGGCTTTTGCGGAGATCGCGGAGGCCTACCGCAATCGGGTCTGCCTTCATCTTTCCAGCATATAAAGGTAGACAAAATTATGGGTTGCCGCGACTGCCGCGGCAACCCATTTTGTCACTTCCACCCCGCCATGGGGTCTTCGTTGGTGCAGCAACCCGACTGACGTGCTGGCACCTCGACGTAGCGCACCACGTCCCGAGGCTGCGGCCGCAACGCGCAGGCCGAAGCGTTCGGGCAGCCAGTGAGCCGCCTCAAGAGACTTTTGAGCATCGTTGCACCTCCTTCGGTACGCAAAGACGATAGCCCTGCGTTACTCCTCTGTCAATGCTTCTGCTTTCTCGGCTTTCTCAACAAATGGTCGCAAAAATCCGCGAGTTAATTCGACTCGCAATTCCGCAATAGGAATAGCGGCCAGCATATCCTTTACGCTTTGCGCGAAAAGTACAACGTCGGTCGGAACTTCGGAGTCACACTCGACGTCCGAAACGATAAAATTCACAATGGACTGTCCGTGGTCCTTTGCGATAGGTAAAAACTCCTCCCGAAATGTTTCGGGAGAGGCATCTTTCAAAGAGGTTGCCGACTGACCAGCCTTCATAATTTCTACAAAGGAATGATTTATATGTCTCGCCATATTGATACGTTCCACTTCAGGCTCCCATTCCGCCTGATGTTCACGAAAGTATGCGGCAAGACGCGGCGTCACCTTTTCTTGAACGGCCCTCCACGACGCTCCTTGAAGTACGCCCCTGTGCTGCTCGGCGAGCTTCATGCCGCTCTCCTCAGTGCCCGGCAAGCTCTCGACTTCATTGCCGAGCGACATTTGGCGCAACACTTCAAAGTTCTCGAGAAGTTCGTAGACGAGCGCCTCATCGAAATTCCATACCGTCATCAGTTTGTACGGTAGTTTGTCTTCGGGCGATGGTGCGTACATTTTATATCCGTCGCGCGTTTCAAACGTACCTTTTGCTTCGTGAACGCCAAAGAGGCTCGCGAGATACGTCTTCCCCTCAATCTCAACAACGGCAAAAGGATGGTCCGCCGTGATTCCCATCTCGAACGAGAGACCCATATTGCTCAAAAATGCGCCTAGTCCCTGAACGACTCCGAAACAATTCTTTCCATCTTTCTCGTACGGACGCTCGTAGTCTTTCGTCCGTATGGCTGCGAGCTTTGGAGTAAAACCCCAGGCACCGTATCCCTGGCTTTGCCAGTACTCTCTTCCGTGGCCAATGATATAGAGCTCTACAGCGGTGAGAACTTTCTCGGTTACCGACCGCTCGTCAATCTTTTTTTCCACGGGAAGATTATCCCTCTTTATATCCCGCGCCGCTTTGGGCATAATCTCTTCTAAATTGTCTCGCATCTGGTTCCGTGCGCGCATCATTTCACCTTCGATGAATTCATTTCTCTCAATCTCATGCAATTCGTCTTGTTTTTTGAAGGACTCCTGCACGTGTCGCGATAGCTCAGGTACGCTCTTGCGCGTGAGCCTAAAGTGCGCGGGTGTCTCAAAAATGAGCGTATCCGCCAGCTCGGAAAATGCCGCCTGTTCCTTTCTGTTCAAAGACTCATTTCGCAGTAGGTCGAGCGGTGCCATGGGGTACTTTATAGCACGGCTGGTAAAATTCGAATCTCTCGATTCTGAATCGTCATTATCGGTACGGCTCCGTTACAACGGCTGAGACAATTTTGGACCTTGGGGGAATCGGACCCCCGCCTCCGCAATGCGAAT
>C687J35174_10008227_pt1 | contig 13296 bp, 14 predicted proteins | sample RifCSPhighO2_01_FD_35174 | JGI IMG/M metagenome (IMG submission 35174) | reverse complement strand
CCCACTCCAACCCCTACTCCAACCCCGACCCCTACACCCACACCCACTCCAACCCCTACTCCAACCCCTACTCCGACACCAACCCCGACACCCACTCCAAACTGTGGGGGGACCACACGGGTTACGAGCTTCCCGGGTTCGCAGACGGTGACGTCGGGCACGATCCTGACGATCAGCTACTGCTCGGAGTATTCCACTGTCTGTACGATCAGTGGAGCGGGCTGGACCCGAGCCGGTCTTTCGCCATGTGGTAGCGTTACTTCCGACCCCCTGTTCATCAACCAGACCATCGGCATTGCCTGCCGATGCAATGGGAACCCTGATGCCGGCAAGGATTTCTTTCTGACCGTGCAGTAAGGATGGCAAGGGGGTCGGTCTCCGAGCGCAAGGGATTGAGGAAAGACTGATATTCCGGCGGTGCTAGTGGAGCCTTCGGGCAAAACTAACACCGCCTTTCTTTTTCACTACTTGGCTTGACAAAAATTACCTTTCGTGTACACTACATAGCATCGTTCATTATCAGCGTTCCCCTTGAATTAGTGAGCCATCTTGCCTAATGACTTGACAAGATGGTGTTGCTTGTTGTATAATAACGAAGTTAGGACATTTAGTTAAGTAATATGCAAGAAAAAACCAACAATTTCGCCTCCCCACATTCAACCCTCCGGGCCACCCTTCTTGGAGTTGGCTTCTTTTTGATTGTTGCCACCCCCTTCTTTGTTTTTGCCCAAGTTGCTCCCACCGTTGATATTAAGGCTAATGGCCAGGATGGACCTATCACCATTAATTCTGGAGCCGTTATTAGGGTTACTTGGAGTGTTACAAATGCCACTTCCTGTTTCGCTTCCGGGTCTTGGGGAGGGAATAAACCCGACAGTGGCAGTGAGACATTCCAAAATATCACATCAACCCAAATATATAGTCTTACCTGCGTAAATTCTGCCGGCCCATCCACCTTTGATTCTGTTACGGTCAAAATTAATATCATTCAACCCCGACCACCCACCGTTGACATCAAAGCCAACAATTCCGATGGGCCCATCACCATCCAATCTGGTACACAGGCTAACTTGGCGTGGACTTCAAGCAACGCTATTTCCTGCCAGGCATCAAGTGGCCCATGGTTTGGCGTTAAGCCCCTCAACAGTTCGGAAGCTACGCAGGTGCTCTTCCAACCTGCCACCTACACTATTACTTGCCAGAACTCTGTTGGTCAAACGGCCATAGATTCTGTTACGGTCAACATCCAACAACAGCCCCAAAATCCTAGCGTGGATATTAAGGCTAACGGTTCTGACAACCCGTCGACTATTCCTTACAACAGCGCCGCTAATTTGTCGTGGACGAGCGCTAACGCCACCACCTGTTTCGCTTCGGGTGGTCCGTGGTCTGGGACCAAACCCCTCAACAGTTCGGAAGCAAGCGTTAGTCTTACCCAAACCACAACGTTCGGCATCACCTGTGTCGGAACCAACAATCAAAATGTTTCAGACACAGTAACCGTTCCTGTTGGTACCCAAACACTCAATCCCACCGTTGATATCAAAGCCAACAATTCCGATGGGCCCATCAGCATCCAATCTGGCACACAGGCTAACTTGGCGTGGACTTCAAGCAACGCTACTTCCTGTCAGGCATCAAGTGGCCCATGGTTTGGCGTTAAACCCCTCAACAGTTCGGAAGCCACGCAGGTGCTCTTCCAATCTGTCACCTATACTATTACTTGCCAGAACTCTGTTGGTCAAACGGCTAACGATTCTGTTACGGTCAACATTCAGCCACAGACCCAAAATCCTAGCGTGGATATTAAGGCTAACGGTAGTGATGGGCCGGTCAATGTTGCTTACAATAGTTCTGCTACGCTCTCGTGGACGAGCGCTAATACTACTTCTTGTAGCGCAAGCGGTGGCTCTTGGAGCGGTTCGCGAGGCCTCAATGACTCCGAGTCCACTGGCAACCTTACCCAGTCGCGGACATATTCAATTACTTGCCAAAATTCTGCTGGTCAGACAGCTAACGATTCAGTAACTGTAAATGTTAACTCACAGAGCAATCCACCCACCGTAACTATTTACGCTTCTCCAAGTCTAATCAATTACGGCAGTCAGTCGCATTTATACTGGTCTTCCAGTAACGCCACATCCTGCCAAGCCGCAGGCGGTTCATGGTCTGGAACCAAGCCCCTCAATAGCGATGAATATACTCAAACCCTATATCAAACAAGTACCTACACTATTACCTGTCAGAACGCTCAAGGTCAAACAGCCACGCAAAGTACTACCGTAAGTGTACAAGGCAGTACTGGAGGTGGGGGAGGCTATCAGTATCCGCCAACCCTAAATCTCTACGCCAATCCTAGCCAAGTTCCCGTCGGCAACACCGCAACACTTTACTGGAACAGTACTTACGCAGATTATTGTAGCGCCGGTGGTGATTATCAAAATAATTGGACAGGCAATAAGGCGGTGAATGGTTCGCAACTTATCGGCCCCATTTTCAGCACCCAGAACTTCACTCTAACTTGTACAGGCCCTGGCGGTAGCATAACCCGAAACACAACGGTTAGCCCGGTTGGTCAGGTGCTTGGCGCCGCCACCCCAACTCTGACGGTGTACGCCCTTCCCTCACCTGTTCAATACGGCGCCAGCTCAAATATTTACTGGAATTCAACAAATGCAAATTACTGTAATGCCTCTGGTGGTTGGTTCGGCGGGAAGCCGACAAGTGGCCAAGAGCCTACCGGTCCGCTCTTTACCGACAAGACCTACACCGTAACCTGCTTTGGTCAGGGTGGAACGATAACTCGTAGCGCTGTTGTGCCTGTTATTGGCACGCCAATTTATATTCCTCCAGTTGTAATTCCAGTTTGTCCAGCAAGCGGTTGTGTTCGGGGTGTAGCTGGTAGCTATGCTACCACCATAGACAAAACTATTGAGAATTTAGGCACTGGCACAAAGGGTGCACAAGTCTCGGCTCGTCCGGGTAATGAATTGCGCTACACCATAACCGTTCGTAACACCGGTACCCTTGCTCTCACTAACCTCACCGTTCGCGACGTACTCTCCGACAGGGTTGAACTTCGGACAGCTTCAGATAGCGCTACATATAACTATGAGAACCGCACGGTAACCTGGAAGATTGCCAGACTTGGAGCGGGGGAGTCTAAGACCATTACCCTCACCGTCCGTGTTATCCAGTGTGACACCGATATTGTTATTGAGAACCGCGCCTATGTTAAGGGCGCCCAGATAGATGAAGTCTCNTCCAACAACACTGTTGCCGGAGTTTCCACAAGCATAAATACGATAAACGGGAATGGGAGCAAGGCTGTTTCTGATTCCAATAAAGATGCCCAATTTGCCGCTGTCGCAAGCGCGAGCTCATCCAGGGGTCTCGCCTTTTTACCCAACACCTTTTTTGGTTGGCTCTTGCTTCTCTTGCTTATCATAGTATTGGCCATCTTCATTAAGCGTCTCTTGACCAAGGACTAACATTCGCTCGGAATCATAGCTTGTATTTAACCGGAATTGTGATAGTTTTAACCTCAGAATCTTGCAGTACCCGTCCAGGGCAGACATAAACCAGACAATCCTCGCAGGAGAAAGAGAGGTTTCAAACGGCGATGACAGCTGGAGAGTCGGCTTCCCCTACTGTGAATCTGGTCACACATGGCATGTCAGAGAGTGAGCGGGTGGCGCTAATAACGCTCACCCTTGAAATAATCGCTGAGAATCACGGTTGGAAGACAACCCGAGGTTTGGAAGTTCATCGCGATGGCGCAATCAGTCTCAATGCGATGGGCTACACCGAAAAACTAATGCGTTGGGGAGCCGAGAACATGCCTTTGCGCAGGATGTCCGACAAGCTCAACATGCAACTTGCGCTCAAGGCCGCTGGCTTCGCAACTCACGGTTTCAAGGCTGATGGCGATTGGGGGCAGATATCCTTGCTTATTTTGGCGAACGCTTGGGTCATGGGCCGGATGCTTGCAGGTGAAGCGCCAACCCACCAGCACGCCGAAGCTAGCTCGGCCACTTGCTCGCACCCGGAATGCCTCGTCCGCAACCTCTCTTTTTCGTCAAGGAGAGACGAACAGGAAGGCACCACGCGTCCCGTGCGACACATGTCTGCTGGCGACGGTGGAGTGGATGGAGAGAACGACACTTGTCGCTGATGACAAGCAAGGGCCCAGTCTGACTTCGGTCAGACTGGGCCTCACTACATTTTGATACAATTAGGTAAATGAAAGTTTGCACAATAAGCAAAGAGGAAACCCAAGCTCTTGCCAGGCAGCTCCTACTTGAACTTGGGGGTCGGATCCCCAAGTCAAAGGTTCAAGCGGCTGTGGTTGGTTTACGTGGGGATTTGGGAGCCGGCAAGACAACTTTGGCGCAAGGCATTGCCCACGAACTTGGGGTTACAGAGCACGTCACCTCTCCCACATTTATCTTGGAGCGCGTTTACCCACTTAGCCGCCCGGCGGCTAAGTGGGAGAGATTGGTGCACACTGATGCGTATCGGTTAGACAGCGAAAGTGAACTAAGGCATTTGGGTTGGCAGGAGCTTCTGGTCGACCCGGGAAATTTGATTTTAGTTGAGTGGCCAGAGCGCGTTGCGGGTTCGCTACCCCCGGAAACTTTTTACGTTGACTGCAAGCACATAGATGAACTAAGGCGAGAAATTAGCTGGTAACTGTTGTCCACGCCAAGAGTGTTACAATGGGTTTATGACAGTGGAGGAAATAAGGAAGAACGGCAAAAGGACGCTGGTTCTCTTGGATACACATGCGATTTTGCATAGGGCTTATCACGCCATGCCGGGGTTTGTTTCCAGTAAGGGTGAGCCTACGGGAGCACTATACGGCCTCGCGCTTATGCTTTTTTCCATAATCAAGGAGTTTAAGCCTAACCAAATTATTGCCGCTTTTGATTTGCCGGGGCCAACCTTCCGCGATGAAATGTACAAGGAGTACAAGGCGGGAAGAGTCAAAATTGAAGACGACCTTGTCTATCAACTCAACAGGGCCAAAGATTTGCTAGCCTCTTTCGACATTCCCATTTTAGAAAAAGAGGGTTTTGAGGCAGATGATATTTTGGGCACGCTGGTTGAAAAGATTAAAGACAAAAATCTGGAGATTATCATTGCCTCTGGTGATATGGATACCATGTCCCTTTTGGCCGATAAGCGGGTGAAAGTATATACGCTCAAAACTGGTATCAAAGATACGATACTCTATGATGCAAAAAAAGCCGAAGAGAAATATGGCATTGCCCCAGAACTTATCCCAGATTACAAAGCTTTGCGTGGTGACCCCAGCGATAACATAATTGGAGTGGCTGGCATAGGCGAGAAGACTGGTACAGAGTTGATACAGAAGTTTGGCGGTATTGAAGAAATCTATAAAGCTTTAGGCAAAAATAGACAGAAATTATTAGATGCCGGGATCAAGGAGCGCATAGTAAAACTTTTGGAGGATAACGAGGAGGAAGCGCGATTCTCGCTTGTTCTTGCCACTATCCGCATAGATGCCCCGATTGACTTACCACCCGATGGTTGGCAGAAGCGATTTAGACCCGAAAAAGTTCGGGGATTTTTTGAAACAGTCGGCTTTAAGAGTCTCATCCTGAGGATACCTAATCTGGATCAAACAATCATTTCGCCCCACCTGCGCGGGCAGACAAGAGGCGGAACGACTGCGGAAGAGATAATTGAACTCAATATTGTCCAAGACCCCGAGATAGAGTACAAAACAAAACTAGCCCAGTGGGTGCTTGATTCCAATAATTCTGCTCCAAGCGGAGTAGGGGACCTGTCTAAATTGGAAACAGAGATTGCTAGTAAAAATTTAGACCGAATATACAGAGAGATGGAGTTACCTCTAATACCAATACTTAGGCGGGCGGAAGGGCGAGGGATAAAGGTAGACCAGAAAGAGTTGGCGAGATTGGCGGGTGGTTATCACACTAAATTGGATGTGCTGACGAAGAAAATTTATGAACTAGCCGGTGAGCAGTTTAACATTGCCTCGCCCAAGCAGTTGTCAAAAATCCTTTTTGAGAAACTCGCCTTGGGTGGTCCGAAGCAGAAGAAAACGAGCACTGGCCAGATTTCTACCCGAGCGGGCGAACTGGACAAACTTAAAGGTGCACACCCAATTGTTGATACGCTTCTTGAATATCGCGAGCTCGCAAAGCTACTTTCTACGTATCTTGATGTATTCCCGGCCCTTTTGGATTCTGATAGCAAGTTGCACACACATTTCGTTCAGTGGGGAGCTGCTACCGGTCGGCTCTCTTCCAAGGACCCAAACATGCAAAATATCCCAATCAAAACAGAGCAAGGCCGAGCAATTCGTGAAGTTTTTGTCGCAACTAAAGGTTACAAGTTTGCATCTTTTGACTATTCGCAGATTGACTTGCGCAGTCTAGCTTTGTTATCAAGCGATGAAAAGTTGATTGAATTTTTTAAGTCAGGAGGCGATATTCATGCCGATGTTGCCTCAGCTTTGTTTAATGTTCCGAAAGATAAGGTGGATAAAGAAATGAGAAGGCGAGCTAAAGTAATCAACTTCGGGATTATCTACGGCATGGGCGTGCTTGCCTTGAAGGCGAATCTTAACAGCTCACGCGCCGAGGCCGAGGAGTTTTTGGCCAGATACTTCAACACATTTTCGGGTGTCACAAAATATCTTGAACAGGTGAAGAAGGGGGCAAGGGAGAGAGGGTACACTGAAACCTATTTTGGTAGGCGTCGCTATTATCCAGAGTTAAATACTGGTCCGGAGTATATGCAAAAAGCGGCTGAACGCCAGGCTCAAAATGCGCCCGTGCAGGGCACAAGCGCAGACATCATCAAACTTGCCATGGTTGGGGTAGATAAATATATTGAGAAAAAAAACTTCCGCGATGGGGTTCATCTCTTACTCCAGATTCACGACGAGCTAATCTACGAAATCAAAGAGGAAGTGGCTGAAAGCGTTAGCAAAGAGATAAAAAACATCATGGAATCTGTTGTCCCAAATCCACCCATACCTTTCCCNATAAAATCNTCTCTGGGTATATCTTGGGGTGACTTATGATACAATTGCCATACATGAGCAATAAAACAACGATAGCGGTTGTGGTAATTTTAGCAATAATTTTAGGTTTTGTTTGGTGGTCATTGGGAGCCAAGAAGGAGGAGGCAGTCCCAACAGACACTTCTACTGTGGCTACCTTACCAGATTCAATAACAGTTAATCACTACTTTGATAACGGCAACCACTCTCTTGAGGGGACACTCACCTTGCCAACTCCGTGCCACACTCTCTCCTACGAGGCCACTTTAGTCCCAAGAAGTCTTGGCGAGGCGGGGGAGCGAGTATTGGTTGGTTTTGTCACAAAACCAAACGAGGGTTTGTGCACCCAGGTTCTTTCTGACAAATTTTTTCGGGTTACATTCCGGGCCGGCAAGGATGCTCTTATCACCGCAACTCTTGACGGCAAACCCGTTAGGCTAATTTTCTCTGAAACTAAAGAAGGCATAACCAAGTAATATGCTCAAGGTCTTTAAGGGACCAAAAGGCGAGGAGTCATATGTTGCCTTTTGCGACAAATTCCAAAAGGAAAATCCTAAAATAAGAGCGATTACTCTTGATGCAGAAAGCCCGGAGCTTGAAGCCCTCTTGGGTGAGTTAGTTGCAAGTCGAGACTTGTTTGGCGCCGGCGTACTTTGTCGCGGACGCAGAATCTTGACCGAGACTAAAATATCTGAAAAAGAACTCGAAAAGTCTGCAACCACATTTGCTTTCCTAGAACCCGAAGCAAAATCAAAAAATAGTTCAAGGTACAAATCTAACGGACCCAACCTTTTTGTAATTTCGGACAAGTTGGCAAACAAAGATAAACGCGGTCTCTGGATTGAATATGAGCGGGCATTACTTGCTGGAGCCGATGCCCAAGATGTTTACTTTACTCTGCAGTGGCAAGTTAGGGCGATGCTCGCCACCAGGGTAAGCAAAACTTACCAGGAAGCCGGACTCAAAAGCGAGTATCCCTTCAATAAATCCAAACGCACCCTTAAAAATTTCAAAGAAGGGGAACTTGAAAACATATCTAACCAACTGTTTGNAGNCTGGGACACGGGCCATGGCGGNGGCCAAGAATTTGAGTTAGCCCTTGAGCAATTCATCCTTAGCGTGTAATCTGTCTTTGTTGGCGCCCCCCATAGCTCAGCTGGTAGAGCAATTCCCTTTTAAGGAAGAGGTCGTTGGTTCGATCCCAACTGGGGGGACAAACGTTAAGCAAACATGCGACGACAAATGTGATAGTATTTTGTATGGGGTCTTAGTTATGACAATCGCATTGCAGTATAAGGTCCGGGTTGATTGGTGGGAGAAGTATTTCCACGAGACTGTTTCTGGTTGTGATGATGACGGGGAGCCGACAGTGGAACTTCGCTTGATTGCAGCCCGTCGCTTCCGTTGCCTTCTAGAAGAAGTGCGGATTGTTGGTAGGGTACGGTACCTTTGTACTTTGCCGGACAAAGGAGAGCTTAGGTGAGGCCCGCCGGGAGTAATCCGGCGGGCCTTGAAAATACAAAGCCAAAAACATTAACATCACAAGTATGCAAACAAAGTGTGTATTAATTTTGCATAACATAAGGAGCGTTTTGAATGTGGGGGCGATTTTCCGCACGGCGGATGCTGTGGGTGTCAACAACATTTATTTAACCGGATACACACCAACNCCACTTGACCGTTTTGGGCGNGTACGCAGTGATTTGCACAAAGTAGCCCTAGGTTCGGAAAAAATGGTTGTTTGGGAGGCTAGAGAGAACATATTTGAGCTAATTGAGGAGCTGAAGAAAAATAGTTATGAGATAGTTGCACTTGAACAATCTCCAAATTCAGTTGATTACAAAAGTTTTAAGCCAAAAAAAGACCTTACTCTGATTGTTGGTAATGAAATTGAAGGTGTGCCTAAAGATGTTTTGGAGCTGTGCGATAAGATAATTGAAATACTTATGCGCGGTAAAAAAGAATCACTAAATGTTTCGGTAGCTGCGGGCATCGCCCTTTTCAGAATTTTGGATCTATAACCCAATGCCTAGCACCTAATATCTGGTACCTAATACGATAAGGTGTCCAGTAGCTTATTGCTTTCATTGTAGAGACGGACCACTTTGTGTCTCGTGGTCCAATCGGTGTCAGTTGCCAAGTACATGCGCCAGGTGCTTCCGAAGAAATCAGATTCTCCCCTGTGATTATCAACGCAAGAATTGTAGTCTGGATATTTTACAACATCTGATGGCGAGGCCGATGTCTCCTCGGTACATTGCTCGCATGCGGGAGGCAAGGGCGGTATGAAAGTTTGGAAGTAGCCCAACATNCCAATGCACCTATTTTCTCTAAANGAAACGCCGAGAGGCGAACGCCCTGGTGAAATGACAAGAGTTGTCGATAAAGTCAGAGTTACCGGCTTCTCNTCGTTTAGCCGGCCTTGGTATGGCAGAGCAGAGGCGTTAGGAAGGGGAATAACTTGTTCTCCCAAGGCTAGTTTCCAACCGCCAATTACAAATGCTTTTCCCAATTTTGGTTCCAAGGTTACCTTAATGTAGCCATCCCCACCTTCCATGTTTACTCCAGAAATTGAAGTGATGCTGACCGTCTCTTTATTTTTCTCCAATTCGGCCCACTTGTAGGCAAGGGCTAAAAGAATAATCAAGACAGATAGACCAAGCAGCTTCCAACGTCGATTTTTATTTTCCATAATACTCTTGATGTTTCGGGCAGAAATGAGTTCCGCGACCTCCCACCACGATGCGCTTGATTATGCCCCAACACCCACGCCTAGCACAAGGTTTCCCAGTTTGCCTGTAGGCCCTGTGGAAGTTTTGGAATCGCCCGCCTATTCCGTCAATATTTCTGTAATCGCTCATGGAGTCGCCACCTGTTTCCAAACTGCGCTTGGTAATCGCGTTAAGAGCTTTAAATAAATCTTGCAATTTTTTGTTTGGAATTCTGTTGGGAATAGAAAATGGGTGGATACCCGACGCCCAAAGCCCTTCATCCGAGTAAATATTGCCCACTCCGGCTAGAACTTTTTGATTTAGCAAAACTTGTTTTATCTTTCCAAATTTCTTTGCTTGCATTATCTTCACAAAATCGCCAATTCTCATCTCCCACAGTTCTGGTCCCAAGTCCTTTAATTCTTTGCTGTTGTGTAAATTGTGAGTATCGTGTATCGCTATCTTGCCAAATTTACGCATATCGCAAAAAGCGATGTGTCTGCCGTTGCTCAAACCAATGATTATATGTATAAACCTATTATATGGGTCATGCAATGGCCCTCTCCCTCCAAAAGGTTTGACCTTGGGAACCCAAAAAGGTCGAACCTTGGAACCTAACTTCTCATATTCTCCGTAGAGAAAGTGCCCTGTCATCTTCATGTGTATCACAAGTGTCTTTCCTCCGGATAAGAGTATTAAAATATATTTTGCCCGCCTTTTTATCTCTAGTATCTTCCTTCCCACTATAAATTTTTTTAGCTTCGTCGGGGACACATAGCGAATCATCCTCGGCCAACCACACCAAAATTCCGTGATGGTCCTGCCCACCACTCTCTCGCGTAATCCGCGCACGGTCGTTTCCACTTCTGGCAACTCTGGCATATTAGTTGCGATAGACGTCCTTTCCGTGTTTAACCCGAAGAATTAACAGTATCTGTATTTTGGTTTTGTTTATTAATCTAAACACGACTCTATAATACGTATCCACTGAGAGACCTGGTCTCTCAGTGAGTCAATTTATCTAATTTGGCTAACTCTTCTTCGGCCACCAACTTGTCGCTCCACGGGACCTTGCTACCCTTTGCTCCCATTATGTATGGGTCAGTACCCTTGCCAATGATGAGGACTACTGGTTTAGCGGTCCCACCGCCAAGAGGCGGAACGACCGCTTGGGCTCTAGCTATGGCTCTAGCTATGGCTTTTCTTCGGTCCATTTCTACCTCAGCTCTTTTTTGATTTGTGAATCCAGCCAGAATATCTCCGACAATAGCCTCCGGGTCTTCGTCGTAAGGGTCCTCGTCTGTCAAAATAATTTCTGAACAATAAGTCTCGGCCAATTTTCCCTTGATTGGCCGGACCCACTTGTCGCGCCCACCTCCGCAACTACCAAGTACGCAGATTGTGTGCCTGCCTTTAAAGAGTTTATAAACTTCTTCAATTGAGCCACCGGTGTGAGCATAATCTACGATAACTTCAAAACCTCTTTCCTTTGCTATATCAATAGATTCCATTCTGCCCGGGACCTTACTAAGTCGCGCGACACCTTTGGCTATTGCCAGTTCCCCAACACCCTCCACCCTTGCTGTGGCGGCTGCGCCTAGTATGTTGCGTTTATTGAAGTCGCCCGGTAAATCTGTTTGGTATGGGAATTTGTCTGAAAGGTGGAAGCCGATTTTTTTCTCCGCTTCATATGATAAGAATTTCTCACCGTGCGGGTCATCCAAGTTACTCACCACCACCCTTGGCCGTTTGGGTGAGTGGCCAAGCGCACGTGCAAGTTCTAATTTTGCGTTTAGGTACTTATCAAAGGACCCGTGGGCCTCAATGTGTTCGGGATGTATGCCAGTGAAAATTAGCCCATCCAATTCTATAAAACGATGTCGGTAGTGGAGCACAGCCTGACTCGTCATTTCCAATATTGCATAGTCACAACCAGCATCCGCCGCTTTGCACAAAAGTCTTTGGATGAAGAAACGCCCGGGTGTGGTCATTTTGTATAAATTGGGCACTGCCCCATCTCCGATTTTAGAACGAATAGTTGAGGAGATGGCTGTCTTGAAGCCCGCCTCCTCTAGGATCGCGTTTAACACTTCAACCGTTGTCGTTTTGCCCTTTGTCCCGGTTACTGCGATAACTTTTAATTTTCGCGAGGGATTGCCGTAATAAATGTTGCCCAAGAAGGCGAGCATATAATGATAAGGTTTTTGGCCAAGATTAAAGAGCCAACTTGGGATAAGCTTACGACCAAGGTCAAGAATTTTCTCCATTCTATTTTCGGTCTTTAGATAAATCGGCTAAAGCCTTTCTGACTATCTCTTCAACCCCTAGGCCGGTATGATTAGTTTTGCGGAGCGTCTCTTGGGACTCTCTCCGGCTATAGCCAAGGGCTACCAAAGCTTCAAGCGCGTCGCCCACTCCCGCCAAGTCGCCCTCGCCCTCGCTACTTACCCTGTCGCGCAACTCAATGATTATCCTCTCGGCAGTTTTTTTGCCAATGCCGGAAACTTTCGTAAGGTATGAGAGGTCGCCATTTGCGATAGCTTGCTTGAGCGTGGGTATGCTTGCTTGGGATAATATAGCCAGAGCAGATTTGGGACCCACGCCAGATACGCGCAGGAGCAATTCAAAGAAACGCAGTGTCTCCAAGTCGCCGAAGCCATACAGGTCAAGCGCATCCTCGCGTACTACCAAGTGAGTGAAGAGCAAGAGACTGTCCCCGGACTTGACCGAAACAGACAGAGGCACATAGATCTTGTAGCCCACCCCCCCGACATCAAGTACAACATAACCGACTTCACGGCGGTTCACCACCCCTTTCAGCTCTGCTATCATGTGTTCATTTTACACACATTGACAAATACTTGATAGAGGAAGCAGTTCAGTCATTCTAGTTTGCGTTTCGGAGTCATTTTTGCTAGGCTGACGGGGTAATGCCAATAACATCATCTGCAAAGAAGGCCCACAGAGCTTCACTTAAAAAACAAGTTTTTAACTTGCATCGCAAAGAGACCATGAAGGCTATCGTTAAAAAAATTAAAACCTTGGTCCACGAAGATAAAAAGGACGAAGCGATACAACTTCTACCTAAGGCCTATCAAGCCATAGACAAAGCTAAGAAACGCAGGGTTATTAAAAACAACAAGGCTTCCCGTGACAAGTCTAGGCTCTCCGCCCTTTTTAGGCGTTAAACCTAACGGCTTGCGTCACAAACTTTAGACATATTCGTTCTTAATTTAGGACATGGAGTCGTTTGAGCGTCTGGTAAGCCTAGCCCGAAGTGGAAACAAGGAGGCTTTTGGCCAGCTTTACACTGGCTACTTCACTCCCATTTATCGTTTTCTTTATTGGCGTAGCAGACATAAAGAAACGGCCGAGGACCTTACACAAACTGTTTTTCTCAAGGCCTACCAGTCACTTCCGTCGTTTGAGAGTACGGGTACCCCATTTCTTTCATGGCTTTACACCATAGCTCGCAATCTATATCTGGACCACGCCAAAAAGAAGAGATCGGTTCTGCCGGACGAGCCA
>C687J35174_10008226_pt1 | contig 13296 bp, 12 predicted proteins | sample RifCSPhighO2_01_FD_35174 | JGI IMG/M metagenome (IMG submission 35174) | reverse complement strand
GTTAGAAATAATACCCCGCCGCTCTATGGCGTGGGTTACCGCTTAGAACAATTCTCATAGAGATCTAAAATGCCACGTGGGGATTTCTAACGGGATTTATCCGCCTTCGCAGAAGACCATGAGCATAAGCTCATGGATGAATGCGAATGGTCGGCACTCTGAAGCTCGAGGAGCGAAGGAGTGTGCTTCGGCGGATTCCGCCAAAGAAATGAAGGTAAGCCCGTGGAGGCTTCATCTTGGGGTTTGCATACACGCCGCAATTCATCCCCGCGGCTTTCTTGTAACGGGGTAAAAGTTCTTGTGCCTCCATTCAAGTGGGCGTATTATAGGAAAACATATGAATCAGTTTGTAATCAAGGGCGGGAAACCGCTTGTCGGATCTCTCAAAATCAAGGGTGCCAAAAACTCATTTACTAAACTCATGGTGGCCTCTCTTCTGACTGATGAGATGGTCTTATTGAGAAACTGCCCCTCAACCATTGAGCTCACGCTGACAACCGAGCTCCTGCGCCATGTCGGATCCAGGGTTTCTGACCCTAAAAACGGCTCTTTGGTCGTCCATTCCTCGCGCGTGAATAATTATCATGTACACGAGCTTTCCCGAAAAAATAGGATCCCAATTCTTGCGCTTGCGCCGCTCCTGCATCGCCTCGGGCAAGCAGAGGTGCCGTTTGTCGGGGGGGATGCGATTGGCGCGCGTCCGGTCAATTTTCATCTTGATATCTTAAGAAAAATGGGGGCGCGGATACGCATCAAAAAAAACAGCTATGAGGCGCGCTCCAGGCGACTTAAGGGCGCCGCTATAGCATTGCCGTTTCCGAGCGTCGGCGCCACAGAAACCGGTATTCTTGCGGGAGTTCTTGCCGATGGGCGAACCGTGATCAAAAATGCCGCGCAGGAGCCGGAAATTATCGATCTTATCTCGCTTCTCCAGAAAATGGGAGCGCTTATCGAGCTTGATACAAACCGTGTTATATCTATAGAAGGCGTCAAGCATCTTGGAGGCACCGAACACCGTGTGATACCAGACAGGCTCGAAGCAGTATCGTTTGCGGTGCTTGCGCTGGCAACGTGCGGCGATATTCTTGTCGAAGATGCGCGTCAAGAGCATCTCATCACATTTCTCAATGCGGTTCGGCGGATCGGCGGGGAGTATCAGGTTGAAAAAAACGGGATCCGGTTTTTCCGCAAAGGACCGCTTAAACCACTTTCAATCGAAACCTCGCCTCATCCAGGTTTTATGACGGACTGGCAGCAGCCATTTACCGTGCTCCTAATGAAAGCGCATGGCATTTCGCGAGTGCATGAGACGGTGTACGAAGACCGATTCGGATACATTAAAGATTTTGTTGCGATGGGCGCAAACATACATCTTACGACAAGGTGTTTTGGAGCTCCATGCCGATTTGCAAAAAAGGGGCATCTCCATAGTATAGAGATACACGGACCGGCTAAAACCCACGGCTCTACTATTATAGTCCGCGATATCAGGGCCGGCCTTGCCCATTTGGTGGCTGCGCTATCGGCGCGCGGCACTACAACAATATCCGGCATTGAGCATATTGACCGCGGGTATGAACGGATTGACGCACGGCTCAGGCGGGTTGGTGCTGATATAAAAAGAGCATGAGTATATTTACGAAAAAACTTGGTATTGATCTGGGTACCGCGAATACCCTTGTTTTTGTTCCAAAAAAAGGGGTGGTTCTCAACGAACCCTCTGTCGTTGCGATTTCCGTTCATTCGCGCGAGGTTCTTGCGGTCGGAGAGGAGGCAAAAAACATGATTGGCCGGACGCCCGACAGCATCATCGCATACCGGCCGCTCAAGGACGGCGTGATTGCGGATTACCGCGTCACCGAAGCAATGCTTCGGTATTTTATAGGGAAAACCGTCGGCAGTTTCCGGCTTTTCAAGCCAGAGGTGATGGTTTCCGCTCCAGCAGGAGTAACTTCGACTGAAAGGCGCGCGGTTATTGAAGCGGCGCTCAAAGCGGGGGCTCGGGCGGCATATGTTGTCAAAGAGCCGATTCTCGCAGCAATCGGCGCGGGGATTCCGATTCAGGAAGCGCATGGGCATATGGTCGTTGACATCGGCGGTGGGACGACCGATGCTGCAGTAATCTCGCTCGGCGGTATCGTTGCCTCTACTTCCGCAAAAGTCGCAGGCAACAAGATCGATCAGGCAATCACTGATTATATAAAAGAACGGATGAATCTTGCGATCGGCGACCGCACTGCCGAGGATATTAAAATCGCGATCGGCTCCGCAGTACCTCTCAAAGAAGAGCTTTCTTACATAGTGAAAGGAAGAGATTTTCTCACCGGCCTTCCGCGTACAACCGAGATCAAGACCAATGAGATTGTTGAAGCGATTAAAGGCCCGCTTTCGGATATTATTAAGGCGATCAAATTGGTGCTCCAGGAAACGCCTCCGGAACTTGCCGCAGACATCAGCTCAAACGGTATTACTATGACAGGCGGAGGATCGCTTCTCCGCAATATTGACGAGCTGGTAGTCCGTTCGACGGGAGTCCCTGCGCATATTGCCGAAGATCCGCTCCTATGCGTCGCGCTAGGTACGGGGAAAGCGCTCGAACACCTTGAAACATATAAACGCAGCATACTTACAAAAAGATAGTTACGCCAGAACTCATTTCAATAATAACCGTTTATGACTGAAAATATAAGAATTGCAACCACTTGGCGGCTACACAGGCAAAAATCCTGCTGCGGCTCTGCTTCGGCCGTCTCATCGTACCTCCAGTACGTTTTCAACGGCCTCATTGAGCCTCGCTGCGGATTTTTGCCTGTTCGCACGCCATTATTATTGAAATGAGTTCTAATGTCTCACGCGCGCCTCTTTTTTGGGTTTAGTAAAGTCGATATAGACATACAGGTTACAAGAGCGGTTTCAGAAATCGCGCCGCGGTTTCAGCATGAATACGGGAAGGAAGAAGCGATTGGCATCGCGGATGTCCGGGAAATACAGCGCCGCGCACTCATTTCTGCGGGAGAAGGCGTGCAATGTTTTATAATACAAAAGACGGATGAGATGACGCGCGAAGCGCATAATGCGTTTCTTAAAATACTTGAAGAGCCTCCGCGCGGGTCTTATTTTTTTCTTATTGCGCGCTCGCTTGTAGGAATACCAGAAACCGTGCAGTCGCGCGTAGAGAAAATATCCGTGAAAGGACAGGAGGAGGACAACGCCGCGGAGGCTTTCGGAGATACAAATACTATCCGCGAACGCGATGATATACTGCGCTTTTTGGAAAATGAAATTATAAGGCTCAAAAGAGAACTTGAAGAGAACGTGCGAAAGGGGGCTTTTGATAAGATGGCACTCGATAAAATATCTTTTTCTATCCGCCTGACAAATCTTCTCCACACGTCGAGAACGTCGCCCCGGTATATAATGGATATGTATCTTTTAGGTACGCCATGCTCGCATGAATAAATTCTTGGTCGCTGTGGGAGTTATACTTATTTTGGCGATTCTCCTTACCATACTGCTTTTTGTTGTATGGCCTGTTTCTTCCCCTCCCCAAAAAACCGAAGACAAAAAACTGGAAGGCAACGCCGCGCTCTATGTTTCGACCGATGGAGGAAGCGCGTGGGAAGCACTCAACAGCTTTCGCGGGCTCACACTGTCCGCCTTTGAATTTAAGAAAAACGATCCGGCTCAATTTTATATCGGGACAAAAGGAAGGGGACTTTGGCTTGCGCGTGACGGCGGGCGCACACTGGCAGAGGTAAAAGATCCGAAAAATGTGCTTTTGGATACCGCCGATGTGTATGGGATAAGCCAAAATGAAAAGGGTGACACGTTGTATCTTGCGGTGTACCAGAATAATTATGGGAGAGTCATACAGCTTCGCGAGGATGGCGCCGAAGAGCTCTATTCCGTGCCGATTGAACGGTATCTCGTTACGGGTGTTCTTGTGGGGCTCAAAAATGAAAAAAAAGTCTGGGTTTCAAGCTCTGACGGAAACTTCCTTGAAAGTCTTGACGGCGGAAAGACATGGGAGATCATTGCAAGCACGCGCGAGAGTTTCAAAATATTGATACGTCATCCTACCGAGAACGGCACATTTTGGGCAGTAACGGAGGGAAATAAACTCTACACGACAGATTCCGGTGGCAGGTTGTGGCACGAGCGCGCAAAAATTTCTATTGATGATGAAGCGCGGCGCGTGCAGGCAAAAATGATCTACGAGCTTGAATATAATCCATATCGCCGTTCGCTCATGGCGGCATCGGATTACGGCATCATTGAGTCAATCGATAATGGTGAGTCCTGGCATACGTTTCGGACCCCGCTTCCGCCGACATCGATTCCTATAACCGCAGTCCGTTCGCATCCGTTGTTTGGGGAGGTGTTTTGGGGTGGGGCTTCGAACCAGATATATCGAACGGACGACGGCGGGGTTACGTGGAGTAAACACTTGCTCCCTGTCCAGGGGACGATAACTATGTTACAAGTAGATAGTACAAACCCGAAAAGAATATATGCCGGACTTTCGTACTGAAATAAAGAAAGAACTTGAAGGGATAGCTGCGCGTCTTGCCGCTGACGTGGCGCTGATTCATTCCGCGCGCGCGACCCCCGCGCTTGTCGAGAATTTACAGATAGAAATCTACGGCCAAAAAATGCCGCTTAACCAGGTCGCATCACTCTCGGCTCCTGACGCGCGTACGATTATAGTACAGCCATGGGATCCGACAGCACTGTCGCATATCAGAAAGGCGATTGAAAATTCGAGTCTTGGGATGGGGATTATCCCTGATGAAAAATTTCTCCGACTTGTGCTACCGCAACTTTCTACCGAACGCCGCGCGGAAATTCTTAAAACCATCGGGAAGAAAGTAGAAGAGACACGCATTTCCATACGAAGAGTGCGCGATCATGCGTCAAAAGCGATCGAGGGGTCATTTCGCGCAAAGGAATTATCGGAAGACGAAAAATTCCGCCGCAAAGAATCTCTTCAGAAAACTATAGATGAGACAATTGGAGTGGTAGGCGCGCTTGAAGAACGCAAGACAAAAGAAATTGAGGGATAATATTCTATGATTTTTGAGACGGTGCTTATCGTTATTGCCGTTATTTTACTCTTGATCGTCCCGCACGAGCTTGGGCATTTTTTTGCGGCAAAACGCTTTAGAGTACGAGTCGATGAATTTGGCGTCGGTCTTCCTCTGCCGATCGGCAAGGGGAGGTATTTGCGCTTGAAAAAACAATTTGGCGAGACGCTCTATACGTTAAATGCCCTTCCACTCGGCGGGTTTGTGCGGATATACGGCGAGGAGGAAGATATGCGCGACCCCCGCAGTTTTTCTCAGCAGTCGTTTTCAAGGAAAGTGCTGATTGTTGCCGCGGGCGTTATTATGAATGTGGCGGTTGCATACGGCATCTTTTCGTTTCTCGCGTGGTACGGAACACCGCAATATGCTGTTGAAATAGCAAGCGTTCTGCCTGGTTCTCCCGCCGAATCTGTAGGACTTCGCGTGGGCGATGTTATTATCGGACTCGATGGCATAAAGAAAATACCGCTTGATGTGGGTGAAGTGCAGTCATATATCGCGGATACAAAAGGAGGCGAAGCTTTTTTTATCATCAGAAGGGGGAAGGACGAATTGACAATCACCGGCCGGCCGCGGCTCAAGCACCCGCCTGACGAAGGTGCTATGGGTATTACCATCGGGCCGAAGGAAGTCGGGGTCGAGCGCGCCTCGTGGTACCGCGCGCCGCTTGAAGGACTTAAAGTTACTTATTCGGTGCTCGTATTGCTCGTCATGGGCCTCGCACAGTTCTTTAAGGAATTATTTTTGACCGGGTCTGCGCCGGGCGAGGTGGTTGGGCCTGTCGGTATTGCAGTTGTTGCGCGGGAATCATTTCATATCGGTATTGATTACTTGCTAAGACTTGTCGCTTTTCTATCGCTGAATCTTGCCGTTATCAATATTTTACCGATCCCGGCTCTCGATGGAGGGCGAATCCTTTTCTTTATTATTGAGAAGGTAAAAGGGACACCGATTCCGGCGCATGCTTCGCAGATTATCCATTCCGTTTTCCTGCTTCTTCTCATTTTTTTCCTCATGTGGGTTACCTATTATGATATTGCGCGTCTCATTTAAGCGGTGGTAGCATAGGGTCATGTTGCAGTCAAAACTCTTCTCACAGACGCTTCGGGAAGCGCCAAAAGACGATATAAGTACCAACGCGGAATTCCTTATCCGCGGCGGTTTTGTTGAAAAACTGATGGCGGGTGTCTGGACGTATTTGCCCCTTGGGTACCGCGTTCTTGAGAATGTCAATACGATTATCCGCGAGGAGATGAATGCTATCGGCGGGGTTGAGCTCTTAATGAGCGCACTCCAGCCGCGCGAATTATGGGAGACGACGGATCGCTGGAAAGTCGAGGAAATGTATAAGCTCAAAGACCGGAGCGGCCGCGATCTTGGTCTCGGATGGACTCACGAGGAGGCTATTACTCATATTGCGAAAACACATATCCATTCGTATCGGGACCTCCCACAGTTGGTGTATCAAATTCAGACGAAATTCAGAGACGAACCGCGCGCGAAATCCGGACTTATTCGCGGGCGTGAATTTCTCATGAAAGATCTCTATAGTTTTCACAGAAATAAAGAAGATCTAGTCGCGTTCTATGATCGTGTCGCCGAAGCGTATCACTCTATTTTTAAGCGCATAGGGCTCACTGCATATTTGGTAGAAGCATCCGGAGGGGCATTTACAAAGGAGTTCTCGCATGAGTTTCAGGTGCTCTCACCTGCCGGTGAGGATGAGACCGTATATTGCAAAAAATGTTCGTTCGCACGGAATGCCGAGGTGATAGGCGATCTCAAGGGTTGCCCCCAATGCAGTGGGGATCTCGACCGCGGCAAAAGTATTGAGGTTGGGAATATCTTCAAGCTTGGCACGAAGTTTTCTCAAGCATTTGGCCTTTCCTATCAAAACGAGAACGGAGAAAAAGAACTTGTGTGGATGGGGTCCTATGGCATAGGGCCAGGCCGCCTCGTCGGGACGATTGTGGAAGTGCACCATGATGAGAAGGGCATTATCTGGCCCGCTTCAGTCGCGCCCTTTACGGCGCATATTCTTTTTCTTTCCGATTCTGCTAAAAAGCATGCCTTGGAGCTCTATGAGATACTCAAAGAAAAAAAGGTATCAGTACTGCTCGATGATCGCGCGGACAAAACGCCCGGCGAGCGTTTTAGCGACGCAGATCTGGTCGGCATTCCATGGCGTATTGTCGTAAGCGATAAGACGATTGCAGAAAATAAAATTGAAGTGAAAAAGCGAGATGAGCCGTCGCCAGCTCTTATGGATACCCAGTCATTCTTACAACTTATATGATACGGAAATTTTTCCCATTTCGCGCAAGCGATGTCGGTATTGATCTTGGTACTGCAAATACGCTGGTGTACGTGAGCGGAAAGGGGATTGTAATCAACGAGCCGTCCGTGATCGCGATTAATCAAAAGACGGGGCATGTAGTTGCCGTCGGGTCAGAGGCAAAAAATATGGTCGGCCGCACACCGAGCCATATTGTCGCATCGCGCCCGCTCGTCAACGGCGTTATATCCGACTTTGAGATTACCGAAGAAATGCTTCGGTATTTTATCAAGCGCGCTCAAGGGAGCCGTCCGAATTTTCTTTCGCGCCCCCGCGTCGTCATTGGGATTCCGTCAGGTATCACAGAAGTTGAACGGCGCGCGGTAAAAGACGCGGCTCTTTCTGCCGGCGCTTCAGAAGCATTCCTTGTCGAAGAGCCAATGGCGGCCGCGATCGGAGTCCGCCTCGACGTACAAGAACCGATGGGAAATATGATTGTCGATATCGGCGGCGGGACGACGGATATTGCCGTTATCTCGCTCGGCGGCATTGTATCTTCAAAAAATCTTCATGTTGCAGGAGACAAGCTGAACAATGATATCATCCAGTACGCCCGGGATGAGTTTAAACTGCTTTTGGGCGAACGGACATCCGAAGATATTAAAATTGCAATCGGAGCGGTCATCACGCAGGACGCGGATCTCGAAACATCAATGCGCGGCCGTGATCTGATGACTGGTCTTCCGCGAGAAGTCCTCGTTACCGATGCCGATATCCGGGAGGCAATGCGCGGCTCTATTGCAACTCTCGTAAAATCTATCCGCGAGACAATTGAAATGACTCCGCCGGAGCTTGTTGCTGATATTATCCATCGTGGTATCGTGCTCGTCGGCGGAGGGTCGCTTTTACGGGGTCTCCCGACGCTGATAGAGCGCGAAACACGAATCCCCGTACGTGTGGCGGAAGATCCGCTGACAGCAGTTGTTCGCGGCACAGGCATCATACTTGAAAATATCGATGCGCTCCGCGAGGTATTACTTGAAGCGGAACATGAAGAGGCGATCAGTTAAGCCCGGATATCTTATTCTTGGCGGGTTTCTTTCGCTTGCTGTACTCGCATTTTTTACACGTATTCTCATCCCCTATGAGCGATTTTCCATTAATGCAGTAGGGGCGATATTATTTAGATACGGCGAATTTGCCGATTTTCTATCGCCTGAGGGAGAACGCGCTCCGAGCGGCGAGTGGCGCGTGGTAGGAAAACGTGCGGACGAATTTTCGGATATATTACTTATCTATCCGAAAGCGCCTCTCGGCAAGCGGGTTCTTGCAGGTAACAAGGTATTGGTGGGGACCGTCGTGGAAGCAGGTTCGAGCGCAAGCCGCGTACAGCTTATTTCGTCGCCGCTTGTAAAAACAGCCGCAGTTTTTGGGAGATCCGGTATTCCGGTTACGCTTGAAGGCAAGGGCGCGGGACTTCTCGATGTGCGGCTTCCGCGTGGGGCTGATATCCAGATAGGGGATACTGCCTATGTTGATGACGGAGATATTTTAATAGTCGGGGGGGTGATACGCATTATTGACACGCCCGGGGACCCTCTTATAACGGTGCTTGTCGGGCAACCAGTGAACCTGACGACACTTGCAAGCGTTACAATCTATGGCCTTTGATATATTGAGAGTACTGCCAATTTTTATCGCTGTGTTTATTGATAGACAGAAGCCACTTTTTTTCTCAACACTTTTAGCTCTTTTGAGTATCGGCGCATTTTCGGCATCCCCGGCAGGAATCGAAGAAATCGCGCTTCTTGCGGCGATTGCGACTGGCCTTTTTTTGAAAAGAGTTTTAAACACACATTCATTTATCAGCCGCGGGGTTATTGCGTTCTCCTCGCTTGCTATACATGCCTGCATTATGACATTTTCATGGAGCGCTCTCTACACTATAGCAAGTCTTGATGTGTTGGAACGCGGCGGATTTTTTATGATACGAGAAATTACGGTAACTCTTTTGTTACTCATTTTCTTTCTCTGCCTTCGTTATTCGTTTGGGCTTATGAGGTATGCTTTTTTGGAAGAAAAAATCATATAAGGAAAAAACGTTCGGGGGTCTCTCTCCCGATGAGGTATTTCTTGATTCTGCAAATATCCACGGTTTTTCTCGTGAGCGATTTGAAGGAGTGATCGAGCGGCCCATTGAAAAAGGCGTGTTTTTCTCGTTTGGAGCGCTGCTTTTCTTTGTGGGGCTTGTCTTTGTGGGCCGCGTTACGTGGCTCGATATAGTACGTGGACAGGAACTCCGCCTGCGATCCGAGGGAAATTATATTGAAACGACCCTTGTCGAGCCGCCGCGAGGCATTATTTTCGATCGTAGCGGTATTCCGCTTGTTTCAAATGAAGCATCGACAACCCCCGATGGCAAAGTCGTCTATATGCGTGTTGCACGGCATCCGTTTGCGTTTAGTCATATTCTCGGTTTTGTCGGCGAGGCCGGGCCCGATGACAACCCCAAGGCGGGCCTTAAAGATACCGGAAAATCAGGAATTGAGCGATTTTATAATAATCTTCTTGAGGGAACTCCCGGCAAGCGCGATGAAGAAATTGACGCACAGGGAAATGTAATATCGCGCGGCCCTCTCAAAGCTCCGCGAAAAGGAAATGATATTGCTCTTACGATTGATGCGGGTCTTCAGGAAAAACTATGGGAAACGATGGATCAGGTGAAAAACGAACGCGGTTTTCTTGGAGGCGCCGGCGTTATGTATTCTCTCACAGACGGCGCTGTGCGCGCGCTCGTGAGCATTCCAAGTTTTGATATAAATAAAATCGCAGGTAAACTCTCGCACGACGAGGCGGCCGAGATATTTCAAAATACGGAAGCGCCGCTTTTTAATAGAACGCTTTCCGGCAAATTTGCTCCCGGGTCGATTGTAAAACCATTTTATTCGATTGCTGCGCTCGAAGAAGGCATTATTTCTCCCGATAAACAGCTTTTTAGCTCCGGCTCTATCTCAATACCGGATCCGTACCATCCAGGGCAGGTGAGTACGTTCATGGACAACAAAGCGCATGGATTTGTCGATATGCGCCGCGCGATTGCCGTTTCAAGTAACGTCTATTTTTATACGATCGGCGGGGGATTTGGGGATCAAAATGGTCTTGGCATCGAACGCCTTAAAAGATGGCTTTCCCGCTTTCGGCTTGATCAAAAAACAGGAATTGATCTCGCGGGAGAAGAATCCGGATTTCTTCCGGACCCAGAATGGAAAAAAAACGCACACCCGCAAAATCCTATCTGGCGTATTGGAGATACCTACCATGCAAGTATCGGCCAGGGAGACGTGCTTTTTAACCCGCTCGGGGTTGCCGAAGCACTATCGCTCCTTGCGACAGACGGTGAAATGGTTCATCTCCATCTTTTGAAGGGGGAGAAGAAGCCTCGTGAGAAGGTCTTGGATATAGACCCTGTATATTTTAGTATCGTACGCGATGGGATGAAGCGGGTTGTCGGACCTGAAGGAAGCGGAAATGCGCTTAGCTGGTTTCCCGAAAAAATTGCCGCAAAAACAGGTACTGCGGAGGTTGGCGGGAAAAAAGACCGTATAAACTCGTGGTTTATGGGATATCTGCCCGCTGATAACCCTAAGTTGGCAATCGTTGTTATGATGGAGGCAGGCCAGCGAACCAATACTATCGGAAGCGTATTCGTTGTATCCCAAATCCTCCAATGGATGCTGGATCACGGGGGGATTGACGCATTTGTGAATTGACCTTGGATCTCATAAGATTAACTGTACGCGGGATTGACCCCGTTAGAAGTTGCAAAGCTTTATTTATGTGCATATGCTGATTACTCTGAAAAGGACATAATATATCTAACTCGGCTTGGGAACTTCTAACGGGGTTGACCCTGCAGTGAAAAATCGCATTGCAAATCTTTGTGCCGGGGTTTATATCCTAAGAAAACCATATTTTGCTCTTTAGAGATGCCATGAGAAAGGAAACAAGGATTTGCTATTGCACAATGCGATTTTCTACTGACGGGGTTGACATAACAGTTATTCTCGCCTAGAATAGGAAGTCATCGCTAATTATGACTACGCAGATCGACGAAAATCTTGAATATCTTTCAAAAGAGCGTTTTGAAGAGCTCCAGAAAAAGCTTGCGGAGCTGAAAACAACGCGGCGTATTGAGATTGCCCAGCGTCTTGAATATGCAAAAAGCCTTGGAGATTTATCTGAAAACGCAGAGTATGCGGAGGCAAAAGAAGAGCAGATGATCAATGAAGCAGAAGTTATGAAATTGGAAGACCTTTTGTCGCGAGCACAGCTCATCTCAAATAAGACAAGCGAATTTGTACAGGTCGGCTCAACTGTATTTGCAAGACGCTCCGGAGCTCATAAAGAACAATTTATGATTGTTGGGAAAGAAGAGGCAGACCCGCTCAAGGGTAAAATCTCGCACGAGTCGCCCATCGGGCGGTCGTTTCTGGGGAAAAAGAAAAATGAAAAATTCAATGTCTCAACGCCGAAAGGGCAAATTGAATATCAGATAATCGATATCGCCTAGACGGGCATGAGCTCAATCGAAGAAATCCGAGCCGCTCGGCTAAAGAAATTGCGCCTCCTCGAAGACGCATTTGGCTCGGCATATCCTGCCCGTACAAGTCGGACTCATTCGGTTGCAGATATCACGGCAAAATTTTCTCAATTGCTCCGCGGGAAGAAAAAAATTACGCTTGCCGGCCGCATTCGGTCGCTCCGCCCGCACGGCGGGTCGACCTTCTTCGATCTTGAGGAACAAAACACGCGTATCCAGGGCTTTTTGCGGAAAGAAGACGTAGACGAAAAATTGTATACGCTCTTTCAGGATGGCATCGATATAGGCGACTTTATAGAGATTACCGGGCACCCCTATGTCACAAAACGAAAAGAAAAATCAATTCTCATAAGTTCATGGAGGCCGCTCGCAAAATCACTCCTGCCGCTCCCCGAAAAATGGCATGGGCTTCAGAATGTCGAAGAACGATACCGCACGCGTTCTCTCGATCTCCTCTCAAACCCCGACATAAAAAGTATCTTTACGGTCCGCTCGAAAACTATTACATTTTTCCGCTCGCACCTCGACAAGCTTGGGTTTTTAGAAGTTGAAACTCCTATGCTGCAGCCGATTCCCGGGGGAGCCACTGCGCGGCCTTTTATAACGTACCACAATGCTCTTGATGTCGATCTGTACCTTCGTATAGCTCCCGAGCTTTATCTAAAACGGCTCCTCGTTGGCGGGTATGAAAAGGTATATGAAATTGCGCGTAATTTTAGAAACGAGGGTATTGACGTAACCCATAACCCCGAATTTACCATGCTCGAGGCATATACCGCGTTTGAGGATTATGAGGGACTTATGAAATTTATCGAGGATATGATGGAAAAATTAGTCCGCGCGGTTATTGGTAAAAAAGAACTTTCATATCAGGGCAAATCCATTGCTGTTAAAAAACCATTTAAGCGCGTTACATTCTTTGAGGCCCTGAAGCGCTATGCACTTTTGCCTCATATCGAGAAAATGTCAAAAGGAGAGCTCGAGATTGCGGCAAAACGATTCGGCATCGATGTCACCGCGTCGTCTAACACAGCAATGATTATGGAAGACATATTCCGAAAAGCCGTGCGGCCGTATCTCCAACAGCCCACATTTATATATGATTGGCCCGCCTTATTGCTCCCGCTCGCAAAACGCTCCGAGAAAAATAAAGATCTTGTCGAGAGCTTCCAGCTTTATATGGGCGGCATAGAGCTTGTAAAGGCATTTTCTGAACTCAACGACCCGGAGGACCAACGCAAGCGTTTTATGGAACAAGAAGAGCGCCACAAGAAAGGCGACGAAGAGGCATCTCCAAGCGATTATGATTTTCTTGAGAATCTTGAGTATGGTATGCC
>C687J35174_10008225_pt1 | contig 13297 bp, 8 predicted proteins | sample RifCSPhighO2_01_FD_35174 | JGI IMG/M metagenome (IMG submission 35174) | reverse complement strand
GGCGCTCGGCCATGGCTTCGAGCAAGGCCGATTGAACCTTGGCCGGGGCGCGGTTGATTTCGTCCGCCAGCACCAGGTTATGGAAGATCGGGCCTTGCTGGAACACGAAGCTGCCGGTTTCAGGACGGTAGATCTCGGTGCCGGTGATGTCGGCTGGCAACAGGTCGGGGGTGAACTGGATGCGATGGAACTGCGCTTCGATGCCTTCTGCCAATTCCTTGATGGCCTTGGTCTTGGCCAGGCCGGGAGCACCCTCTACCAGCATGTGGCCGTCGGCAAGCAGGGCGATGAGCAAGCGCTCGATGAGTTTTTCCTGGCCGAGAATCTGCGTTGAAAGAAAGGTTCGCAGCGCGAGCAGCGCTTCACGATGTTCCATCGATGACTGTTCCTGGAAAGGGTGACCGAAGACGTTCATATAACGCCAGGGCTGGGGGCGTTACTTTAATCCATCGCGGGGGGCGGCGACTAACGGCATTTTGTGCAAAGAGTGGGAAATGACTGGCAAAACTGTACAGATCGTTCCCACGCTCTGCGTGGGAACGATCAGTGTCGGGAGGGAGGAATCAGCTCAGTTCGCTGATATAGGTCCCGGTCCCCTTGAGGATGTTCTGCAAAGTTTCTTCCACTTCAGCCAGGTCCACCATGTCCGGGTTGAAGGTGATCTCCAGCACATCATCCCCATTCAACGCATCGGCATCCGCAGCGGCGATCTCGATCTTCAGCAGCGTAGGGCTGAGGGTGACTTTCACGCCGTCGAGGGTCGAAGGTTCGCCGTCGAGGGTGATTTCCAGCTCGTCTTCATCCGGGTAACGGCTCATAAGGAACATTTCGCCCTTGTCGCTGTGGCAGCACAGCATCGCCATGTCGTCTTCTTCTTCATCGCAAGGGTTGACGATCAAGAGGGCGGTGGTCATTTGCATGGGGGATTCCTGATGAACATAACAAAAACGCAATTCTGCCAGCCCACAGAGATTTCTGCTGCCCCACGTTGCAGGTGTGTCGGAAAATAACCGGTCTCCATTATCAATTTGATGTATTGGAAAGCCGTTAAAACGCGACATTGTAATTTGAAAAACCTGCGTACGCCGGGCTCCTGCGCGACGTACTTGATCGACTGAATCGGTCGAGATTCCTTCAATGAGCTTCGTTAGCGTCCATGGGCTGTCGACATACGACAGGAAGGCGTTAACCAGTCGTCGATACTGTAATTTCTGACAGTAGCCAGTATTTGTCTTTGAGCTTTAGCTGTGATCGAAGCAAAGACAGATAACTGGAGAGCGTCATATGAAGTCGATAGGCAAATGGCTGGGTTCTGTATTTTTCTGGGCTGCTCTATCGCCTTTATTGGCACAGGCAGCCGAGCCGGATTATTCGCAGCTGATAATTCGGGTTAACCAGCAAATACCTGATTCTGGCGCTCAACCAAATGCTATCGATAGTCGTTCGTTTAATGAGCTGAAGAAGCTAGTGCCCCAAATCAGGCCGTTGGTGCCGGCCTCCAGGGTGCGAACCAAGGAAGAGCTACAGGCGCTGCAAAGACATCGATTGAACCGTTATTTCATCGTGGATACTCGTTTCCTGACGAAAAAACAGGCTCAAGCATTGATTCTGAAACTGAAACAAAACCCTCTGGTAGAGAAGGCTGATTTTGAACCAAAAATAGATGGCATGCGTGGCGATAACGGCAAATCTGTCGCGAAAGTGGCGCCCGGCAACATTCCGGACCACACCGGGCGACAAAATTATCTGCAAGGAAAGGAGCCAGTATCCCCGTACAAGATCGGCGGGGTGAATGCTGTGCAAGCCTGGAAAATTGCCGGTGGCAAAGGTCAGGACATGCAGGTTATTTCTGCAGAAATCGATCATTGGTCGTACGACCATGTCGATCTGCCAAAACCTTATCTGGAGCTAACTGACGGGGCTGTAACCGGCTCCCACGACACGGAGAGCGCAGGAGTAATTGCTTCCCGAGAAAACGAATTTGGTACCACCGGTATCGCGTCGCATTCAAGCCTGGGTTATCTGCAGTGGGGTTCGGATAGGTTGGTTAAACTGATAGATCAGCTGCCAGTGGGCGCCGTCATGCAGCTGGGTGTTCAATACGACTACACGCCTTTCAGAGAAGTAGGCTGCACGACGGAATGCTACATGCCGCTGGAGTCCAACGAGATGGTGCGCGATACGATCTCTTATCTGACAGAAGAAAACGGCGTGCATGTCGTGCTGGCGGCGGCCAATGGCAATATCAATTTGGATCATCCTTACTTCGAAGGCTATTTTAATCGCGAACTTTTCGACTCTGGCGCAATTTATGCCGGTGCGGTTGATCCCAACTCCGGCCTCAGGGCTGGATATTCTGAATATGGCAGTCGCGTCGATTTATTCAGCTGGGGGTGGAATGTGACCACCACCACCTGGAGCCGCAAGAACCCGACAACGGCCTATACCCATGATTTCGCTGGTACTTCTTCTGCCAATCCGATACTTGCCGGGGTAGTTGCTTCCTTGCAGGGTGTCGCTCGTGCCAATGGCTTGGGAAATATTCCACCCAAAGATCTGCGTGACATTCTGGTCAAGACGGGCTACCCGCAAATCAATGGCAATAGCACCGAAATCGGCGTGCAGCCTGATCTGGACGCCGCCATCAGGAAAATGCTCGACGAGGGCGCCGACAAGCCACCTACGGGACGTCTTGGCCTGCCGGAGGAGGTGAAATCCGGTGAGGTTTTCAGTGCACATGTCTATGCTGAATCCCCCTCGCAAAAACCACTGACTTATGATTGGAATGCAAGCGGATTCACACCGGCCAAGGGTAATACGGCGTCGTTGTCACTTACCGCGCCGACAGTGACAAAAGATACGGTTAAAGCCATTTCCGTCGATGTTTCCGATGGTCGTCATACCCTCACATTGACAGACAATGTGCTCGTCAAGGCGCCTGTCGAGGAAGGTGGTTGCGGCGACGTACCGGTATGGGACGCCAGCAAGATTTATCAGACCTATGGAGAATCGGTGGCGTACAAGGGGAAAGTGTACAAGCAGAATTTTTACAACGTTAACAAACAGCCGGATATCAACTCGGCTGAATATGGCAAGGAGTGGTTTCCAGGGGTCGCTTGCCGATAGTACTTGCGCAAATCGGGCGGGGCGTATTCGGGAGCAAGTAACCCGCCTGCTCCTTTTGGTTACCCGTCATTCTCTACTCGGCCAGGTCCAGCGCTCCAGGTTTCTGGCACGAACGTCCCGCAAAATCCCACGCAACCCCGCCATTTTCCTCTGCGACTGCTAGTGTTGTTCGATGCGCATGCAAAGAGCAGCGTACCGTTGACCGAATATGTCGCAGCATCGCAAGCATGGGCCTTGCCGCACTCGTTAAGCTGCGCAACGGATGAGCACCCGTAAAGGCATTGCGTTGCCCGCAGCCCAGTCGCTTTTGCAGATGCCCATTCACGGAAGGTGAATGTGACCCGAGTGTCTCGTTTAGCTTCACCCACCTGTCACCCTGTTTCCTCTGCCCGAGAATCAGGAACAGGGTGACGGGTAGCCCCTGACAGGGGAATAGCACGCGACGCTTCCATCAATAACAAGCCCAAGCGGAGTACCACAGATGGCGTTCTTCACCGCAGCCAGCAAAGCCGACTTCCAGCACCAACTGCAAGCGGCACTGGCGCAGCACATCAGTGAACAGGCACTGCCACAAGTGGCGCTGTTCGCTGAACAATTCTTCGGCATCATTTCCCTGGATGAACTGACCCAACGTCGGTTGTCTGACCTCGCTGGCTGTACTCTTTCTGCGTGGCGCCTGCTTGAGCGCTTCGATCACGCGCAACCGCAAGTGCGCGTCTACAACCCCGATTACGAACGTCACGGCTGGCAGTCGACCCACACCGCGGTCGAAGTGCTACACCATGACCTGCCGTTCCTGGTGGACTCGGTGCGTACCGAGCTGAACCGCCGCGGCTACAGCATCCACACCCTGCAAACCACCGTGCTGAGCGTGCGTCGTGGCAGCAAGGGCGAGTTGCTCGAAATCCTGCCCAAAGGCACCCAGGGCGACGACGTGTTGCACGAGTCGCTGATGTACCTGGAAATCGACCGGTGCGCCAATCCGGCCGAACTGAACGTGCTGAGCAAAGAGCTGGAGCAGGTGCTGGCAGAAGTGCGTGTCGCGGTCGGCGATTTCGAACCGATGAAGGCCAAGGTCCAGGAAATCCTCACCAACCTGGACAACAGCCAGTTCGCCGTCGATGCCGACGAAAAGAGCGAAATCAAGAGTTTCCTGGAATGGCTGGTGGGCAACCACTTTACCTTCCTCGGCTACGAAGAGTTCGTGGTCAGCGATGAAGCCGATGGCGGCCACATCGTCTATGACAAGGACTCCTTCCTCGGCCTGACCAAACTGCTGCGCGCCGGCCTGAGCTACGATGACCTGCGCATCGAAGACTACGCCGTGAACTACCTGCGCGAACCGACCCTGCTGTCGTTCGCCAAGGCCGCACATCCAAGCCGTGTACACCGTCCGGCTTACCCGGACTACGTGTCGATCCGTGAAATCGACGCCAACGGCAAGGTCATCAAGGAATGCCGTTTCATGGGCCTGTACACCTCCTCGGTGTATGGCGAGAGCGTGCGGGTCATCCCGTATATCCGCCGCAAGGTCGCGGAAATCGAACGTCGTTCGGGTTTCCAGGCCAAGGCTCACCTGGGCAAGGAACTGGCGCAGGTGCTCGAAGTCCTGCCACGCGACGACCTGTTCCAGACCCCGGTGGACGAGCTGTTCAGCACCGTGATGTCGATCGTGCAGATCCAGGAACGCAACAAGATCCGCGTGTTCCTGCGCAAGGACCCATACGGTCGCTTCTGCTACTGCCTGGCCTACGTGCCGCGTGATATCTACTCCACCGAAGTGCGGCAGAAGATCCAGCAAGTGCTGATGGATCGCCTCAAGGCCTCGGATTGCGAGTTCTGGACCTTCTTCTCCGAGTCCGTGCTGGCCCGCGTGCAACTGATTTTGCGCGTCGACCCGAAAAACCGCATCGACATCGACCCGCAGCAACTGGAAAACGAAGTGATCCAGGCGTGCCGCAGCTGGCAGGACGATTACTCGGCCCTGACCGTCGAAACCTTCGGTGAAGCCCACGGCACCAACGTGTTGGCCGACTTCCCGAAAGGCTTCCCGGCCGGTTACCGCGAGCGATTCGCCGCCCATTCGGCTGTGGTCGACATGCAGCACCTGCTGAACCTCAGCGAAAAAAATCCGCTGGTGATGAGCTTCTACCAGCCACTGGGCCAAGTGGGCCAGCGTGAGCTGCACTGCAAGCTGTACCACGCCGACACGCCACTGGCGCTGTCCGACGTGTTGCCAATCCTGGAAAACCTCGGCCTGCGCGTGCTGGGTGAATTCCCGTACCACCTGCGTCACAACAACGGCCGCGAGTTCTGGATCCACGACTTCGCCTTCACTGCAGCCGAAGGCCTGGACCTGGACATCCAGCAACTCAACGACACCCTGCAGGACGCGTTTGTCCACATCGTGCGCGGCGATGCCGAGAACGATGCGTTCAACCGCTTGGTACTGACCGCCGGCCTGCCGTGGCGTGACGTGGCGCTGCTGCGTGCCTACGCCCGTTACCTGAAGCAGATCCGCCTGGGCTTCGACCTGGGCTACATCGCCAGCACCCTGAACAACCACACCGACATCGCTCGCGAATTGACCCGGTTGTTCAAGACCCGCTTCTACCTGGCGCGCAAGCTCAGCAGCGACGATCTGGAGCAGCGCCTGGAACACGCGATCCTCACTGCGCTGGACGACGTCCAGGTGTTGAACGAAGACCGTATCCTGCGTCGCTACCTGGACCTGATCAAGGCCACCCTGCGCACCAACTTCTACCAGACCGACGCCAACGGCCATAACAAGCCGTACTTCAGCTTCAAGTTCAATCCGCACTTGATTCCTGAACTGCCCAAGCCGGTGCCGAAGTTCGAAATCTTCGTCTACTCGCCGCGCGTCGAAGGCGTACACCTGCGCTTCGGCAACGTGGCCCGTGGTGGCTTGCGCTGGTCTGACCGTGAAGAAGACTTCCGTACCGAAGTCCTGGGCCTGGTAAAAGCCCAGCAAGTGAAGAACTCGGTCATCGTGCCAGTCGGTGCGAAGGGCGGCTTCCTGCCGCGTCGCCTGCCACTGGGCGGCAGCCGTGACGAGATCGCGGCCGAGGGCATCGCCTGCTACCGCATCTTCATTTCCGGCCTGTTGGACATCACCGACAACCTGAAGGACGGCGCGCTGGTGCCACCAACCAACGTCGTGCGCCATGACGACGATGACCCGTACCTGGTGGTGGCCGCGGACAAGGGCACCGCGACGTTCTCCGACATCGCCAACGGCATCGCCATCGACTACGGCTTCTGGCTGGGTGACGCGTTTGCATCCGGTGGTTCGGCCGGTTACGACCACAAGAAAATGGGCATCACCGCCAAGGGCGCGTGGGTGGGCGTACAACGCCACTTCCGCGAGCGCGGCATCAATGTCCAGGAAGACAGCATCACCGTGGTCGGCGTCGGCGATATGGCCGGTGACGTGTTCGGTAACGGCTTGTTGATGTCGGACAAGCTGCAACTGGTCGCAGCGTTCAACCACCTGCACATCTTCATCGATCCGAACCCGAACCCGGCGACCAGCTTCGCCGAGCGTCAGCGCCTGTTCGACCTGCCACGTTCGGCCTGGTCGGACTACGACACCAGCATCATGTCCGAAGGTGGCGGCATCTTCTCCCGTAGCGCGAAGAGCATCGCGATTTCCCCGCAGATGCAGGAACGCTTCGACATCCAGGCCGACAAGCTGACCCCGACCGAATTGCTGAACGCCTTGCTCAAGGCACCGGTGGACCTGTTGTGGAACGGCGGTATCGGTACGTACGTCAAGGCCAGCAGCGAAAGCCACGCCGATGTCGGCGACAAGGCCAACGATGCATTGCGCGTGAACGGTAACGAACTGCGCTGCAAAGTGGTGGGCGAGGGCGGTAACCTCGGCATGACCCAGCTGGGTCGCGTGGAGTTCGGCCTCAACGGCGGCGGCTCCAACACCGACTTCATCGACAACGCCGGTGGCGTGGACTGCTCCGACCACGAAGTGAACATCAAGATCCTGCTGAACGAAGTGGTTCAGGCCGGCGACATGACCGACAAGCAGCGCAACCAGCTGCTGGCGAGCATGACCGACGAAGTCGGTGGCCTGGTGTTGGGCAACAACTACAAGCAGACCCAGGCACTGTCCCTGGCAGCCCGTCGTGCCTTGCCGCGGATTGCCGAATACAAGCGCCTGATGAACGATCTGGAAGGTCGCGGCAAACTGGATCGCGCCATCGAGTTCCTCCCGGCTGAAGAAGCGATCAACGAGCGCGTCGCGGCGGGCCATGGCCTGACCCGTGCCGAGCTGTCGGTGCTGATCTCCTACAGCAAGATCGACCTCAAGGAGCAGCTGCTGGGCTCCCTGGTGCCGGATGACGACTACCTGACCCGCGACATGGAAACCGCTTTCCCGCCGACCCTGGTGAGCAAGTTCTCCGAAGCCATGCGCCGTCACCGCCTGAAGCGCGAGATCGTCAGCACCCAGATCGCCAACGATCTGGTCAACCACATGGGCATCACCTTCGTGCAACGACTCAAGGAGTCGACCGGCATGAGCCCGGCGAACGTGGCCGGCGCCTATGTGATCGTGCGTGACATTTTCCACCTCCCGCACTGGTTCCGTCAGATCGAAGCCCTGGATTACCAGGTGTCCGCCGACGTTCAGCTGGAGTTGATGGACGAGCTGATGCGCCTGGGCCGTCGCGCCACGCGCTGGTTCCTGCGCGCCCGTCGCAACGAGCAGAACGCTGCCCGTGACGTCGCGCACTTCGGTCCGCACCTCAAGGAGCTGGGTCTCAAGCTCGACGAACTGCTCAGCGGCGAGATCCGCGAGAACTGGCAGTCGCGTTATCAGGCGTACGTTGCAGCCGGTGTCCCGGAGTTGTTGGCGCGCATGGTGGCTGGCACCTCGCACCTGTACACCCTGCTGCCGATCATCGAGGCCTCCGACGTGACCGGCCAGAACCCTGCGGACGTGGCCAAGGCCTACTTCGCCGTGGGCAGCGCACTGGACATCACCTGGTACCTCCAACAGATCAGCGCCTTGCCGGTGGAAAACAACTGGCAGGCCCTGGCCCGTGAAGCGTTCCGCGATGACGTGGACTGGCAGCAACGTGCTATCACCATCTCGGTCCTGCAACAGGGCGACGGCACCCAGGACGTGGAAACACGGCTTTCCCTGTGGATGGCGCAGCACGAAAGCATGATCGAACGCTGGCGCGCGATGCTGGTGGAAATCCGTGCCGCCAGCGGTACGGACTACGCCATGTACGCGGTGGCCAACCGTGAGCTGCTGGACCTGGCTCTGAGCGGGCAAGCGGTAGTGCCTGTCACTGCCACTGTCAGCGCCGAGCTGGAACCGGCGGCCTGATCAGGCGTTGAATGAAAAAGCCCCGCATTCAGAGATGCGGGGCTTTTTTTCGGCCGATGTTCTTGTCGTGTCTGTTCGGGCCCCTTCGCGAGCAGGCTCGCTCCCACATGGGTTTGCGGCGAACACAAAACTAATGTGGGAGCGGGCTTGCCCGCGAAGAGGCCTTCGGGGTCAATACAACTTCTGAACCTTGTTATCATCAAGCATCGACACTTTATCTGTCGGTCTGGTCAACAAATTATTGAGCGACTGGTCAAACTTCTGCAATGCCCTTACTTGCACGTTCTGTTGTTCGTTAATGTCAGCGACAATCTCTTCACTGCGTTTAAAGTCTGCCCATACAGGACTTAGCGCCTTCGCATCATGCCCTTTTGCAGTGCCGATATAACTCAGGTTCTTATCGTAGAAGTCCACACTGACATTGGCCTCGATGTCCGAACTGCGCGAGGTGATCAACTGGCTGCGGCTGTCGACGACGGCCACCACATCCGGTTTCGCCGCCTGCAGGCTTTGCATGTCCGGGTACACCGTGACCGATCCAAATTGCCGTTGCAGGGAGGCCTTGACCCAGTCCACCGCCAAATCGGGTTTTGACGTGGCCACATAGGCGTCATGGATCGACTGCACCAGCAGGCTCTGGCCGAAACCGGTGCCGGCATTGGCCTGGTAGTCCTGCAGGTAGGCGCGGTTGGCCTGGGTATTGCGGCTGTAGACAATGCCAAGTGTGACATCGCTGCCGTTGGGTATGCGCGTTGCACTGCTGCGACCCACCGGTTGCGTAAAGATACCCTCCAGTGGAGTCACCGCTGAAGGTGCCGTGGGAATTGAGCAACCGGTTATCAGGACGGCCATGGTCAATGTACTGACGAACGCAAGTTTCATGGTGTTTCTCCAGTGAAACAACTTCGGTCGGAAAGTTACAGTTGCCGTATGAGGACGGCAGTCACTCCAGACTAAACCGTGTGTTGTTGATTGAAATAGCCAATCTATGCACTTATCCAATAGACAATAGTTTTGTTTGGTTTAACGGAGCGCGGTTAATTGCCTGAAGATATAAAGACGCCCAAATCAAGAGTTTGGGCATTTTTATTTATGGCTACAGGTTCGACGATCAGTTTTGCAAGGGGATCAACACTTTCTCGTCCGGTGACAACACCATGAACACCAACAGCTTCGCAGGTTGGGTTGTGCTGGCATTTTTCGAGACCAGATGTTCCGAACCGGCAGGTTCGTACCAATACTCGCCAGCCTTGTAAGTGACCTCTTTTTCGCCCTTCACCTGGGAAGTGATCGATCCCGAAAGTACATAGGCCATGGCGGTGCCATCGTGTTTGTGGGCGATCGACGCTTGGCCTGGCTTATAGTCGACCTCAATCATCAGGGCCTTTTTCCCAGGGGCGTTCTTCAGCATCTGGTCCTGCAGCACCGTGACCTTTTCTGAAGGATCACCGGCTTCGTGGGCAAACGCCGAGGCGCAAACGGTCAAGGCAAGGGCAGCGAGAGAGCAGCGCAAAACGTTCATGGTTCATCACCTGCAGTGGTTGGTTGTCAGGGACCAATCTATTGCGCCAGGTGGGATAAACAAACAGCCAATTCTTGCGAAGGCCAGGTGACCAATTTGCGGCGCCGCAACGAAAAAGATCGCAGTCCCCGGTAAGGTTTGCAGAGGTACCCATACTCTGCAAGCGCGACCAAGGACTGCGATCTTTAACCGTTTCTATCTGATCGGAAAGCTATTGAAGTCAACAGCGTTGGCCAGCTGGCAATCGATCAGGTCAATGAAGCCTTGCACCTGGGGGTTGTTGAAATGCGATTGCATCGCCGATTCCGATTGCCAGTGGGCGCTGACAGTCCAGCGATTACTGTCCTCAGGGCAGCGGTCGACCATATAGGATTCACAGCCCGGTAGTTCGCGCAGGGTATCGACGATTTTTTGCAATTTCTGACCCAGTTCTTCCGAGCGACCGGCAACGGCCTGCACCTGTACGGTATTGATCACTTTGTAGGACATTGGCTCACACTCCTCATTGAGGGATAACGCCTATGCAGGATAGGCCTGCACCTCCGGACCACCAATAGCCAATCGCGGGATAAAAACGCAGACCAATCCATCAGGCAACCTGCTGCAAAATGTCCCTGAAACGGTCCAGGGCGATGTCGATGTCCAGGGTCTCGATAGCGCCAAAACCCAGGAAAAACCCCGCCTGGGGCGCCTGCTGGTAGAAAAAACTGTCAATGGCATAGAGCCCGACTTCAACCTTTTTCGCCAGCTCGATCACCAGTGGCACGTCGATCGCTACCTTGCACAGCACCACCATGTGAAAGCCCGCTGCGGTCGGCACCGCTTCAAGCCAGGGGGCGAGATCACCGGCCATGCGCGCCAGGATCCGCTCACGCCTGCCCGCGTAGATCGTATGGCAGCGACGAATGTGCTTAAGCAGGCAGCCTTCGGCGATGAATTTGGCCAGCGCCCACTGGGGCAGGGTGGAGGTGTGCAGGTCGGTGAGTTGCTTGGCGCGCACCACCGCCTCGAGAATCGCCGGCGGCAGGATCGCGTAACCCAGGCGCAGTTCTGGCAAAAGTGTTTTCGAGAAGGTCCCCACATAGGCGACGATCCCGCGCTCGTCCATGCTTTGCAGCGAGTCCGTGGGGCGGCCTTCGTAGCGGAACTCGCTGTCGTAGTCGTCTTCGATGATGATCGCCCCCAGTTCATGGGCGCGAGCCAGCAGTGCAACGCGGCGCTCCTGGCTCATGGGCATGCCCAGCGGGAACTGGTGCGACGGGGTGACGTAGATCAGCCGCGTACCGAGGGGGATTTTCTCCACGACAATCCCTTCGGCGTCCACCGGCACGCCAATCACCGTGGCGCCATGGGTGCCGAACAACAGGCGCGCCGGCGGATAACCGGGATCTTCCATGGCGACGATGCTGCCCGCTCGTATCAGCACCCGGGCAATCAGATCCAGCGCCTGTTGCGCGCCATTGCACACCACCACGTCCTCGTCCTGGCAATTGACCCCGCGAGAAAAGGCTATGTGCTGCGCGATGGCATTGCGCAGCGCCGGCAGGCCCTCGGGCAGGCTGTAGAAGCCCTTCGACGCGGCGATCTGGCGCAAGGCGTGGGACGTGCAGCGTCGCCAGTCATCCTGGGGAAACTGGCCCTTGCTGGTGGCGCCGCCAATGAAGTCGTAGCGCAGCGAGCCTTCGAGCGTCGGATGACGCAGGAACACCGGCAGGCTACGCCAGGATTCGATCACCTCGAAGCCGGCCAGCTCCCTATGGCTTTGTTTGCGCTCGATTTTGGATACGCGGGCGTTGACGTAAGTGCCTTTGCCGATCACCCCGGTGAGGAAGTTTTCATAGGTCAGCTGGGCATAGGTATCGGAAATGGTCTTGCGCGAAATGCCCAGTTGTTCGGCCAGCAGGCGGCTGGGAGGCAGTTGCGTCCCGGCGGCCAGGCGACCCGATTCGATAGCGCTGCGCAGTTGCGTGTACAACTGGCCCGCCAGGTCCTTGCGTCCGTTAATGACAACGTGTAGTTCCATACCGGCAAGGCTCCATGGCGATTGAGGCGCGTGTGCGTTACGCCAGATTACCCTCAACTGGCGTTTATGCAGTAGTTGCGTGGCGTAAAAACCGCCAATTGGTCTGGGCCCAGGTGGTCCACGGAAATTTCGCGCAATTGGATATGTAACGCAGCGTTAACAACGTCTACCTTGGCGGCATATCGACGCCATATGAGGTCACGCCATGACCCTCCGCCTGGATTATTACAGCGCCTCGCCCAAGGCGATGAAAGCGCTGATCGCCATGGAAGCCCTGACCAGCAACCTGAGTATCGAGCCGGCGCTGCTGCACCTGATCAAGATCCGTGCTTCGCAGATCAATGGCTGTGCGTTCTGCACCGATATGCACTCGGTGGACGCACGGCGCCTGGGCGAAACCGACCGCCGCCTGTACTCCATCGTGGTCTGGCGCGACAGCAACTTCTTCAACCCGCGCGAGCGCGCCGCCCTGGCCTGGACTGAAGCGGTGACGCTGCTTTCGCAGGACCACGTGCCAGACACTGTCTACGAGCAAGCCAGGGCGCAGTTCAGCGAAGGTGAACTGGTGGACCTGACCATTGCTGTCACCACCATCAACAGCTGGAATCGACTGGCCGTGAGTTTTCGCCAGACCCCCAGCGCCTGAAAGGCTGTCACACGTCATTCATGTACCTTGCGCAGGATGGTGCTCCCAGTGAAAGATCGACAGGGAGTCATCGATGTCATTCATGGAAACCCGGGGCGACCAGCCTGTAGCGCAATATCCCACACACCTCGATACGACCGCCTCCTGGCGCACCCGCGCGGCGCAGATCGATCCGCTGCTCGCGCAGTGCTTCAGCGTGATCGCCCGGTGCGGCTGCTTCATGCAGGCATCGCGGCGCCTCAACATCAAGGCAACCCGGTTGCGCAAGCATTTGGCACAGCTTGAAAAACAGCTGCGGTGTTCGCTGTTCAGCCCATCGGAGAATGGCCTGGTACTCAGTCGTGACGGCCTGCAACTGCACAAGCAGCTGACCGCCCTGGCGCATGAACGCGACCTGCCGGTGCTCGAGCAACCTGTGGTGCGCCTGGCGGTGGCCGAGACGATCCTGCACGACATCCTCGGTCGCGATCTGGTGGCGTTGCTGCGACGCAATGCCAGCGCGCGCCTGGACATCATTACCCTCGACAGCGAATTGTCCCTGCAGGCGGTCAGTGCCGATGTCGTGGTATGGATGACAGGCATCGGCTCGCCAACGCCGGGACCGAGTTT
>C687J35174_10008223_pt1 | contig 13299 bp, 12 predicted proteins | sample RifCSPhighO2_01_FD_35174 | JGI IMG/M metagenome (IMG submission 35174) | reverse complement strand
TTTATTGTTAATGTTGACCTACATTTTCTTTATCATTTGCAACCTCGCTTATATTTTGTTGCACAAATAAGAAAGTGTAAACCTAATTCAGGATAGTAGAGTTCTAAAATTTATAAAGATTAAGAAACGCTTTAATTCTCTCCTTAAGATTTAAAGTATTAGACTTAAGTTCCGAACTGTCTCCAAAAAGATATAAAGAATAAATAAACTTATTAATCACATGCCCTGCAAAAACTAACATCGGTTTGGATTTCCATTTTCCGGCTACATCTGTTTTTAATTTAGATTTTATTTTAATCTTAATATCCCCCTCATTATACTTCATTTTTCTTGATCCTTTGGTTACAACAACATCTTTTAATTCATCAATATTAATATCTATTTCAATTACATATTTAACATAATCACTAGGAGATTTGGCATATTCAACTTCTAAAGCCACTTTTTTTCCTTTAGCAGTAACTTTTTCTTCTTGTTTCTTTTCTGCTTTATCATAACCTTTACTTGTTAAGAAATGATTTATCTCATTTAACAAATCTCTAGATTTAAATAAACCATTATAAGATACAACCTCTCCGCCAACAACAACAAATTCTTCTCCCATTTTAAATTCTTTCCATACCCATGCTATCCCTTATTTTATCATAAATCTCATATACTTCTTTATATAATGGTACATATATTTTAAACATAATATCTTTATTAATTATAAAGTTATGGTAAAATTTTTGTAATTTTTCTTTAAATCCGCCAACCCACTCTTTTTCATAATCTAAAATGTAATACCCTTTAATTACTAATTGAATCCTGCCTTTTTGCATAATAGTCTTTTCATCATTTTTAATAACTTCAACATCCTTAAAGTCCCATACAAACATTGAAATTTCAATTTCATATTTATAATATCCAGTTACTTCTTTTTCTCCAAACCATTCAAACTCTAACTCATTACCTTTATGAGTATAATTTTTTTCAAAGAAATCATAACCATTTATTTTAAACCATTGAATTACAGTTTTATAAAGATTGTCATAACTAAACATCCCAGTGTACCGAATTACCGGAGGTTCATCAGTCAACTCTTTTTTCAAATCAGCCATGTTTTAATGCATAGAAACTACTTATATAAATGTTGCTATTTATAATAAAATTGTAATAATCAGAAACAGATTACGAGATAAAGTGAATATATTTTCCCTTACGGAAAGAGAAAATTATACTCTGCATATTACAATTGAAATAGGTAATCCATACAAAATTAAAACAAACAAAAATATTATTCAAAAAGATGCGGATTTTATTTTTTCTATAGGAAATTTAACAATTCAACTTAAAGAAGATAAAATGAAAAAAATTAAATTAATTAATAAAAACTAATCAATTTTACTTCCCGCACATAAGACAAACATCTTCGCTATTCTCTTTTCTAAAATAAAACGGTTTATGATCCTCCTTTTTAACTTGGAACTTATCAATAATCAACTCACAAAGTTGCGGTTGTATTCTCAAAATATCTTTTAAGGTTAAATACCCTATTACTTTTTTTTGCGCAATGACGGGCATATGCTTAATATCGTAATCATTCATTAATTGGACAGCATCAAACAGGTCAATTTCAGGACTAACTGTAAACAATCTTTTAACCATTATTTTTTCAACGGGGGTTTCTTCAGCATTTAAATTCAATGCTACTGCCTTCCTTACTAAATCCTGTTCAGTGATAATGCCCTGCAAATTTTTATTTTCACCAATAACTAAAGAACCAATATTTTCTTTTTGCATTATTCTTGCGCATTCAGCAATAGTTTTTGTTTTTGAAACCACAATAGGTTTTTTGGTCATTGCATCGCAAACTTTATAACCTGTTTTCATTGGTATCATTTTTATAAGACCGTGTAAAAAACTAAATCTTCCAACTATATAAATTTTTAGGGTCATGTATATAGTATGGTTAATATGAGTAAAATTTACTAAAATTAAACATTGTTAATGCTATTGCGATTTTTCTACAGAATGTATAAATGCAGATAAAATCTTATTTTTTACCAGTATATTTCACTTAGGGTTTACATTTGATTTTAAAATAAAGCTTCAAAAATCCCAACTATTACAATTTTCGATAACTATATAAACAATAAATATACTATAATAATGAAGCAAAAAAGAGGGTGTATCTGCGAATGATAGAAATATTTACCAATGTTTGGTTTTATGCAATCATATTACTTATAATAATTATAGGTTTAATTATATACCGCTTAAAATTATTCAAGCTTGCGCCAAAAAACCCTGAAGAAGAACTTGCGCAAAAAGCTAAAGAAATTTTACTAAAAGAAAAAACTCTCCAAATAAAAGAAAAAGAACTAAAAAAAGAAGTTGATAAACTTTACAAAGATTCTATCGTAGTTGATAATTTAAGAGAAATAATGGACAAAAAACATTCTAGTTTTAAAGAATATGAATCTAAAATAAAAAATCATTCAAAAGAATTCAAGCATATCAAAAAAATATTAAAAATAACAGATGATTTATTAGAAAAACTTCCTGAAGAAGAAGTTGAAAAATTTGTTAAATCTAAACATTTCAAAGATTATAAAAGAGCAATTGAAAAGTATGTGAAATAAATGGGTCTTATTAAACAAAATAAAAAATCAGTAACTAAAAAGAAAACCGTTAGAAAACCTGCCAAACAATCTAAAAAACCTATATCAAATGCAGTTTATGAAACTAAAATTGATGANATTCTTAAAATTGTGCAAGACGAAAATAAAGTGACTGTTGAAGAATTAAGTGGGCGTGTAGGCTTAACACTTGAAAAAACAGAGTCATGGTTAAAAATTCTTCAAAATAATGCTCTTGTAAATAACCATTATCCTTTAATGGGTAGAGCATATACAACAAAAATAGACGATCAAAAAATACCTGGAGAAATAATACAAAACAATAAAACTCGAAACTTATTGGCCTTTTCAATAGTATGCTTCATTTTACTTATGGGCCTATACTACATCTTTATGATAAAATGAAAGAAATAAATTGTATAACAGAAAAAAGTAAATTGATCGATTCATATACCCTTATTACTGATAAAGTTCCGGTATCTGTAAACATCTGGGATTGCCCAAATGAAAGTATACCTATATATCATATTAAATTCCCTAACATAGGGCTTGGAACGCAAGCCTTTCTTAATTCACTTAAAGAAGAAATAACTCGGGGAATACCTTTAAGAAATGAATTAATGACCGACCCCAAAATTGCAAAAAAGATTAAACTGGATTATTATAAAAAATTAAAATCCTCAATCGCTGAAAAACTTCCAGATATTAGCAAAGAAAAACTTGAGCTATTCAGCGGTATAACCCTGCATAAAATGCACGGTCTTGGAGATTTAGAGATAATCTTGGGTGACAATTTGCTTGAAGAAGTTACAATCAATGGTTCAAAAGAACCTATCTCAATATACCACAAGAAACATGGCTGGTGTAAAACTATCCTATATCCGGAAAATGAAGAAGAAATATACAATATTTCGGCATTGATTGGAAGAAACATAGGTAAAGATATCACAAACCTTAATCCTATAATGGATGCTCATTTATTGACAGGCGACAGAGTGGCTTCAACATTATTCCCAATTAGCACTTCGGGCAACACGATTACAATTAGAAGATTCGCAAGAACTCCATGGACAATTACGCATTTTATAAGTCCTGAATATAATACAATGACAAGTGAAATGGCCGCAATTTTATGGCAAGCAATGCAATATGAATTAAACATTATTGTTGCAGGCGGAACAGCTTCAGGTAAAACTTCTGTTCTTAATACATTAAGTTCATTTATACCGCCAACACAAAGAATAATCTCTGTTGAAGATACCCGGGAAATATCATTACCTAAACCTTTGCATTGGAACTGGGTGCCAATGTCAAGCAGAACTTCAAACATTGAAGGGCAGGGAGAGATATCCATGTTAGATTTAATAATCGCTTCATTAAGAATGAGNCCTGACAGGATGATAGTTGGAGAAATTAGAAAACAAGAACAGGCCCAGGCATTGTTCGAAGCAATGCACACCGGTCACTCTATATATTCTACAATGCACGCAGATACAGCGCAACAAGTTAAAAGAAGACTTACTGAACCTCCGATGAATATCCCATTGGTGGAAGTTTCTTCTTTGCACTTAATTCTTGTCCAGTACAGAGACAGAAGAAAAGGAATAAGAAGAACTATGGAACTTACAGAAGTAATGCCGGCTACCGGAGAAACCAGCAAACTTGAGCTTAATACTTTATATCGCTGGTTGCCAAGAAAAGATCAATTTGAAAAAGTAAACAGCCCAATACGGATAATTGACGAGTTAAATCTGCACACCGGAATGACAGTTAAAGAGATTAATGATGACCTTAACCAAAAGGTTTCAATTTTGAACTGGTTAAAAAAAGAAAAAGTATATAACATAGACGATTTAGGAAACATATTAAAAACCTATTATAAGGAACCAGATAAATTAATCAAGGCTGTAAATAATAAATGGAAAATTGAGAAAGTAATATGAAACATGCAAGACTGCCAATGCAAATATTATCATTTAAAACCGCTAACAAATTAGGGGGGATTTTCAAAGGTTTATGTTTAAGAATTTCTAAATATGTGCCCGGTTTAAAGTATGATTTAATCAAAGCAGATTATGAGTTATCAAGAACAGAATATGTTTGTTATTCATTGACAAATTCAATCCTTATAGGAATGATTGCATTCACGTTATTATTTCCTTTAAGCTTCGGAATTGCTCAAAGAACATTGCCAGCATCTTTGCAAATCGGATTGTTTGCGTCTCTAATATTATTTTCATTATTCTTTATTGTCTACCTTAAATATCCAGCAATAATCGCAGACAAAATTAGCGATGAACTTGACCAAGATTTGGTTTATGGATTAAAAGATTTATTGTTGCAGATAAGTTCAGGAATAACATTGGACCAAGCAATTGCAAATGTTGCAGATTCAGGATACGGTCAAATTTCAAAAGAATTTGAAAAACTAACCAAGGATGTTAGATCAGGCGCGCCAATGGCAGATGCATTAGAAAAGATGGCTCTCAAAAGTAATTCACGATATTTAAAAAGAACCGTTTGGCAAATGATTAATTCTATGAAAGCAGGCACTAATATAAAGGGCGCGCTTAAAACAGTTATAGACGAACTTATCACTGAACAACAAAACAATATAAATAAATATGCAAAAGAACTTAACCTCTGGACTTTGCTTTACATGGTGTTTGCAGTTGCAATACCTTCAATAGGGGGAACATTATTAATTATTCTTTCAAGTTTTGCAGACGCAGGTTTAAGCAAATCATCTTTTATATTATTCCTCGTAGCTGGTTTTTTAGTGCAAGTTGCGCTAATTGAATTCATTAAATCCCGGAGACCAATGATAAATATATGAAACAAGCCTATAGTTTAGTAACACGCGCATATCCTGAAAAATATTTGAAATGGATAGACAAATTACTCTATAACGCAGGAGAAACATCAGACCTTGAATACTGGTTAGGCACAAACACGATATTTTCAATACTCGCATGGCTTGCGCTTACAATCTTGCCATGGACAATGTACGGCGCATTTAGTTCACTTTATTTTTTATTAGGGCTTGCATCTGCGCTCCTTATATTGGGTTCAACGCACTTAATTTTATACCTAAAAGTCGAAGACAGAATTTCAAGAATAGAAGATGTAATCCCTGATATGCTCCAATTAGTTTCATCCAATTTAAGGTCAGGAATGACGCCTTACCAAGCGCTAAACATCAGCGCAAGACCTGAGTTTGGTCCGCTTGCTGAAGAAATAGAGCACGTTACTAAGAAAGGTTTAAGCACTGCCTCTTTCACAAATTTGCTAATTGAGATGAATGAACATATCCAATCAAATTTACTGGAACGCGTTACTAAAATGTTCAGTTCAGCTATAAAATCCGGCGGTAAACTGGCGAACCTTTTAGAGGACATGGCTAACGATCTTACACAGACTAAAAAATTAAAACAAGAGCTTATTACAACAACAAAAAGTTATACTGCTTTCATCTTATTTACAATAATCATCGGAACCCCATTGTTGCTTGCAATATCAGTGCACTTCATAGAATTAATTGGGGAATTACAGATAACTACACCGCAAAGCGCAGGTTTTGGTCTTGACTTCCTTGCAGGAGGATTAACAATTACTTCGGAATTTTTAACTAACGTCTCTTTAATCATGTTAATAATAACTTCAGTCTTAACTTCAATGCTGCTTGGAGTAATTAAAGAAGGAAAAGAAGTTTATGGTCTTAGATATTCACCAGTTCTAATCGGTGGAACATTAATCAGTTTTTACGTTGCAAAATATTTAATAGGNACATTNTTTNCTTTTTAAATTCGACTTATGTTTTTAACATACTTGTCCCAGATTTTCNTAAATTCTTTAGAAGACAGCATTTCTTCAAATGAACCTGANGAAATAATTTTACCCGATTTAAATAAATAGATTTTGTCAAACATTGGCAACAAATGCAATCGGTGTATTGAAGCAAATATTGTTTTATCACTAAACTCTTTAAAAATATTCTGATATATTAAATATTCATTCTTAGTATCAACACTGCTAGTGGACTCATCTAAGAGTATTATCTCCTTATCCCTTGAAGCCATTAATCCTCTTGAAAGGGCAAGTCTTTGTTTTTCACCGCCAGAAAGATTTACTCCCTTTTCATATATGTAAGAATTCAATTTTTGGGGCAAACGTTTCACTACTTCAGAAAACTGCGCAAGCTTAATATATTGTTCAATTTCTTCAGTTTTCAAAGGCACGCCCAAAGTTATATTTTCTTTAATAGTAGTGTTAAATATTTCTGGATCTTGCGGTATTAAAGAGATATTATTACTGATTGATTTAAACCCATGTTCAAGTTTTTGATCATCTAAATATATGTCCCCATATTTTGAATGATACAAATCCCTGATAATCTTCATAAAAGTTGTTTTACCTGAACCGCTATGCCCAATTAATGCTATTTTCTCACCCCTGTTTATAATCATATTAATATTATTAAGATGCAAATCAACGCCTTTTTTCTTATGATATGAAAATTTTAAATCTGATACAATTAACTTGTTCCATCCTTCCAATTTAACATTTTTGATTTCAAACTGTTTTTTAAATTCTTTAGAAATTTCTTCTGCATTGGCAACCCTAACCCTTAACTTAACAAAATTGCTGTATTTCCAAGTCATGCGATAAAATAGCTCATTTATCCTATCTACATAACCATACAGCAAATATACTGTGCCGAGCATTACGGTACTTCCAGATTTAAATGCAGAATAGATATAAGTTCCAAGAATTAGAAAAGTCATAATTGAAACAAATATTGAAACTATAAACCACTTAAATTCATTTAGTTTTTGAGTTTTGATTTCTAAGCTTAAAGGTTTCATTATTTGCTTAAATATTGATTTTGAAAGTTGTTTTTGAACTCTCAAAATAATAACTGTAGTTATATTACTGATTACATCAAAAACTTTAGCAGAAAGTTCATTCTCGGCAAGACTAAGCTGTTTCCATTGTATCCTTAAAATTGAGTCCATTTTATCAATAATGAATGCAACAACAAAAACCATCATTATTACAAGATACGCAGAATGAAGATTAAAATATACCAATGCAAAGTACGAACTTGTAAACCTAACAATGATCTCAATAACTTGATAACTCTCTGAAGAATAATCACATAATGCTGAAGTCCCTTTTTCAATTTTATCTATAGTATCACCTGAATGATGGTCTGCATGCCATTCTGCCGGCAAAGACATTACCCCATCCAAAAGATACTTTCTATAATTTGCCCGAACTAAAAATGCATTTGTATTTTCAAGAACTCTTGCTGGCCCATGAAACATCCAAAATAAAATTGACAACAAAATAAACATTGATGCATATCCCAAAAGTCCATATATATTATCTCCCGTAATGCCAAATTCCTGAATAACATTAAGAATTTTACCTATAAGCAATGGAAACATAAAATCAAAAATATTTGCAATTAAAAATAAGCTAAAATATAATATTACATTTCCACGATTACCCTTTGAATACTCCCACGTTTTTTTTGTAAGATAAATAATTGGATTATCATTNAACACCATACNAAAAATAACTGTGATATTTACTTAAAAACCTATCTATTATAGAGTAAATAAAAANAATANATGTAATNTGTTTTCGGTAAATTTAATCTTATTATANATATGTATGATTAATAATACNGTTAATATATCAAGCTGTTGGTTGCCAAATATAAAAATTCCAACCACTGCAAGCCGCGGATATTTTTGAACTGCAGAAATTTAATTCATAATTATCTCAAACTATGAGGTAAGACAAAATCTCTGATTTTTGTGTACAAAAATAGCAATACTATTTTTCGTATTAAACCATAAAATAATAATCTTAATAACAAAAAAGAAATTATCATCTTAAACTAAATTTAAGATTGACCAGGCAATTATTAATACAATTCCTCCACCAAATAAAGAACCAGCTAATTTACCAATTGCTACAGTTAGAGCAGTTCTTTTGTCTTTTATTTTTAATTTTTTAATTTTCTGCCATTCATAACCTTCAAAAATACCCGCGAACCCATCTGTAATTGCATTTCCAACTAAACCTCCAACTATTGCACCGAAAATTCCAAAAAGTTCTGCACCTGATAAAACAAAAATTGCTAATGTTCCATTGTCTATCAACCCAAAAAGTATATCTGCTTTTAAAATCCGTATTGGCACTTTAAATAAAAAAATGGGAAGAATAGAAATGATTCCAAGCACAATCATAATTGGACCGATTATCCTTTTTTGAGTCAAAAAAAAAAAGCTAACTAAAAGTATAATTATAGCTAATAAACTTATATTTAAGATAGCAGTCATCAACTTTTCTTTATCCATCGCCATTTTATTATATCAATAAGTTAAAAGTATAAAAATCTTTTTAATGTTCGGCGACAATTTTAAGGATGCTAAACCAAATCTCAAATTTAGCTATTTCATATTTTTCTTTAATAGCCAATAAATGAACAATATTCTAAAAGGATAAATATATAAATAACTTTAAATTTATTATTATCATATGAATAAAAATGGTTCAATTGGTGAATGGATAGTGATATTTTTAATTATGTTATCAATTGGAGTGCTAGTTTTATTCATTTCTACAGAACAGACTTATACAAAAGCAGAAGTTGATGATAGATTGAGTAAACTTAACGAAACATTAAACAGTAAATCTAATAAACCCGCATGTAAACTTCTAGAAATTGATTTTCAAAAAGATGCAGGTAAAAACGATTTTGAGATATGCAGTAATATTGGTAAGGAACCTTTATTAAGAATAATATCTAAAGATATAACACATTACAAGGGTCCCACTGGTTCTATTATGATAACTAATTTTTGTTCTGTTGAAAGACTTGTCTTTAGTCACTCTATAACAGAAACTACAATATCAAATATTGGAACAAGCATATCACGACCATATGGCGGCGAAGATTGTTCTGTTAAAGATCCCTTAAATGGTGTGGCTGAAAAAATTAAAACTACTGAAATCGATATTCTTTGCTGTTAATTTTTTATAGAATGGTTATTTTAACATTAAATCGCTAAATTTGACATTGTTAACTTATCGTTTCAGCAAAATATTATTATAATAAATAACTATGACCAAATTCGGGTAAATGAACATAATCCTAAAACATAATATTTATAAAGAGTTATTGCTCTCATAATATTTGTATTAATATGGGATGAACTACGGCAAAATAGATTTTAAGTAGATTATAAATGACAAAAATAAATAAGCTTGTAATGCATGGCTTTAAAAGCTTTGCAAACCGCACCGAAGTATTATTAGGAGACAAATTTAATTGTGTTTTAGGGCCAAATGGCTCAGGTAAATCTAATATTATGGATGCTTTATGTTTTGTGTTGGGCAGAGGTTCAGCTAAAGCTATGAGAGCTGAAAAATCGGCTAATTTAATATATAATGGCGGCAAAACTAAACAGGCCGCTAAATTTGGAGAAGTTAGCATTTATTTTGACAACAAAAATCATCAATTTCCTTTTGACGAAGAAGAAATTAAAGTTACCAGGATGGTCAATCAGAATGGTTCAAGTAAATATAAAATTAATAATAAAGCTTCTACAAGACAGGAATTGCTTGAAATGCTTTCTCAGTCAAAGATTGATCCTGACGGATTTAACATCGTTTTACAGGGAGATATAGTCCGATTTGTTGAAATGCCTCCTATTGAAAGAAGAAAGATTGTTGAAGAAATTGCAGGCATTTCTATCTATGAACAAAGAAAAGAAAAAGCGCTCCGTGAATTAACAGGGGTTGAACAGAAATTAAATGATGCAGAATTGATTTTAGGGGAAAGAAAAAATTATCTTAAAGAACTTGCAAAAGATCGGAACCATGCGCTAAAATTTAAAGAATTAAGAGATAAAGTTGATGAAAATAAAGCTTCATATTTAAACATACAAATAAAAACAAAACAAAAAATACATCACGATTTTGTTGAAAAACTTGATAAAGAAAAACATAAAATTGAGGATATTGAAAATCAAGTTAACGCGTTAAAAAAAATTAACGAAGAAAAGAGAAAAGAAACGGATAAAATTTCTAGGGATATTGAAGAAAAAGGCGAGAAAGAACAAGTAACTGTACACAAGGAAATTGAAACATTAAAAGTATTGCTTGCTACTAATCGCACAAGAATGGAAAATTGCAGTTCCGAAATTGAAAAAATTAAACAAAGAAAAACGCAGCTTAATAGCGACCTTAAGGGACTTGCCTGCAGGATTAAAGAGTTTGAATCTAAAAAAAATGGACTTGAAAAAGAAAAAAATGAAAAGCTAAAAGAAGAAAAAGTTATTGAAGCAAGTTTATCCCGGTTTAGGCAAAAAAACAATTTAGACAATGTTGAAGAAATTGAAAGAGAAATTGAAAATATTGATTCAGTAGAAGAAAAATTGCAAAAAGAAATTATGGAAATTAGACAACAACAGCAGAATTTACTTAGAAAAAAGGATCAATTAGAATATGAATTAAAAACGATTGATGAAAAGCTTGCTAAAGTTAAAGAAGTGGAATCAGAAAGCAATGAACAAATTAAAAATCTAAAGAATCGGAAAGATTTATTCAAAAAAAAGACTTTAGAACTTAACACGGCATTATCTGATGATTCCACATTGGCTGCAAGACTAAGAGAAGTAAAAACAAGGTACGAAACTTTACATGAAAAACAAATAAAATTGCAAGCAAAAAATGTAGGCATTATGGAAGCAAGTGCGTCTAACATGGCAACGAAAAAAATTAAAGAGTTAAAACTTAAGGGGGTATATGGAACAATTGCCGAACTGGGTCAAGTATCCTCAAAATATTCTTTGGCTTTAGAAGTTGCATCTGGCAATAAAATAGAAAGTATTGTTGTTGAAAATGATAAAATTGCCGCGGAATGCATAAATTATTTAAAATCAAACAGGTTAGGGATTGCAACATTTGTGCCCCTTAACAAAATTAAACCGGTCAAATCTTCAAGTGAAACTAAAAAGCTTAGTGAATCAAGAGGAGTGCACGGATTAGCAATTGATCTTGTTACATATGATAACAAATTTAAAGATGCATTTTCTTATGTTTTTGGCAACACATTGGTAATTGATGATATTAATACTGCGAGAAGAATAGGCATAGGCGCCGCTAAAATGGTGACATTGGAAGGAGACTTGGCAGATTTTTCAGGAGTCATGCGCGGCGGTTACAGAATGCGAAAAAAAGGATCAGGATTTGTTGAGCATGAAGTAACTAAAGATATCGAGAAGTGCGAGTTAGAAGTTGCCGAAATTCAAGGATTAATATCTGCCCTTGACAGAAAAAGAAAAGAAAATGAATTAAATATTGACACCCTCAGGCAAGAAAAAGCCGAGCTTGAAGGAGAAATAATTAAATTTGAAAAAAGTCTGCACCTTGAATCCGGTGACCTGGAAGCTTCAATGTCAAAAAAAGAAGGATTGAATAAAGAATTAAATGAAACCGATACCGCATTAAAAGAAGTCTTGAGCAAAATAACAAAATTGAATCGGGAACTTGCAAATAATAAAATTCAAAGACAAAATTTAAGGAATAAAATTTCAACATTGCGCAATCCCAAATTAGTTGCAGAGCTTCATACGTTTGAAGAACAGAAAAAAGATATTAAAGAAAAGTTAATACAGATTGAAGCTGAAAAAAAGAACTATGATACACACATTTCTTTAACAGCTCCAGAACAAGAAAAAATTAACGAAATACTGAAACAGCATGATAAAGAGATGAATGGTTTTGATAAAGAGATTAAATCTTTAACTGAAGCGGTTAAAACTGATGAAGAAAATTTAAAAGTTAAAGAGAAACAGGCTAAAGAGTTCTATGCCAAATATAAGACTTTGTTCGCTGAAAGATCAAAACTTTCAGATGACATCTCAAAAGCAAATTTAAAAATTGATTATTTAAGAGACAATTCCAGGAAAGCGGAGATTTCATTAAACACATTGTCCCTCGAAAATGTGCACGTTAAAGCAGAATTAAAAACCTATGAAGAAGAGTTTGAACAATATAAAGGCATTAAGTTGAATGATTTGCCTGAAGCAGACTTAAAACGCGAAATTGACAAATTTGAAAAGATGGTCCAAAACATGGGGGCTGTTAATATGAAAGCTCTTGAGATATATGAAAAAGTTGAAACTGAATATAATTTGCTGCTTGAAAAGAAAAAAAGTTTAAGCGATGAAAAAGAGGATGTTCTTCTTTTAATCAATGAAATTGAAAGTAGAAAGAAAAATATTTTTATGGAAGCTTTCAATGTAGTAAATACAAATTTTCAAAATTTTTTCGGGATGCTTTCAACCAAAGGCGAGGCTTCACTTGTTATTGAAAACTCAGAAGATTTGTTTGAAGCAGGTTTACTTATTAAAGTACGGCTTACTGGTACAAAATTTTTAGACATTCGCTCATTATCTGGCGGCGAAAAAACTATGACTGCTCTGGCGTTTATATTTGCAGTGCAAGAACATCAGCCCCATTCATTCTATGTGCTTGATGAAGTTGATGCTGCGCTCGATAAACATAACTCCGAAAAACTTGCAAAACTAGTTCGGAAGTATTGCGACCACGCGCAGTATCTCGTTATTTCTCACAATGATGCTGTAATCGGTGAAGC
>C687J35174_10008221_pt1 | contig 13300 bp, 16 predicted proteins | sample RifCSPhighO2_01_FD_35174 | JGI IMG/M metagenome (IMG submission 35174) | reverse complement strand
ATGGGTGGAATGGGTATGTAAAAAATTCAAAGTTTAAAGCTCAAAGATCAAAATTTTGATAAAAAAGAAGCCGGCGCGTCGCGTTCGGCTTTTTTGGTTTTTGCAGGGATGTGCCATCAAGGACTTTTCAGGAATCTGACAAGTTCATCAGGGTCCTCCAGATAAAAAGTCGGAATTCCAGCATCGCTGAAGAATTGCACGTCTTGCTCAAATGTTCTTCCTATGGAGTCCAAAACAGCAGCCCGGCGGCAATTTGGAAGATTTCTGATCAAGGTGGCAATAGTGATCAGGAGTTCCGCTAGCCCCGCTTGTTGTCCCAGGACCCACTCGCAGTCCATGTGACAAACGATTGCTTCGATCCGATCTTTACTCTTGGAGTTTATAGGCTTATCTTTTACGCCTTGTAATCTTTGGATTATCACAACTCCAATACCTGCAGGGAGTAGTGAATCTTTGATTAGTGACATGATAGCCGATGTTTTCTTACCCAGCAAAAGAATGATCATAGTTCCTCCTACTGACTCGGCAGAATAGCATTACTGGGGAGATTTTTCAAGCCCTTGCGTTTTTATCCGAGCTTGGTATAATAACAACACAATCGAATATCAACTATCAAGAGAGAGTTTTTATCCACCTTAGGCGGATCTGGGATTCGGCCCAGTTAAAAGCTCCAGCAACCCATTTCAGTTGGGTGCTAACTCCGACCCCAGGTGGGGAAAGATAACTGTAAATTCCGCCACTTGGGCGGATTTTAATTTAGTATTAAGTATATCGTATCCTGTATTTTGTATCTTATTCATACAAAATACAGGATACCGAATACACCATATAGAGAAATGAGAAAATTTTTTACATCGGAATCAGTTACCGAAGGTCACCCGGACAAAATTTGTGACCAGATTTCCGATGCTGTATTGGACGCCGTGCTCAAAGACGATCCAGACGGCGCCTGTTGTTGCGAGGTTTTTACTACGACCGGACTCGTCGTGGTAGGCGGAGAAATCACCACCAAGACCTATGTCGACATCCCGGGCATTGTCCGGCAAACACTGAAAGAGATCGGCTACACTAATGCCGATTACGGCATTGATTACAAAAGTTGCGCCGTGAGTGTGGTGGTGGACGAACAGAGTGGTGATATTGCCCAAGGCGAGAAAGAAGCAGTCAGCCCTTCTCATCAGCAGGGCGCGGGGGATCAAGGTATGATGTTTGGTTTTGCTTGCAAGGAAACCCCGGAGCTTATGCCACTTCCGATAATGCTGGCGCATGGGATCACGCGCAAGCTGGCGGGGGTTCGCAAGTCCGGAGAGCTTGCCTATTTGCGACCGGATGGCAAGGCCCAGGTGACGGTCGAATATGAAGACGGCAAGCCCAAAAGAATCGACACGGTTGTCGTCGCGGCCCAGCACAATCCCGATGTTACCCTGGAAAAATTGCGCGAGGATATCAAAAAACACGTGGTCGAGCCTGTTTGCGGAAAATACCTGGATGATAAGACAAAATATTACATTAACGAAACCGGGCGGTTTGTGGAAGGCGGTCCTCACGCGGACACCGGGCTGACCGGCAGGAAAATCATTGTTGATACTTACGGCGGTTACGCTCGGCATGGGGGAGGCGCTTTCTCCGGCAAGGTACCAAACAAGCAAGACCGCTCCGGCGCCTATATGGCCCGCTGGGTTGCCAAAAACATAGTTGGCGCTGATCTTGCGGATAAATGCGAGATAGAGCTTTCATATGCCATCGGTCACCCCGAGCCGGTGAGCGTGCTTATTGAGACCTTTGGCACAGGCAAGATATCGGAAGAAAAGCTGGAGCAGGCGGTGCGCAAAGTTTTTGATCTGACACCCGCGGGAATTATCAAACAACTCGACCTCAAACGTCCGATCTACAAACAAACCGCGGCCTACGGACATTTTGGTAGAAGTGATCTTGATCTTCCTTGGGAAAGCTTGAGTAAGGTAGAGGAGCTTAAAAAAGCAGTGATGTAGATATAGTAATAATTGACCCATCCGCCTTCGCTTAAAGCTACGGCGGATGGTTTTTTTTTGGCTTAAATTAGATAAAATAGAGTCATAAGCCTTGACAAACCTATCAAGATAGTGTATACTAATAAATTAAAAATAAAATTTGTTATTTTACAAATAAATGATTCTACTACTGTTTTAGCTGGGAACCAAATAGGGAGTTCTTTGGTAGGCCAGAGCAGTCAGTCCTCAAGTTGAATACAGGCCAACTTGAGAAAGGCGCTTTATAGGATTTTCTATCTGATAGTTCGACCTGTATAGCGTCTTTTTGTACGCGAAAGCTTTGGCGAAGCTCTCGCGANTTATTATAAGTTATCCTGGTCAAAATTGTGGGGACCTAAAATGGAGAGGGATATAAAATACATTTTTAGGCCCTGACTACCTTTAGGACCCACCATTTTGTCTAGGATAGGATTTACGGACTTATCACTTTTTAATAGTCATTAAAAATATTTTATGGAAATATTTATCAAGATAGTAATGACCATCGCCTTAGCGCCGGTGTTTGCAATTTTGGCCGCCTTTGGAATTGATATTGATCTGTAAGCAGGACTTACGCTTTTGCATCCTGCGAAGTTTTAGCTCCGTACCGATTCGAATCATTGGTTCTTCTTTTTTCGATATTACAGAAATGCGAATGATGCGAATTGAAAATCAATGAAAGCAGGGTAGAGAGCCTATGGAGGGAGTACATCAACTTTTATAAGGCTCCGACTCACATAGACTCTCAATCCTGCCAGTTTCATGGGATTTTTTCTACTAAGCTGGCAATGATGGCTTATCTCCTCCGACCTTGCGTCGGAGAAGGCAAGCTTCCTGTTGTCGCCTCATCGGCGACTCGTTGCCGGCTTTGTGGAAGGAAATACAAGCATACAGTCATCCGTTAAGCGGATGATTTTTTGTGGACAAGTTTTTTGGAAGTATGGATGGGATGATATAGAATTAAGTTAAGATTTATTGGAGGATGTGATACAAAAAAGAAAGAGAAAGAGAAGGAGGAGGCTTATGCCGAGTGGAAGAGTTTTAAGCGGTTACGACAAACTTCGAGACAGGCTTGCACTAGGAGCAACGACATTGGAACTCATATTGTCCGAGAGAGAGGAAACCGGAAACTCAGACTTTGGAAGAACCATCGAGGGGTTGATTGTGAACGGACATTGTGAAGAACTGGATCGAGAGTGCTCGCAATCTAAAACACGATGATTACCGGCTTACTCTCGGTCATATCCAGCAGTCGAGGCATCAACAAGATTTGCCCCGACTTTTTTTTATAAAAAATTCATTCAGGGATTTGACGGACGTGAGATTTTAGGCTATATTATCGAAGCTCTGGGCTTGATTTTTTTTACGGGTATGCTAATATAGCTTAAGGATTATTTTTGACTTTTATATTAAACTTTGCATTTTGAATTTTGCACTTGAAACATGGGACAGCCGAAAAAAGGTAAAACTCACAGTAGAACCGGAACTCGCAGGGCGCATCACGCCTTGAAGGCTTTTAGTCCCGCAACTTGTTCCAATTGTGGACAGGAAGTCAGACCTCACGATGTTTGCCCACATTGCGGTTATTACAAAGGCAAGCAAGTAGTGGTACCCAAGGTGAAGAAAAAGAAACCAAAGAGATAGTTCTTTTTAAATAATATTCTCCCCCTTCGGGGGGATCTCCCGTAGGGATGATAAATTTAAAATTTTAAAAAAATGTCCAATCGACATTTGAGTCGCACGGCGGCAATGCAGACTTTGTATGAGTGGGATTTTCATGGTAGATCCAAAGATCTAAAGTCTCTAATCCGCGAAACCACCACTAACTTCGCGCCGGGAATGGAGAAAGATGAGTTTGTAGCTGATTTAGTTTTGGGAGTAGAACAACATTTGGCTGATTTGAATAAAATTATCACAGAGACCGCTCCTGAATGGCCCATAGAACAGATAACCATTATTGACCGCAATGTTTTGCGAATTGGTATTTTGGAGCTGATGTTTTTACGAGAAGTGCCGCCCAAAGTGGCAATCAACGAAGCTGTGGAGCTTGGTAAGGTTTTTGGCGGAGATTCTTCCGGGAAGTTTGTAAATGGGGTGCTGGGCACTTTGTATAAAAATATGGTGAAAAGAGGCGAAATAGCAGAAACAGAGAAAGACAAAACGGAAGAGAAAACAGAAGAAAAGAAAGAACAAAAATAAGCATGGCTAATTTTGATGTAGTCAGAAAAAAAATTTCCATAAAGGACGTTCGGCATGCTCAACACAAAGATTTTTTACGTCGGTTGAGCCAAAGAGCGCATCGTCTGCACCGCTTAAGGGTTGCATGGTCGGCGGTTTTGACCGTTGGTTTTGTGCTGTTTTCGGGAGTTTCGATTTGGCAACATCAGGCAAGAGCTTTGGAGTACACGGCAGTCCAACAAGCCGAACTACAAAAAGTCAGATTGCATGCCTTGACTCGTTTTAACAATCTGCCGGTGGAGAGTGTGGACCCCAAAACAGATAGCATAGTAGAGTATTTAGCTGATAAAAAATCGCCCTTGGTTGACTACGCGGGGATTATTGCCCGTTCGCCAAATTACAAGTTGCTGATCGGGATTGCTCAAGCAGAGACTAACTTGTGCAAAAAAACCTTGAGTAATAATTGCTGGGGCATTGGCCCTGGCTCGCCTTTTTATTACGATGACATAAAGTTTAGTTTGTATTACGCTGACTACTTGATAGAAAAATACGAGTCCTTGGGCATGGATACGCCGGAAAAAATGGTGAGGACATATGTTGGCTACCATAACCCGACCTGGATAGAAGCGATAAATGAGGTTTTTTATGATTTAGAGGTGAGAGGACTTTAAAAGAACAAGTGACAATTGACATTTGACCTCTGACATAAGTTTAGTGTTAAATGTTAATAGTTAAATGTCAAATGTATGATATACATCGCATCAGATCACGCGGGGTTTGAGCTAAAGAAAATCTTGATTGATCATTTGAATTCAAAAGGACGTAAGATAGAAGATTGTGGTCCAGCTGTGTTTGATAAATCCGATGATTATCCGGATTTTATTTTGCCTTGCGCGCAGAAGGTCGCGTCGGGTTCACCAGATGCTCGCGGTATCGTAGTTGGTTATAGCGGAACAGGTGAGGCTATTGCAGCCAACAAAGTCAAAGGAATCAGATCGGCTGTGTACTATGGCGGTAGTTTGGATATTGTAAAATTGGCGCGCGAGCATAATAATGCCAATGTGCTTTCACTTGGTGCTCATTTTCTTAAGGAGGGAGAAGCAAAAAAAGCCGTGGATTTGTGGCTTGATACTAAGTACGAAGGCGGAAGGCATGATAGAAGATTGAAAAAAATAGAAGCTTACGAAAAATAGAAGCATATGAATCCTCAGATTGTTCCCGCGATATTAGAGCCGACCAAAGAAAAATTTGATCAGAGATATCATGCTGTAGCCCCGCACGTCCAAAAGGTCCAGCTGGATGTTCTGGACGGTACTTTTCAGCCCAACATCGATTTCCATGATCCGGAATATATTGACAAACTAAATCCTTCTGTAAAATTTGAGATTCATTTTATGATAAATAATGTACTCGATATCCTGGATCAATGGAATTATGATTGGGTAGAAAAAATAATATTCCATTTAGAAGCCGAAGGGGATACAAGAAAAACTATTGATGCGGTAAAGAATTCAGGCAAGCGGGTAAGCCTTGCAATTAATCCGGAGACAGTAGTAAATAAACTCCAGACGTATCTAGGAGACCTTGATTCAGTACAGGTAATGACGATCCACCCAGGAGCGATGGGCACGCCTTTTGTTCCAGAAACAATAGAGAAGATAAAAGCTATCAGACAATTAGATCAGAATATTCCGATTGAAGTTGACGGAGCCATGTCTCCGCAAACAATTAAACTGGCCGTAGATGCTGGAGCGAATTTGATCGTTTCCGGAAGCTTTATAAAAAATAACGCGGTCGAGGAAAGTATTGAGCAGCTGAAAAAAGCAATGGTCAGATAAATCAGATTGTATCAAGGTATCAAGGATGCCCCTTGTCATTAAACAAGGGGCATCCTTGTATGTCCGTATGTCCAAGGGTAGTGGTTAGATGTTTTGTCTTCTGCTATTATTACTCGAAATGAAAACACTCACATTCATCGTCGTCTTGAGCTTGTCAATCGTTTTCTTGCCGGTTTTGGCGCAAGCCCAGACCTCCACGCTTGACGCCGGTGGCATGATTGATGAGGGAGGAATAATGACAAATCGCGAGCAGGAACAGGTCATGGTGCAAAAGCTTTTTGATGATCAGAAGCAAGAAGATCAAGGGAATAAATATTGGTTAAGGGTGGCCGGAATAATCATCGGAGCATTATTGGTTTTTGAAGTCGGGGTGAGGGCTGGCGGGAAAAAATCCCCAAGCACTTGATTTATATCCTAAGGGAACTATAATTATAATAGAAATTAAATTTATTTAATTTGATATGAATAAAGCAAGATTGGTGGAAGTTTTAGGTGAGCGATTAGGAATAAATAAACAGGAATCGGAAAAAACTTTGAATACATTAGTCGAAATAATCACCGATACTATCAAGAATGGTGAAGAGGTGACTATTACCGGTTTTGGCGCGTTTTCTACTCATCAAAGAAAAGGCCGAGTTGGCGTGAATCCGCGTAATCCATCAGAGAAAATCGATATTCCTTCGGTTCGCACCCCAAAGTTCAAGGCGGGGAAAAGTCTAAAGGAAGCAGTGAGGCAGTGAAATACAGATTCACGCTGACCGAAGCGACTGAACGGCCCCGAACGATCGGGGTTTTTAAATTTCTCGGGCTGTATTATAATGGGTGGGACGGGTGAAAGGGACAATAATGTTTACGGGGTGTAGTATACCGGTAGTACACCTGCTTTGGGAGCAGGTAGACTGGGTTCAATTCCCAGCACCCCGACTCGCTAAATATAGCGAGTCGAGGCTCGCCTCACACAGTGAGGCGGCCCGACAAGAAATATAGCGAGTCGAGGCTCGCCTCACACAGTGAGGCGGCCCGACAAGAATGTATGTTTACAGTTTATATTTTGAAAAGCGATTCTTATCCTAGAACGTATACTGGATATTCGGACAATTTCAACAGGAGATTTAGTCAGCATAATAAAGGACAGGTCATTGCCACAGTAGCATTCCGCCCCTGGTCTATTTTATATACTGAATTACACGAGACAAAAAAAGTTGCTAAGCAGAGAGAATTGTATTGGAAAAGTGGAGCCGGTAGAAAAAATATTTCAAGAATTTTAGTGGGGTTACTACCTAGTTTCAAAAAAACACTACGAGCAGACTAAATACTATGAAATCAGCTTGGACAAAGATCATAATATTTTTATCAACATTCGGCCTATTTGATGCCGGCTACCTGACGTATGAGGCTTTTACCGGAGGAGTCGTGCCTTGCTCGTTGACGGGCGGATGCGAGACTGTGCTTTCCAGCCAGTATGCCGATATTTATGGCATTCCGATCTCACTTATTGGAATGTTATTCTATGCGACAGCTTTGATTTTGGCGGTAAATATTTATTACGGGAATACCAAAGCCTTTAATTTTTTGCTGGTTATATCAAGTATCGCATTCATAGTTTCCATAGTACTTGTCTATATACAATTCTTTGTGATCGAGGCGGTTTGTGTTTATTGCCTGACTTCGGCTGGGATTTCAACACTTATATTTATTTTGGTTTTTTTCATAAGAAATAAAATGACACGAAGTGTCATCCCGGACAAAGATCCGGGATCTAAACTTATTTAGCAATTAAATATTTGTCTGGATCCTGATTGTCATCAGGATGACAAAACAAAAATATGTACGGAAAACCAAAATTTATTATTTTCTCACTTCGACTGGTGATGGGTTGGCTATTTTTCTATTCCGGCATTACAAAAATTTTAGATCCAGATTGGACCGCGGCGGGACTTTTGCAAAATGCCAGTACTTTCAGCGGATTTTTTGCTTGGCTCGCAAGTCCGCAGAATATCACCTGGATTAATTTTTTGAATGAATGGGGACAGCTAGCTATTGGAGTCGCCTTGATTCTTGGTGTCTTTGTGAGTTACGCGTCTTTTTTTGGAGCTTTGATGATGGGACTATATTATCTGCCGGGTTTGGACTTTCCTTTCGTTGAGCATGGATTTTTGATAGATGAGCATATTATCTATGCGTTACTCTTTTTGCTTCTCATTCGCTTACGGGCGGGAAGGATTTATAGTATCTCGTCCCTCTTTGGAAGAAATCCTTATTAATAGGACTTACGTGTTCGCGTATATCTTATTAGAAAAATTTTAATAATAATATCTGCTAATTTTGTTTTGAAAAAAATTTATCTTTTTTACAAGGATTTAATATACCAGAACCGGAATTGGCTTTATTTTATTGTTACACTTGCAGTAATTTGGGCGGTGGCCGGATTTTTTTTATCTGCCAGTTTTCCCGAATTGTTTCCTAGATTTGTGGAATTTATGAATAGTGTTTTTGAACAAGCCCTGGGAGCGCTGGAGTTTGATTCTGATTTAGATCTCGCGCTGGCTTTATTCCGGCAAAACATGACCGCTACATTGTATGATTTATTTTTTGGTTTATTTTTTGGGATTGTGCCGGTGTTGTCTATCGCGCTAAACTTTTTTGCCTTAGGTTTTTTGTCCGGGCCAATTGTTAGTACGGATCCGATCTATGCCCACATAACTATCCCAATTATTTTTTTGTCAGTCGCGCCGCATGGTATATTTGAAATCCCGGCGATCTTTCTTGCTTCGGCTTTTGGTTTTCGTTTTGGTTGGGCATGGTTTTTACCTTCGGCTTCTGGAAAAAGATGGACGGTTTTCAAGCAGTCTTTTTTCGATGTTTTGAAAATTTTGCCTTTGATTTTTGTGTTATTAGTTTTTGCCGCGGTAATTGAAGCTTTTGTGACAGGTCGGCTTTTGGGAGTGTAAAAAGCATATCATGACTTTTTTTAAAAAAACCATTTCAATTGTAAAAAAAATCCCGCGGGGTAAAGTCGCAACTTACGGTCAGATCGCCGCACTTGCCGGGTCGCCGAGAGGGGCAAGAACTGTTGGCTGGGCACTTCACGGACTATCAGAAAAAGTATTACGCGAAGTACCCTGGCATCGTGTTATTAATCGAGAGGGGAGAGTGTCCACCACCTGTCTGGATCACCCCAGCGAGCATCAAGCCATGCTCTTGAAAAAGGAGAATATTGATGTACAATATAAAGACGGTAATTACTTTGTTGATTTGAAAAAGTATTTGTGGCAGACGCGACACGAATAATGCGAATTGCACGCGAATATCGCGAATGAAATTTTTGAGGACAAGCCTGCCATAGCCTGAGCGAGTGTCGTATCCGACTTCGCCAAGGCTTCATCGGACACGGTAATGGTAATACCTCAGATTTCTCCGCCTCCGCAAAAAGCGCGGGATTCGTATAATGGTAGCTGCCTCTTCGGCAGCCCGCCGAGGAGGCAGCTACGCCTTTCCACCCTTCCCTGCCTGTCATGACCTTAGCGAGTATCGTATAATGGTAATACCTCAGCTTTCCAAGCTGATGCTGGGGGTTCGATTCCCCCTACTCGCTGTGGCGATGGCGGGCAGACAAGGTCGAGATAAGATTCTGAACCACATTATCAAACATAAAAAGAGTTCATCCGCCGAAGCTTTAGCTAGGCGGATGGTATCCCGCTTATGATAAAATAGAAGCGTGATAGGATTTTTAGAACATTAATTTAAAAATATGAATCAAGAATCTGAGAGGGAACTGCCTTTGGAAGTGAGAATTGAGCAAAGAGCAACAAATTTGGGTAATGAAATTAAGGATGCAGCCAACTTGATGAGACAGGAAGGGTTGTCGGAGAGGGCTATCGCTGGTCATTTTGCCACTGTCGAAGGTTTAAATAATTTTATGGAAACGTCGAATCTAAAAGGCGCGGACAAAGAAAAATTAATTTTAGAATTCCAGGATGCAATTAGAACATTGGTTCATGGATTGACCATGGGTGACCAAGCTCAACGCAGGAAGGAGCAATTAAACATTGCCAACGGTGAAGGCGAACTAAGAAAACAGGTTGAAAAGGCGTTAAGGCAGGCTAATAAAACGGGTATGGTTGGCGGGCAGGAAACCGTTTTGAAAAGAGAGCAAGAAGTTTAAATTTTTTAACAATACCGGTGTTCACCTGTTCATTATATCTAAGCAATTTATGGAATATTTATGCAAAAAAGTACAATTGTAATCCCTGGGCGATTCCCCTCACTCGCTCCAAGTTGATATTTAGGAAAAATTTAATTTATTAATCACATGAAAATGCAAAAAAGTACAATTGTTACAATTGCGGTGATAATCGCGCTGATCGGTTTTGGGATATTTTTGATGAACACCGATGGCCCGGGGACTGTCCCGGATAACGGTGGAGCAGAGGTTGAAGGCTTGTCTGCTTCAGATTGGGTGACGGGCAACCGTGACGCTAGTGTGGTTGTGATAGAGTATGGAGATTTCCAGTGTCCGGCTTGTGGGGCTTACCATCCGATACTCAAGCAACTCAAGTCGGAATTTGGTGATCGCGTAGCCTTTGTTTATAGGCATTTTCCACTGCGTTCAATTCATCAAAACGCCGAAGCGTCGGCACGAGCCACAGAGGCGGCCGGCAAGCAGGGCAAATTTTGGGAAATGCATGATGTGCTTTTTGAACGCCAGACAGAGTGGGGGAATCAGCTTGGCGCCATTGGCCTGATCAATGGATACGCGGAAGAGCTGGGGCTTGATATGGAGAGGTATGAAGCTGATTTGAAAAGCGATGAGATCGCAGATTTAGTCAACGAAGACCTGCAGAGCGCTATTAGAAACGGACTTAGTTCCACGCCGACTTTTGTACTCGACGGTAAGGTAATCCAGACTCCCAGGAGCGTGGGTGAATTTCAGACATTGCTGAATACCGCGCTTAACCCGGAGCAATAAAAAGAAATTATAAAACGATAAAGGGCAGTCTTTGAAGTTTTGCAAGGACTGCCCTGATTTTTTTTAGCAAAAAAACAGCCCTTTGCAAGGCTGTGAAGTTTACTTAGTTTTATGGCAACTTTATTATTTGACCGATGCTGATGAAGTCCGGGGAGTCTAGATCGGGATTGGCTCTAAGCAGGTCGGTTATTGAAACATTTAATTTTTGGGCTATGGAAACAAAAGTGTCTCCCTCTTCTACAACGTAAATTTTGTCTTTTAGATTTTCATAGAATTGCTGGCTTTTGGTGACCTGACTGGTTGGTAGCTTGATTTCCTGCCCCGGTCGCAATAGGTACGGTTCGAGCAGGTTATTTAGCTTTACAATTTCTTCCCAATTGACCTGATAGCGTTCGCTAATAGAAAAAAGTGAATCTTTTTCCTGAACCGTGTAGACATATTCCTGGTTAGGATCTATTTTTACATCTTGGGCGCCTAGAACGGCTTTTTCTATCGGCACATTAGTGACCTCCGGACCATTATCTCCGCCAAAAGTCTTAATTCCCGCGACTATTAGCACCACAATTACAATGAAACCAATTATTTTGGAGTAATTTTTTTTGTTAGGGCGAGGAGACTTGGAGTTTTCTGCCCAGAGATGCGAGCCTAACCTGACTCTTGATTTTTGCATGGTAACTTTTGTCTTAGTTTGAATATTTCTATTTCAAGTACAGTAATGCTTTGAGAAAATTATAGCACATTTTGGCGTTTACTTCAAAATGTTATAATTATTCTGTGGATTATTTCTTACTTGTCATTTTGAACATAGTGGAGAATGACAGAATATTGGGTGTACTACGTTTATATCGTGTCTAATTGGAATAAATATGAATATAGTTACAATGACCAAACAAGAAGCAAAAAATCGAGCGGAAAAATTACGGGAAGAGATTAATGATTTGCGCTATCGGTATCATGTATTGAATGATCCGAAAGTGACAGACGAAGTCTATGATTCTTTGACGCGAGAACTTAAAGAAATAGAGGCAAAGTTTCCAGATCTCAAAACCGTCGACTCACCCTTACAGCGAGTAGGAGGGAAAGCCTTGGATAAGTTTGAAAAAGTGCGACACAACCAGAGAATGTTGTCTCTAAACGATGCTTTTACCAAAGAGGAGATAGCCGAGTGGGAGCAGCGTTTGAGGAGGCTTGAGCCAAGCAAGACCTGGAGCTATGTGGCCGAGTTGAAGTTTGACGGCTTGGCAGTGAGTCTTGTTTATAGTGACGGAATTTTTGTCCAGGGAGCCACCCGAGGAGATGGTTTTGTCGGAGAAGACGTAACCGAAAATCTCAAAACTATCAGGGCGATCCCTCTGCGTCTGAATTTGGAATTAAAACATGCCGAAAGTTTTCCGACAGACCTCAAGTCTAGATTGCGAGGTGCTTTGAAAAAAACCAAAAAAATTGAAGTAAGAGGGGAAGTGCTCATGAGCAAGACCGCGTTCGCGTTTCTCAACCGCAAGGAAGGTGGTAAGTACGTCAATCCTCGAAACACGGCGGCTGGCGCGCTACGCCAATTGGATTCAAAGATTACCGCTTCTCGCAAGCTATCCTGGTATGGTTACGGATTGATTACCGACTTAGGTCAAAAAACACACGAAGAAGAACATAAGATTTTGGCGATGCTTGGATTTCCGGTGGATAAATATACTAAAGTTTACAAAGCTTTGACCGAGGTGGAAAATTTGCGAAATGAAATAATCAAAAAAAGGGATAAGTTGCCCTTCGAAGTTGACGGACTGGTGATCCAGGTAAACGAATTAGCGGTTTTTTCAAGATTTGGAGTAGTTGGTAAGGCTCGTCGAGGCAATATTGCCTACAAATTCGCGGCCAAAAAAGCAACGACTGTCGTAGAAGATATTAAAATCCAGGTCGGCAGGCAAGGTAACCTGACTCCTGTGGCCATCCTTTTGCCAGTAAAGGTTGGAGGGGTGACGATTAGTCGCGCGTCCCTTCATAACGAAGATGAAATCAATCGATTGGGGCTGAAAATAGGGGACACCGTAGTTGTGCAACGCGCGGGCGATGTCATCCCGCAAGTGGTGGAGGTTTTGCCCAAGCTACGCACGGGCAAGGAAAAAAAGTTTATCATGCCCGCCAAATGTCCTATTTGCGGACATACTACGGTTAGACGTGTAATAAATTTTCCCTCTCCTGGCGAGGGGAGGGATCAAGGGAGGGGTCGAACCGCTCGAGGACAGGAAGGCGCGGTAACAATTTGCACCAACAAAAATTGTTACGCGCAACAATTGCGCCGGATCCGGCAC
>C687J35174_10008218_pt1 | contig 13300 bp, 8 predicted proteins | sample RifCSPhighO2_01_FD_35174 | JGI IMG/M metagenome (IMG submission 35174) | reverse complement strand
AACGTACAGTGCCAAGGCGGTTCGAACGGGCAGTGCAATTCACTCGAATGCGTTTATTCAACTCCCGTTTCGTTCCCTAAAAGGTATGACGTAAAAGCAATAGTCAACGGGCAGCAGTGCGCTTCTTCGGGAGTAAACATTTACGGCAACAACCCCACTCCGACGCCTTCAACGCCGCCAGAATTCGGCGGAATCGTTTTGACCGTAAAAACGAGCGGCGGCGCTCCGATCCAAGGCTCTTTCATAGTATTGTATTACTACGGCCAAGCCGTGCTTACTGCGCATACTGATGCTGCAGGAACCGCGAGCTTCGGTTCGCTTCCAATCGGCAGTTATTCCTTGACTGTTTCTAAAACCGGCTTTGAGACGCAAACGGTCGGAGCGTACGTGACCGCGAACGAAAACACGCAATTGCAAATCACGCTCGAGAAGGTTTCGGCTTTCAAGTCTTGCAGCGTTTCGCTTAATCCTTCGACCGTGCGGCCTGGAGAGCAGGCTAGCGTAAGCGTATCTTACAACGGATTCAATTCGCCCGCGAGCGCGAGCGTTTCGTGNGCCGGACAGCAAATGCAAGCGCAGTGCACNGGAACCAACAACGGAATATGCACTACTCAATGTTCTTTCGCAGCCGAGCAATCCTACCCGCAGGCGAAAATAGTTTCAGCAAGCATCGACGGCACGGCTTGCGCGCAAGCTCAGGCTACGCTCATCTCGCCTTTGCCGACTCAAGGAACGGTTTTGGCGCGTGTTACCGACTGCACTTCCGGTGCGGCGTTGCAAAGCGCTAGCGTCGTGGTGAACGGAACGCAGGCTTATACCGATTCTACCGGAATTGCGACCGTGGTTTCAGACCCGGGTTTCGTTTCAATCGAAGTTTCCAAGGGAGGTTACTCTTCGCAGCAGGCGAGCGCTTCGGTCGAAGCGGGAAAAACAGTTTCGAAAAGCGTTTGCCTTACCGGCGCGCAGGACAACTGCAATTTCGACGCGCAGCTCGTAAGCTCGCCTTCGTGCCCGTACTCTCAAAGCCCGCAGCCTTANCAAGTCAAGCTCACNAACAACAACGCGAGCGGCGCCACGCTGGTGCAAATACAGTATTCCAACGACGCCCTGCGCGGGCCNTCGAGCGTTTCGCTCTCGCCTTCACAGCAAACGATAGTNGAATTCAATTCGACGCTGCGCGATTTGGCCGGCTCAAGAAATGCAATAGTTTCGTTCATTTCCGCGTCTTGCAGCAAGAACATNGCGATTCAGGCGTGCATGAGCGGAGGATTGGCTGTTGAAGCGCTTANCAACAAGATNACCGCATTGCCCGGAGAGAGGGNGTGCTTTGGCTTGCTCGTGCGCAACCGCGGCCTCGCTTCCTCGCCCGTGACCATGGGCTATTCTTCAAGCGACTCTTCGCTTGTCGGCGAATTCAGTGAGAATGAATTCCGCATCACCCCGCAGGAAAACAAGCAAATAGATTTTTGCGTTACCGCGCGCGGCAGCGGATTTAAGTCGTTCTCGATAACCGCGTCCAGCGAAATCAACGACGCGTCTGCCAGCGTTTCGCTCGACGTGCCTTCGTCCAGCATTTATCTTTCCGGAGGCGGGTCGTGCGTTGACGTGAATGCGGAGGATACCGTGGAAAGCGTGCCTATAGTGTTGACGAACAACGGCGTTTCCGGAGATTACGAGATTGAAATGGTTGCGCTCGAAAAGGAAGACGATTTGCGTCCCTTGCAGGCCGAGCTCGTGCAAAACAAAGTTTACGGATTCGAAAAGGGAACGACGCGCAACGTTTTCGTTTCGCTCGACCCGTTCGATGCGAACGCGGGAGAGCACCGGTTCGACTTGCTTTTGAAGAAAGACGGGATCGTGGTTTCACAGCAGACCGTTTGCTTTGACGTGCAAAGCCGCAAGTCTCAGTCGGTTTCGCTTACTCCGCTTTCGCTCACGATTCCAGTGGGCAAGAGTGCAAGCGCGTTTTTGAACGTCGAAAACACCGGAAACAGGCTTTTGCATTACTCGGTGTTCGTTTCCAACGCCCTGCCTACGCAAGTATACCCGCAGAATTTCAAGCTCGAGTCGGGAGAGTTCGAGAGGATTGAGCTGCTCGTCACCGTTCCGTCCGGCTCAAGGCTCGGGTCTTACACTCTTCCAATACGCTTGTCTTCAAGCTCAACCCAGCAGAACAAGTATTCCGTGGACGTCAACTGCGGAAACGGAAGGACGAAGACCGTGCAGTGCGAAGGAGGGCAGAGTTCGTGCGGAGTTTCATGCGAATACCCGGACGCCGGGGAATTCACCGCCACTTCCTCAATCGCGGGGAAAACCTGTTCTTCGGCTACGGTGCGCGTTGTCGAAAACTACACTGACAAGTGTTATTTGACCGCCAATCCCGCGACGACCGAAGAAGACCAGTTTGTGGGCGTCACGGTGAATTACCGCGATCTCGCTAAAGGCCAGCAGGACAATTTCACGATAGACTGCGGCAACGGCAACCGCGTTACCGCTTCCAGCTGCGTAGGCTCGAGCGGTTCTTGCTCGGCGCAGTGCTTGTACGACCGCGAGGGCTCTTACACCATAACCGCTTCCTCGAGCAACTACTCTTGCTTGAATTCCCAGGTGGCGATAATGGCGAAGAACGACGAGACTGCATGCCGCATTTCCACGCAGACCAACGTTGCGAAAGGCACGGTCAACACCCTAACATTGAATTACGACGTTTCGGAATTGGCTTCGGAAAGGCAGGAACTGCTTTCCAGCCAAAACCTGCTCGTCAACGTAGTGTCCAGCGTTACCCGGTTTGAGCCGCAGGTTTCCGAGTCAATCCAGATAACCGCTCCTTCGGTAATAGAAATAACTCCCGGTTCTACCGCGCTCATTCCCATAACCGTAAAGAACAACGACGTTTTCGCGCTCAACACCGTTCTCGTGTACATGGTGAATTTGCCTTCGGGAGTGCAGGCCGAACGCATTCAGGCGTTTTCGCTCCAGCCAAAATCGCAAGTCACCAAGAATCTCGTTTTGATTGCGGCGCAAGACGCGCCTTTGGGAACCGTGACTGCAAAGCTGAAAGTCGAGTCTGGAGCTTTCGTGGCTTCTGACAAGAACATCGCGGTAGCAGTTCGCTCGCCTTCGGCCGAATTGCTGTTGGTCAGCGTTGGCGAACCTTCGTTCTCGTTCGACACGCGCGGAAACGCGACTGAGATAACCATGCGCATGCCCGTTTCGAACAACGAGCCGCGTGCCGTTACGCTCACCGCCTTCGCTTCGCTTCCTCAAGGATGGAGTTTCGCAGCTTCGCCCATTGCGCTCAAGCAAGGAGAGACCGTGCAAATGGAATTCAAGCTTTACACCAACGCTTACGCGGACGACGATTTCGAAATGCTCTTGCGCCTGCAGTCGGATTCAGGCAAAGTCAAGACGATTCCAATCCGCGTTCCTTCAAAGTCTTCGGCTTCGGGCTTGAGCGGGTTTTTCATCGGAGTTTTTGCGTCTGCAACGGGCGGGCTGCTGCTCCTGCTTTTGGTGGTAGGCGTGGGCCTCGCGGCTTTCTTGTACTACGCAAGCAGGGAAATGAAGGAAAAACTGGCTGAAGACGAAGCGCAGAAAAAGCTTGGCAAGTAACAGACTAATGTGTTTGCAAAAGGCCGATGAGATTGAAATGCCGAACGCGAAGTTTTCCAAAGTATTCGTGGCAGCCTTCCTGCTGTTAGCATCTATTCCAGCGCTGGCTTTCGCGTCGCCGCAAGTTTCCATCTCTCCAAAAGGGCTTTCGGCGTGCGCGTGCGACCCAGTGTATTACGATGTAAGCGTGTACAGCGGCGAGGACGACGTTTTCGAAATGCAATTCTCGTCCGACTACCCGTTTTCCAGCTTTCTCCAGCCGCAAATTCCGATTCCCCGCGATTCGTCAATCAAAACCACTCTAGTGCTTAACACGGCTTGCGACGCGCAGCCCGGAAACCATTCTTTCTCGGTTTCAGCCCGCGGCTCTAGGGGCTTTGCAGCCGCAGAAGGATTCGTGGTCGTCCGATCTTGCCGAAACCTGGAAATTTCAGTGCCCGCGCAGCAGAGCGTGTGCTCGGGCGGTTCGCAAAGCATCCTCGTTTCCCTGCGAAACAGCGGACTGGTTCACGAGGAAGGGCGCGTGGTTTTCGAAAACCTGCCTAAAGCGTTTTACTCGCTCGCTTCAGACTCGTTCGACTTGAACCCTGGCGCGTCGAAAAACTTCCTGCTTTTGCTCCAGCCTCCGGACGGCACTCCCCCCTCGAGCTTTTCTTACAACTTGCGCGCGAACAATGCTGTTGCGACCGCAGGCGTTGAAATNCAGTCTTGCAANTTCCAGCCTCCGGACAAGATTACTTTAACTCCTTCGACAGGCAGGATAGAGTTTTGCGCCGGCAGCCGCAAGTCCATTTCGCTTTCATTGAAGAACGATGGGGCGGCTGCGCAATTCGGGCTTTCGGCAAGCGGCATTCCCGGAACGTTTTCCGCAACCAAGATTTCAGTATCGCAGAACGCAATTCGCACCGTAGATTTCAACATCAACGCCGAACAGCTGCAGCCAGGCAACCGCACGCTGGTGCTGAACGCGTTCGGGCCGGCGTCTTCCGATACCGCGAGCGTCAACGTGGTGTTGAAGGATTGCGTCAGCGCGGTTTTCGGAGACTTGGAGTTGTGCTTGGGCGACAGCGGCAGCATTCCCTTCTCGTTCAAGAACAACAACCCGTCGGCAAGGCAATACGACTTTACGGCGCAGTCGGACATTCCAGCTCGCGTCGAGCCCAAGTCCGCATTGCTTTCTCCAAACCAAGCCGTTTCCGCTTCTCTTCTAGTGACTGGCTCCGCGCTAGGCTCTTACCGAGTTTTCGTTTACGCCAACTCGAGCATCCTGAAAACCCCGCGCGTGATAGTNAAGCAATGCTCGCAGCAGCAACTGCCTTTCGCCGTTGCAACCAAGGCTTTCGAGGGCGAGGCTGGAGTGGAACAGGATTTCGTCTTGCAATTCACCCAGCCCGTGCGCGAGGCTTCAATTTCATTGGCGCCCGGCTTGCTTTCCTTTGCGTCAGCGCGCGTTGAAAACGGCTCGCTCGTTTTCACTGCAACGCCTTTGGTTGAAGGGAACGGCGTAGTATTGGCTACAATCGCGGCAGACGGACGGAGACTTCAGGAAAACCTCTCGTTTTCAGTACGCTCCGCAAGCGTCGAAGTGCGCGAGAAAGGGCAGGCCACGCTCTCCGTTTCGGGCTCTGCAGTAAAAAACGAGTTGCTTTTGACCGTAACGAACAACGGCGCCTCGCCCGCGACGCTCACCCCNTCGCTTTCGGCGCAAGGCGCTTCTTTNGAACCTTCCACCCTGCAATTGGCCCCAGGCGAGTCGAAGGACCTCAAGGCCGTGTTCGAGGCGACTGAGAACTCGACCATTGCGCTGAAGCTTTCGTCAGATTCGGGAAGGAACTACGCTTTGAAAACCACTGCGATCAAGGCGCCTTCGAAAACCACGACCGGGTTTTTCACAGCAACCCGCACCGTGGGCTTGTTCGCCGTCATAGTAGTCATAGCGATAATCTGCCTGGCATTCTTGATCAAGCGCGAGTTCGAGCGGGGTTCTGGCGAAGGGGAATCACAGCCTGAGAAGCAGAAAGGAACGAAAAAGTAAGCCCGGCTGCAACAGCTCATTTGAACGCTAGAGTTTTTCACTGCCGACAACACTCGGGCGGCTTTGTTTTTTTTCACGAGCGCTAGCCCTTGCAGCACAACGCGCTTTCCGTGCTTTACGCTATACCCTAAAAAAGTTGCCTTGTGCCAAACGCGCCTTTTATCCTTGCGCGGCGGTGAACGTTACCGTCGAGGTTTTAGCTGCAGCGGCTTCGCCCGTCGGGACTGTGATGTAAATTGATACTTTGGCGTAGTCGTTTGCGTCGCTGAAGTTGAGCAGGCAGAGAGCGTACGTAGCCGAGCTTAGGGGCATGGTGGTCCAGCTGTTGTGAGTAACGGAACAAGAGTCCGCGAGGGAAGTGTTGCCTGTAGTGTTGGTGGAGTTGAATTGGTAGTTCGTGTTGTTTCCTGACGTGGACGTCCATAGTGCGGTTGCGCTGACCGTGACGTTCACCCTAACGCTTCCGTCGTTGCGGACGAGGAATTGGCTGGCGTTGGAGTAGTTGCCGCTGGAAGCGCCGTTGTAAGACACTCCCACTTGCACTGCCCCGAAGTCAACTGTAGAGTCCTGCAGGAAAATGTCGGCGGTGGATTGTACGCTCGCGGAAACCGTTCCAGTCGGCGCTACCGTGAGGCCGGAAACCTGGATGCCCATTTTAGAAAACAAAGTCCAAGTGGAAACGAGCGTTATAGCCAAAGCAAGAATGATTATAGTTATGAGCGTGTTGTTGGAAACTTCAGCCATTTTGAAACCACTGTGTTGCGGTAAATTATGCNNAATATGAAAAAATACTGCTTTGCCTGCCTTTTAACCCTTTTCCCGAGTTCAGTTAAGCTTTTTTTTCTGCTGCCGTTAGGGGCTTCCTTCTGGAAGCNTNCTTCATTTTTTCTTTTCTTCGCTGTGCATTTTCTCTATCTGGTATGCCTCGTCCATCATTTTCCTCAGGCTCCTTAGTTCGAGGGCGAGGATGGCGACCGCGATTACCAGTATGAATTCGAAGAAGACCATGAGCTCGAGGAGGTTGACTTCAAACCCGAATATCAGCGCCAAATGCAGACACCTTTTTTTAATCACGCGTTTTTCGTTGATTAATCAACCTATTTGAGCCTTTTCAAACTTTTGCTGGAGGGTTTCGAATCCCTTGCGCACCCGCACTTTCGCGCCGTACTCGCCTTTCTCGAAAACGCTGAACGACGCGTTGTGGTAGCCGTCAGCCGTGTCGATCAAGTCTGCGAACGCCAAGTTGTTTTGCTGCGAGAATTCGGCTTCTAGGGTGGACGGGCTCAAATCCGTAGCTATTTCCAAAAGCACCTTCGCCTCGCTCTGCCTGCCTGCGATGAAAACGAATTCCCTTGCGGGCGTAGGCGTGATGCACACGTCCAGCCCGTGCCACAGCAGCCTCACGGCCTTGGTTTCCTGCGCAACCGCATTTCCATTGTGGTAGAGCGTTGCGGTGAGCGCGTAGGACGTTTCTCCGTCGGCCTTGGGNGCCTTGATTTTGTAGAACAGGCTTCGCACTTCGTAAGGCTGCAGTTCCATTTCCGAAACCCTTCCTTGGAAGTCGAGCGNAACGCTTTTGCGCGAGGGGTTGTTGTTGGAAACGATAACNTCCACTTCCTTGACTTCNCACTTGTTGATGAAGTCGGGCGCTGCAATGGAAACGTCGAANTCCTTGTACTGCGTGGGCGCAATGCTTGCCCCTGGCTTGGCTGAAGGGGACGGCGAGGGTGAAGGAATTTGGGACGGCTTCGGGCTGGGCGCGGGNTGAAGTATTAAAATGTCGTGTCCGCTGCCGCTGCTTCCCGAACCTCCGCCGGTGCTCACTGCGAATTCAAAGACGTGAATCAACTGCGACAATTCCGACGTCGCAACGGAGTCGGAAATGTCGGACGTCACGTTGTACGTTCCTGAAGGTGTTGAGGATGAGAGCGTGAGCGAACAAGTGTAATTGCAGTCCGTAGAGTTGCAAGTGTTGAATGAAACGGCCGTGGTGGAGGAAAACGCGGTTGCAGTCCAGGTGCACGTCGAGTATGAAACCAGCTCTCCGTACCCGTTCAAGTCGCTGGCTTTTCCGTCCATGACTATCGTGCCGCCGATGGAGAGGCGGAACGCCGGCTTTCCGCCGTAAGTTTCAGTCGCCGCGTCCGCGTTAAAATAATAATTGGACGGGGGTTCGTTCTGCACTACCCCCAAAACCTGGCCCGTAGCGTAGCCTGAAGTAGGGCGCGTTAAGCCCAGGAAGAATGCGATGGAAAGAACTTGCAGTGCAACTAGCGCCGCAATCAAAACAGCCGCCTTGTCGTTTGAAAACCACTCTTGCCCTGCAGTCATTAAAATACTCTTGACTCAGCAGGTTTTAAATTCGCGTCTTGAGAAAGCAATTCAGCAGCGAGCATTTTAAGCGCAATAAAGGAAAAAGGTGTTTTTTGTTGAATAGGGTGAAGAGCGGCGTTCCCGGTTTGGACGAATTGATTGAAGGCGGTTTTCCTGAGGCGTCCAGCATTCTAGTTTCCGGGCCTGCGGGCACGGGAAAAAGCATTTTGTGCATGGAGTACTTGTACAACGGCGCGAAGGAATACAGCGAACCCGGCGTTTACATTACCATGGAGGAAGGCCCGCACAACATTTGGTGGAACACCCAGCGCTTCAAGTGGGATTTGGTTTCCCTCGAGAGGGAGGGTAAACTAAAGATTTACAAGTTCGAGCCGACGCAAGAGATTCTCGACAGCCCAGAAGCGCAGGTCGAACGCATTATAGAAAAGGCTCGGAGCACCAACGCCAAGCGCCTGGTTGTGGACAGCGTCACCGCATTCGCATTCTGGCTGAAGGACATAAGGCAAATACGATTCGCTATTTACACTCTGATCGAGGAGTTGCGCAAGCTCGACTGCACCACGCTCTTGACTTGCGAAACTCCTGCCGGAAAGCATGCGGTCTCCCGCTTCGGGGTCGAAGAATTCCTGACGGACGGCGTGCTGCAAATGTTCTTTTCTCCGCCCAACCGCGCGATGTTCGTGCGAAAGATGCGCGGAACAAACCACTCGAAGAAAATCCATCCTTTGACGATAAACGACAACGGGTTGAGCGTCGAGTCGAAGGAAGAAATCCTGTGGGAAGGGCTTAAGTGANNCNGCATNCANTNCTTTCTCTATCCTTTGCAACGCCAACGCATACGCGGCAGTGCGCATGATGCACTCGTGCTCTTTCGAAAAGCGCAGGACTTCGTTGAATTCCGTGCGCATTGTTTTCTCGAGCTCGCCGCGGTATTTTTCCAGGCTCCATTTTGCGCGTTCCTTGTTCTGCTTCCACTCGAAATAGCTTCCAGTAACGCCTCCCGCGTTAGCAAGCACGTCGGGAATTACGGTTATCCCGCGTTTGGAAAGGATTTCTTCCGCCTGCGGAGTGGTCGGGCCGTTCGCAAGCTCAAGTATGACTTTCGCCTTGATTTTGCCCGTGTTTTCCTCGGTGATTTGGTTTTCCAACGCGGCGGGAACAAGCACGTCGACCGGCAGTTCCAAAAGAGCTTGGTTGGAAACTTTGCTTCCCTTGCCATAATCCTCAACGCTTTTCCCGGAATCCTTGAATTGCTTGACCGAATCTACGTCCAATCCTTTTTCGTCGTAAATACCGCCTTTCGAGTCGCTTACGGCAACGACTTTGTATCCTGCTTCGTGCAGGAATTTTGCCATGAACCAGCCTGCGTTGCCGAAGCCTTGGATTGCAGCCGTTGCGTTTGCAGGAATGCCGAACGCTTTCGCCGCTTCCTGGAAAACGAAAAACCCTCCTCTCGCAGTGGCATCCTCGCGCCCCTCGTGCCCTCCGTTCGCAACGCTTTTGCCGGTAATCACCGCTCCGCTCGTGTCGCCGGTTATTTTCGAGTACTCGTCTTCCATCCAATCCATTATTTCGGGCGTGGTGTTGACGTCGGGTGCGGGAATATCCTTGTCCGGGCCTATAGCATCTGCAATGGAACGAATGAACGCGCGGCTCAGTCTTTCCAGCTCGCTTTTGCTCAATTGCTTCGGGTCAACTTCGACTCCGCCCTTGCCCCCGCCGTAGGGAATGTTTGCAACGGCGCATTTGATTGCCATCCAGAATGCAAGGCTCTTCACTTCATCCAAATCAACTTTCGGGTGGTAGCGGATTCCGCCTTTGAACGGGCCGCGAGCGTTGTCGTACTGCACGCGGTAGCCGTAGAAAATGCGTTCTTTCCCGCCGTCCATTTGCACGGGAAAAGTTGTTTGGATTATGCGCTGGGGGTTTTGCAGGCGCAACCGAGTTTCTTGGCTTACGCCTGAAAGTGCGAATGCGTTTTCGAGTTGTTTCAGCGCGTTTTCAAAAGTAGACAATCTCACACCGCCCTCCGGACCGTTGGAGTATAGTTTGTTGCTTGAAAAATCTTCGCGCCGGCTTGTTTTTAAGCTATCCTTTTAGCCGCATCGGGTGAAAGCGCCGGCGAGGGGGTTCGGTCCAAAGCCCACGCTATCGCGGGTGACAGGAGCAAAGCTGCAATAGAGTTCGAAAGCAGGTGGCTTGCGGTGAATGGAATTTGCCCCAACAGCGTAAGCTCGAGCGGCTGGCGGAATTGCCATCCGAACAGCAATGCAGTTGCAACGTCGAAAAAGAGCGTGCCTGCGACAGCGAATGTGAGAAAGTTTGTGCGATTGGATTTGCGCGTTTCGAAAAACTTTCCGGCAGCAAAGCCGATTATCGCGTAAGCGCCTGCGGTGTAAAGCGTCCACAATCCCAGCCGTTGGGTGAAAAAGTCGATTGAAACCATTGCGATGAGCGCGAAGGCCAAGCCGGCGTATTTGCCGTACTTCTTGGCGTAAGGCATTGTAAAGCCCATTATCGGCTCGACGTTGGGCGCGACTGTGAATAGCCTTGCCAGCACGCACAATGCCAGTCCTAATGCGAATTTTGCATTGTCGAGAATTTTCATTTCCAATTCACTTTATTCCATTTCCTGTATAACGAGAAAATAATCCCTAGGGCGAGCAGGCTAATAAAAACGATGGGGTTGAGTGAAAGCGCCATGTTTTTTTCGTCGACGCTGAATGAAAACCATGCGTTCGGCTTTGCAGCGGCAAGCGCGGTCAAGCCAGACGGCGTAGTCGCTTCCTCGTTTTGCTTTGTCGAAACGCTTTCCTTCGCAGTTTCACGCTCCTGCGGCGTTGGCGAAGGCGTGGGAGTAGGAGTTATGGACGGCGTTGCAGTGGGGGTTGGATAGGGAGTTACAAACACGACCTTTATCTCCTGGTTTGACGGGGATGGTGTTGGCGTAGGCGTCGGAGTGGGGGAGGCTGAAGCGCTTTTGACTTCGAAAACCCCGCTTTTCACGAGCCTCCCGCCTTGCATGGCTATGATCGTCGCGAGAATGGAATAATTCCCCGCTTCCGCTGTGCTGGAAAAAACGGTTTCGAAAACCCCTTGCTGGGTTTGCTGCGCCTGCAATTCGACGAACCCTCCGGAAGGCTTTGTTACAGTGAAGGAAACGTTTTCCACCGCCCCCTCTGCAGTAATGCGCATGGGCTGCGCATTGCCCGGAAAAATAGGCGTGTTGTACGCTAGGGCAGCGCTCAAAGGCGCGCATGCAACCGCGTTTTCAGCAATGTTTTTCGCCGCCAGCAAAGCCATTGCCGTATCCATGGCGTTGGAGTCGGACTGCGAGCGAAGCGGGTCGGCAAAACCGCCGTCCTGCTTTTGCGAGAGCGCTGCATAAGCTGCTGCTGACGATGCAAACGCGTTTTCGCCCGATTTTGCGAAAGCGACTGCCGCGCGCGAAGGCCCGTACACGCTCCCGGAATTTCCGAAGCACGAGCGGGCTTTCTGCTTTAGGAAAGCGATTGCTTTTGCAGCTTCAGGCGTTTCCCCGAAGCCGGTTTGCTGCATTGCTTGCAGTGCGAGCGAAGTGGTTGAAACGAAATCAGGCCCCAACGCGTAGAGCGAAGTTTCGCCGGTGGAAAGAGACTGCTTGAACGAGCCGTCTTCATTTTGCAAAGTGCNNAGGAATGCAATGGCATCNTTTTTGGTTTGCGAATCCAGCGTGCCTGCGCTTTCGAGCGCAAGCAAAACCAACGCNGTATCTGTAGTGGTTTCGACGGGCTGCCACACTTGGTTTTGCCAGTTCGGGTCGGTGCAGTTCGCAACGCACTCCTGCAATCCCGTGAACCCGCCATGCTGGCCTTTGAAAGCCAAAATCTTTTGCGACAGCGTTGCAGAATCGATTCCAGTTGAAGCTAATCCTGTTTTGTGCAAAGCCCAGAATTGAATCGACGGCAAGTCCGCCTCAGCCCAATTCCAGGAAGAGTTGTCGTTCAGGTCCGCCTTAATGGCGTTTGCGAGCTGCGACTGCAACTGCGCGTTTTCGCTCCACTCTACCAAAGACGTGAGAGCAAGTGCGTTCGCGCCAGCAAAGCCGTAAGAGCCGACGGTGTGGTGGGAGTCAAGCCACGCAAACGCAGCAGTGGTGGAAAAAGCGTGTGCAGGGATTGAGAATGCCGCGAGCGCGGCAAAGACTATTGCGATTGCAGTTTTGCTGTCCATAAACCCACCTTGCGTAATCGGATACGGACTTCGATGCATCCAATATTAATTCGTTTGGATGATGCATCCAGTTTAAAAGCACGAAACCGCTTGTTTGCGTTATGGACTTTTCGCTTTTGAAGCCCGAGGAAAAGGCTTTCGGGCCGATGCCGAAATTCGTTTTCGAAGACGTTCTGCGCGCATTCTGGATTCTCGGGCGGAAGAAGCTCGTGGGAAGGAAGGATNTGGCAGAGTCGCTAGACTTGGGCGAAGGGACAGTGCGTTCGATAGCCGCGTTTCTAGAGGCACGCGGATTGGCACGGAAAATACGCGCGGGAAGCATGCTTTCGGAAAAGGGCGTGCGGCTGTTCGAAAGGCTTTGCGCGCGCGTTGGCGGAGCGAAGCAATTGCCCCCGCTTTACTCGACTTTCGAACGCCCTTCTTTCTGCTTGCAGTGTTCGGTNGCAGCAGAACCTTCNGTCAGCGTTTCCATAGCAGCGCGCGATGCNGCGGTGAAAGCCGGTTCCGACGGATTGCTCTCCCTCTCACTCAAGGANGGCCGGTTCTTGTTTTTGGGAACGCGCGACGCGGTCGCGCGGAAAGATTCGGTTTTGCTTTCATCCGCCTTCACGCCGCGCGAAAACAGCGTTTTCCTTTTGAGTTTCGCGAAAAGGGCGTTGGAACGAGAGCGAGGCGCGTGGGCCGCGTTCCTGATTTTGGAAAAGGCAATAAAATAGTTTTTTTGCTTCGCTGCGGCTTCAGCCGCCCAACTGGGGTTTTTCCAAACGCCATTCGAGANTGCCNTTTTGCGAGAGCTTGAAGTCGTTTGCTCCCACGGGCGCGAGCTTGCCGTNGAAATAGAACTGCCAGTACAGGCCTTCGCTGTTGCTTTCATTGATGCCGTCCACAGAGAAGACGTATGCTCCGAAAGAATAGTTTTTAACGCCAATCTCGACCGCTTTTGCCGAAGCTTCCAGTGCGCTCGCGCCCTCCGCCACTTCGACGGGAATGGTTTTTAAGTAGTCGCGCGGGGGCGCGTTGATTATCACGTTTATTTCAAGCAATCCGCTTTCTCTAGTTGGGTTAGGTGTAATTGTCGGCGTAGCAGCTTGTGAAGGTTCGGCTGTT